>Ga0114957_1002244_pt1 | contig 18834 bp, 28 predicted proteins | sample BantaG_FD_87175 | JGI IMG/M metagenome (GOLD analysis project Ga0114957, IMG submission 87175) | Marine algal microbial communities from Bantry Bay, Ireland - BantryBay_4 metaG | ecosystem: Host-associated > Algae > Red algae > Unclassified | place: Bantry Bay, Ireland | collected 2014-11-21 | reverse complement strand
TACCCCCCCCCCGTGCCCCGGCTGCTCCCCCTCTCCCCCCCTTTTTCCCGCAAGATCCTCCCCTCCCCCCCCTCTACTCCGCATCCTCCTCCTTTTCTTCTTCGTCTTCTATCACATGGTCTCTGCCATTGAAAGCATTCACAAAGAAGCGCGTCGCCCTTAACTCCCGCTCTGTGCGTGGCACATCCGTGGGCATCACAAACACGCCATGGCGTTCACAATGATCGTCCCAGTCATGCTCAACAGTTAACCACCCCACTACGTCCTTCACCATGATGACGGCAAGACACACAGTACCGTCAACGTCCACATCCCCCTGCAGCCTCTCACATCCGTGCTTGGTGAGCGCACACTCGGGGCGAGCGACGGCGCTCTTCACTCGGCGCACCACCAGCCGCTACCAGCCACGTGCTCGGGTGTTGAGCACAACGACTGCCTCGCCCACCCTCCGTACCCCGTCCGTTCCTTTATACCGTAACCAGTCCATCCACGGTGCCCCGTGGAAAGAGGGCGCGCACCTGATCGTTTGCATTATTCTCCCCCGCCGTGGTGCCGATGAGTCACCATAGTACAGGTTGCTACTGGTGCAAACCGGGGTGGTCTCGTCGCACTCCAGTGAATCCTTAAGTACCTGTACGCCGCGCTGGCTGTTAAACTGTGCACTGCGTCGCAGTAAAGTCGCTATTACCGGCGCAGAGCGACTGCTGACGATGTGATCCAGAGTTTTCTTCTTGGAGTACTTTCGCCGACTCGGCAGCCGCCGTTTCCGGCAGGTCTGGCGGGAGCGTCGTGGCACGTCGGCGTCGTACAGGCTCGAAGAAGATGACGCGTCATCCTCGAGCGCTTGTAGTTCTTGCGCCTCGTCCTCTTCGTCTTCTTTGAGGAGCTCTGACACCGCTTCATTGGCGATTAGCTGGTCGACGAATTGGCCTCGCCTCCGGTTAGTGGCTTTGTACGCAGCCTTCACAAACTTGTGCAGCTCCTCATTGTACGCGCTCTTACCATCTTGCAGATTTCCCCACAGACGAAACTATTCAAGCAGGTGGGCGGATTGCCTATGCATCTTCGTCGAATGAGCAAGTCCGAGTACATCCTGAAACGTGCCAGCATCCCAGTCGTGTTCCTTCCCAGCCAGCACCACGGCTTCAGAGTACAAAATACCCCCGCCAGTACACTGCGCACTGAGCAGGGAATGGGTCAGCGTCACCAGTTCACATACTGCCACCGTCAGGACCCGATGTTGGTCTTCGTTCCCTGGTGCACCCGCGACGCCGACGACGCCGAAAGGCAAGAAAGGCAGGGCGCGGCGGTGCTCACTGCTTGTCAGTGTGGCTTGCTTCGTTGACTCAGGAACAAAGTATCTGCGACAGGCGCACCAAAGAATACACAAACAGTATGCCCCGCCACAAAACGAATCCCGGACGAAGACCGTCAGAGATTCTTCTAATTCCTTCAATGATACTGGATGCGTCCTCCCTCCAACTGCGTCCCTCCCGCTCGCAGGTACTGCGCATGTACTGCGAAGACGTACCCCGGGTGGATGTGTGGCACTTGGAGGCGGCGGGACGCATAATAGAAGCGCATGTTAATCCCACGCTCCGTTTTCGTGACCGTTTCAAAGCGCTCCTGATTTCCTCCTTCTACAGATGCAGTCCTTCTGGTAGCTGCTGCGACTTTGCGAAGGTACGAGGGCGCTAGGTTTTCAACTTTTCGGTTGACGCTGACGTCCACCACATGTATAAGACTCAGTACATATGTCACACACCAGCACCCATACCGATACCCACCGCAGGACATCATAGACAATCCAGTCGCGACACAAATGGGACAAGTCAGTCGATTCCCAGAACGAGAGGACCCATGCAATGCTTCCGGGAGACACAACACGGACCGACAAGCAACGGTACCGCGCAGGACGCGACCCGACGTACGTGGAGGCGACCAAAGCCAGGAAGAAGGTTGAGCATCTTGGGGCCATTACTCAGTCCGGCCCAGGATTCCAAAGCTAGAACTGTGCTGTTGAGGCCGTGGTGAACCTCAAACTCCTGACGCCTGGCACCGGCGCCCCTAAAGTTGGTCATGTTGACGTCGTTCAATTGCGCGCAAACCGTCTCTTCCATCGTGACGAGGGGCACGATCGCCACTCTTGTCACAGGAATGATCACGGTCCACCACACAGCTTGTACACGGAAAACGGCAGCCAGTGGCCTTGCGGCACATGAAGGCACGTTCTTCTGGCTGGTCACAGACGTAAATAATCACGCGTGGGGAGACACGCATCGTGCCCCCTCCTGGTAAGGTTGAGCCGTGCACCTCGATGGCTGGCCTATATCATCTGTCTGAAGACAAGGTGTAGCATACTTTGCAGCAGTTCGGACCGCGCCTCAGTACCCTTTCGGGTCTCGAGGAACTTCACCTCTACTTGTGGAATATACGCGACGGTCACCCAGCGCACCCTCTTGGTGTTGATGTTGGTAATACGCATGCGCAATGGGTACGCAGAGACGGCACCGTTCTTGCTGTATCATTGCATCGGAGTACAAGTGTACCCCCAATAAGCTAGTACCCCCCTGCATCGAGCGCCGGACATGCCCGCGTTGCTTCTTGCACATTGTGCCGTCCCACACACCCTTCAGAAGCGTCGAACGCTCCTGTCGGGTACTGGCAGACGCGTCGTCCTCCATCCCCTTCTGAACATCCTCACCCCAGCGCAGGTCTCCATGATCAACAGCCGAGAACTCCTCTTGCGCCGTATCAAAAGCGTCTCGATGAGAGGCGGGGTACTGACGGCCATCGACGTCCATCACGATCTTCATCCAATTGTAGGGGGATATGAGAGAGCGCGTGAACCGCCGTACTGCGGCAATGAAGCTGTTTTGCGTCTTTAACGCCTCCGTAAAGGGCTTTGTGGTGGCACCAGTACCCTCCTCCAGTTCATATTTGTAGTGGTACAGGCGTCAGAGCTCTATCTGAGGGATGCCCCCGCCCCCGCCAGAGGAGCACGCGAGAGTAAAGTTGTGCCACAATCGGGATTCGAGCCTCGGAGAGGTCCTGTGTCCGCCTCCTCTTTCGACATGAAGAGAGAATGCGGGCACGGCGCGCTCAGCGTCGCCAAAGCGCTCATAATGGTCAAAGACATCGTCACACAAAGCTCTCTCCGACTGCCACTGACTTTCCTCCTCGGAGTCTCCGCTGGTGCTAGAGGCGTGTCCCGCTCCATCTCCAGAGTCATTGGTATCGCTCTAATTCCCATCAGTGCGACGCGTAGATGGGCCGGTCTCCGAGGCCCCTCGACGACGACGCTTGCGGCCCGCTCGTCGATGGTTCTGCGAATCACAACGGCGGGCTCTCTTAGCTCTCTGAGTCGGAGCGCTCCGATGAGTTCCAGCTCGTCTTGACCGCGCAGCTGGCAGAGCTCTGCAAAGCTCAAGTAACACCAGAGCCTCCAGCCCCAGCACAGCCTGTTGAATTGGGGGAGCATGGGGGGCTCCCGGTCGGTGCGCCCCCCGGCTGCGCAAGCGTAGGACACACGTGGCGCTACACGGACGTGGCCGACTCCCCTGACCCACCTGGACGAGGGCGGGGGAGGCCCTCCCCTGGGGAGCCTTTCGGAAAGGACTGACAACCGCGGGTGTCGGGCAGCGTGCGTGGGCCCACGCTGCGCCACGACAGGAGGCGCTGGCGTGCTTGCATTGGAGGGGATTTGTCGGGGGGGAGCCCACGGCAGGTGTGCCCAGCAAGCGAAAATGAGCGAGCGGGCGGACGAGAGACACGCGCGAGCTGTGCATGCGTGCGAGGGGAGGAGCCGAGTGCGTACGACGGGCGCCTCCTCCAGAGGATACTTAAGTGCCCGGACTAAGGCTAGTTTGGCCCGGGGTGAAAAAGACGACCGATGACCCGTTTGCTGCCTGAGAGACCGCGAGCGGAGCGACCTCTGTGGGACGGTGGTGCACCTGGTTTGCAACAGGTTATGGGCCCAGGCTCACTACTGCGCATCCCCTTTGGCCCTTCGGAGTGTCCGGCTTGGCTGTGGCGGCTGCCGGAGGAGACAGGCGACCCGGGGTGTACGGTATAATGGGCGGAGGAGTCGGAGGAGGACCTTGAGGGCCTCCCCGAGCTGTTGTGGATCCTCCCCTAGCCGACCCCGGCGGCGGAGCAAGCAGAGATCAGCGCGGGCGTGACGGCGCCGGGTGACCCCGGCGCGACGGGCCCGGCGACGGCGTGACTTGATTCGGGCGAGCGGCTCGGCAAGATCGCGCGTGGCCGGATTTGTGGGGACCGGCAAGAGGCCCGTTGCGGCGGCAGCGGCCAAGGTCGTGCGCATCGACACGATGGGTGATCGCGGGGAGTCTGCTCCCCGGATCACCTCCAAGTTGGACGTGGCCAACAACCTCTCCTGGTCGCATGAGGTGGAGTACGCCTTGCGCTACCGCGCCCTGTGGTGCCCGAGGACTCTGAGGAGGCAGAGGTGACCCTCGAGATGACGCCGCATAAGATGCGGCTGCGCTCGGCTTCGGCCGAGAAGAACGTGGCTGCCAGCGGCAGTGACAACGTCAAGGCGGAGGACGCACGCGCAGCGGCGCGGGCGCAAGAAGAGCTGGCATCGGACCAGGCCGTTGCGGCGGCGGTCGCCGCGCTACGCGACCGCGCAGAGAAAGTGCGCGTCGTCATCATGATGAGTGTCAAGCCGCACCACGGTTTTAAGCTCCGGCGATACACAAACGCGCGGGACCTGTGGGCGTCGCTGGTGGCAGAGTTCAAGCCGAAGGGGTCGGCGCGGGCGAATACGCTCCGCCGGCAACTCAACATGATTGCGATGAAGGACATCGAGTCCCCGGTACTCTACTTCAACCGGAGCGGGGAGCTCGTGGGGCAGCTAGGGGAGATGGGGATCGACATAGATGATCACCACCTCCTGTCCGCGCTGCTCGCGGGCCTGTAGACACGCTTCGAGTTGACCCTGGCGGTAATGCAGAGCAACCGCAACCTTACCCTCAGGGAGGCGCTCGAGGACCTGCAGGCGGCCGATGACCGCGTTCCTCTCGAGTGGGCCAAGAGCAAGCGGAAAGGGGCAAAGGCGGCGGCCACGGACGGCGTGGTGCTTGTCGAGGCGGCCTCCGCACGAAAAGGCCGCACGCACACGCGGGCCAAGATGAGCCCGGAGGAGCGGACGGAGCAATTCAAGAACCACACCTGCTACAAGTGCCAGGAGAAACGCCATCTAAAGCGAGACTGCCGCAACAAGTACAAGCCGCGACCGACACCGAAGGCTAACGCGGACGAGGTGGGCAACGCCGGGGTGGCGAATGTGGCCTGTGCCCCCGCGGCGGACGCCGGGATGGGTCAAGCGAACGGCGATTGGATCGTTGACAGCGAGGCGTCATACCACATGTGTGGCGACGCCATTGCCCTGAAGAACGTGCGTCACGCCCATCTGGTCTCCGTCACGATTGCAGACGGGACGGTACGTCGCGCGGTGACGCGCGGGATGGCGGTGCTGCAAATCGTGGGCCCCAAGGGCGCCACGACCCTGCGGCTCGATGACGTTCTCATCCTCCCGTGCATAGCCATGTCGCTTTTCTCGGTGCGCACGGCGGCACGACGTGGCTTTCGCACCGTGTTCAAGGAGAACGAGGTTGTCGTGATGGACGCGAACCAGGACAAGATGCGCATGAACCAGGCGCGCCTCGAGCCCGACTGGGACCTGTTCGACGTGGCGATCGTGGCCGAAGTCGATGCGCTCTGGGCGCATGACACCTGGGAGCTTGTGGAGCTCCCCCATGGAAGGACGCTCACGCAAACCGTAATGCTGTGCGAGCGCAAGCGTGGCGCCGACGGCCAAGTGACCAAGCGCAAGGGGCGGTACGTCGTGCGGGACGACACACAGACCTACATGCAGGAGTACTTTGAAGTGTGGGCGCCTGTGGCGCGCTACACGACGCTACGCGTCTTCCTGGCGTACTGTGCCAGCCGTGGGCTGGCCATGCAGCAGATGGACTTCGCCACGGCCTTCCTGAACGGGGACGTGGAGGAGGAGATCTACATTCCTCAGCCGCGCGGCTACGAGCACGGCGACCCAGTGTGAAGTCGATGATGTTGAGTGGGTGCGTTGTTTTACTAGGCGCGGCGTTCCCAGGACTGCGAAGGCGCGCCTGATATCCCCCAGGCCAGCTCTGCCGCAGCGCCTTCCCAGGCACCCCCAATGGCGTGGCCGACAAGGCCCGCACTACACCTCCCAGGGCAGCTCCCGCACCTCCGGAGGGCGCCCACAGCCTCACACTCAAGGCGCCGCTCCCCTCTCAAATGTCCCCCGGAGCTCAACACCAAATGGGATCCCCTCTGAAAGATATACAAATAAGTACATGCAGTGTCGCCTGACAATTACAAAGACTTACGACTTGCGCAAGGGCCAATTGTCCCTGGGGGACTGCGAAAATACACTTCACACTCCCCCCACTACCCCAGGGATAATTGCAGCCACCCGGTCGAATTCCCGTCATCGAAAGTCCGTGCAAGGCTCTCCGGGGACGATCCGACCGAGGGGTCTAAAGCCCTTTAGACTCCCTTCATGCAGAGGGGTCTAAAGCCCTTTAACCCCATGTCCAGAAGTCGGTTTTTCAACCGACCTCCGATGGGGCCAAAACAGGCCCGCAAGGATGCCAGAGGCATCTCCGGGCCTCCCTGGTGCCCGTAGGACCCCGCCCGGTCCATCGGGCACCACCCCCAAAATGATCGTTCCGGCCGGGGGTCTTAAGCCCTTTAGACCCCTTCCGAAAGTCGGCTTTTCAACCGACCGCGGATGGAGCCAAGGGCGGCCTGCGAGGGTGCCAGAGGCACCCCCGGACCTTCCTGGTGCCCGTACGACCCTAGCCGGTCCATCGGGCACCGCCTCCCACAATGGCAAATCTGCCCCGGGGCTAAAGCCCTTTAGACCTCTTCCAAAAGTTGGTTTTTCACCCGACCTCGGATAGGGCCCAGGGAGGTCCGGGCAGGTGCCTGAAGCACGCCCGACCCGTCCGGGTGCCCGTACGACCACATGTGGTCCGTCGGGCACCACCGGAAGAGGGCCTAAAGCACTTTAGCCCCACCGCCACGTGTTGCAACGACGCCACGTGTTGCAGCAGCGGCACGTGTTGCAACGGTGCCACATGTCGCCGATGCCCCCACGTCGTCGCCACGTCCACGCCACGTGTCGGGCCCGGAACGATCTTCCAGGCCGCGCCATTCAAGCCCGAAATCTTGAAATCGGCGCCCGGGCCCGCCCAGCCGGATGCGCTTAAGCCCTTTAGCGCCCCACAGCTGGGCAGTGTGATGACGTGTCTTAGCACGTCGGGTCCGGCTCAAGCGCTTCCGCCGCCATTATGGAATAAGTGTAGCTTCCCCGATGAGTAGACTTTGAGTGACCGTAGTTGATAGTAAAGTGTAGTCTATTGCCCAACAGGACAAGGAAGAAGACGTTTTTCCCTACAACATCCGATGGGGAGCCGGACGCGCCCACGATGGCGAGTCCGGGCCCCAAGGGTTTTAATACAAGAAATACGGCGGTCGAATAGACCAAAGGATCCCCATAAAGGTCGATCGTAGCAACCGTCAGAATAATCATGCGAAAATGGAAAAGAAGGACAGATAAACAAAGCAGATAAACATTACAGAAGTAACCTCTTAAAGGGTGTCCCACAAGCAAGTCCCGCAATTAAAGCGATCCAAGCCAGTCAAGGAGGCTACTTGGGGCCAAGTCCAAATTCCAGGGCGCCATATGCTACATACCCCCGTTGGAAGCTTCGAGCCGTCCCGGCTAGATTCCAGGACCAATTGGGGTCGGGGAGGGCATGAGGCAGGGCCGTCGGCCGCGCGCGCGCTGACGCAAGCTGCGTTGTGGGGCGACACGTGCCGCGGGCGTAGTGGGACCGCGGGTCGGCTACCCATAAGAGCGGCGTTTCGGTAACCTCGGCGGCACGCGTTGGGCGCGGTAGTCACCTGTCGGTCGTTGACATAGTCCGGGTAGTCGTTTTCCCTCGCCGCGGGGAAGGCGACGCCATTGTTGCGCGGGCCCGCCGCAGCCGCGTTGGCTCGGCGCGTGGCCCCAGCCTCCACGGCTTGTTGGTGCGGGTGGTGGGACCGCGGACCGTGCATACTGCAGATAAGACCTAACCTGGTCGGGGCTCGAGCCGCCTCCTTTGGGTAGGGAGGCGTGCGCGCCAGGACGTGGAGGGTTGGAAGCACGCAAGCGACACGGGCACGCCGACGGCCGAGCACTCCGAGCATACGCGCGACCGCGACGGCCGTCTTGTTCCCCCACTTCCCCCACATCCCCTATCCCCAGGCCTGAGGCCAGCACCACGGTAAGGGTGTCACCTAGCCCAGTGCTGGGGGCGGATCAAGACCGACAAGGCCGAGGACAAGAACGACCAGGTCAAGTTCAAGGTCAAGGAGGGCGTCGCCAAGTACAAGGTCGGCAAGGACAGGCGTGAGAACGCCGTCGGCAGTATGAGAGACGAGATTGAGGTGGCACCGCCGGTACCCTTCGGCTTTCGGCTGCGTAACCCCTCTGCGACGGGTATGGAGGACCACATCCCGGTGGTCTCCGACGCGGACCCTTACGAGGCGGCTGAAGTTAACCGCCTCCGCGCGCGTCTCTGCCTCCAGCAGGCGCGCTGGCCGGCTTCGCCAGGGTTCGTCGACGTCGAGTCGCGCGGCGGCGACCATCACGGTACTCGTGTGTCCCGCATTCATGGCCAAGCGAATGCTGGTCAGCAGGGCGGAATGAGACATACGTACGAAGTACTCGTGTATGCTAACGAGTTCCTCCAGTTTGGCAAACCGTTGCAACCGCTGCATCGACGGCTGTATGCCTGGGAATTGCTCTTTCCCATCCGTCGGACTGAGACGTTCGAAGTTGCCGCCAGCAACTTTTGCCGCTTACTGCGCAACTGGCCCAACGGGGTGTTTCTTCACCGGCACCAAGCCTTGGGGCTGTCGGTGCCTATCGCGCAGGAGGCGGTTCTCGAGGATTACCTCGACCGGCTTCTCGAGCTGAAGGACAAGGACGACCAGGTGGTCAGTGTGACCGCCGGTCCGCAGATCGGGGAGCTTGACAAGCCTTTCCTTCCTCCGTCGTTCCCGGCGTGATGCCGTCGCGCAGATGACGCGCAACACATGAAAGGTGTTGGAATGCTGCCGACAGCTTGGTGCGGCGGCTTGGTGCGGGCGCCATACGTCTTTGACGTACGTCTTTGGTTGCCGACGCCGCCGGCGTGGATCCGCGACCACGGGGTTTGGGTGGAGCCACCGCCGGTGTTGTCATACGTTACAGCGGCGCTGCTCAACCCGGACAGTGCTGTCTGGACGGAGGTGTACGACGAGTACTACCGCTTCTTGTTGGCGGGTTGGGTCAACGGACTCCGCGCTGACAGCGTCTTCACCAGGCTTCCGCCGTATGTCCTTCGTGACTTCAACAAGCTCGACGTGGAGCGTATAGTCGACATGCCGGACGGCGTAGAGATCTTGGGGGTCTATCGAGACATGCGTCGAGCTCACGACGAGATCCCGTGGGGTCGGGTCATGAAGGACGTCATTCGTCGCCATCCTGACACGCAGGAGGCACTACAGGTGATCATCCAGAAGGACAGCAGTTGTGCCCACGGCTTTGGGCTGCGTTATCCCTGTGCAAGCATCGACTGGGTGCCGAATTCGGCCGCCGGCCGTAACGCCATGGGCGGTCGGGCCCCCGGCCGCGTTCCAGATCGCCGATCGCCACCGCCTAGTCGTCGTGGGCCGGCGGCCGTTTCGCCGCGTGCCGGGCGTCGTGTTGCGGCGCGTTGGCCTTCGGCTGAGAGCGACCGTTCTTTGTCGCCGTCGGCCGATGAGGAGCCAGCTTGGGTTTCACCGGCGGTGCGTAACACGGGTGTGGCCCTTTTCGGTTCCCGACTTGTCCTATCCATCGGGGATGAGGTGGTAACGCGTTGCGCTTCGGCCGCCGCCTTGGCCAACGCTTGGTTTGTCCAGGTCGGCGACCTCAAGGCCGGTTTAAGCAGGGCCGACGGCAAGTCAAACCGCGGCGCGGCCGAGACGTTAGCCACGACGCTGTCGGATGCTTGCAGCCGCACGGCCAACTTCGAGGCGTTCCGCGAGGCGTTGGCGGACGCGAAACGCGATCGTACGATTGCGGTCACGCCTAGCCGCTTTAATGTGCAGGCGCTGCTTGGCCGTCGGCCTCACGAAAGTGACGATGAAGAGCAAGACGGTCGGAGCAGGCGTCGCCGCAACGCGGTGTACGAGGAGGAGGGCGATGGTAGCGCGACGCGCGGGCGGTCGGCGACGCCGTATCGGCGGGGCGCGTCGCGTTCTCGTACTCCGGAACGCGAGGGGGGTGGCGATGAGGAGGAGGAGTAGGCCGACGGCCAGTTGGTGTGGTGCATTCTTTGTGAAGGGTTTTTGTTTGTGTTAACTTGCATAAATGCATGTCGTACCCGTGTATGAGGTAAAAGATGGCTACGCCGTAGTGGTTCTCTTGCCCTGGGCGTATCTCGTACTCAACGCAGTGAGCCATTGCGGCTGCAAACCACGAAGCGTGCTGCCAGTGAGGCATAACCATAGTGGCTGCGTGCGAACTGCGGAGTAACTCCTGTAGGGTGACGTCGACGACGTGCGGCGCTGGGCATGACAATATATTTATGCCTTCGGCGGTTGGAATCTCGGCCGGCGGCTTATGGTGATACTCTACATGCGCTGGACGTGTAGGATACACGTTAGTATACGGTCCGTATCGGTTATTGAGTACTTCGTACCGGGGGAGCCACGCCCATGGGTCATACGGGAGGTTTCGGACTGCTCGAGGGATGGTTACCTTCAACCAATTAATGGGTTTTCACTCGTGGGTCACTTGTGCGTGGCGTGTCCATGACATATCTGCCTTGATGGTTCCTTGTACATCAGTGAAAGTCGTGATGACTTGTAGATTCCACGGGAGTTGAGGCGTGTTGGGAGTGGGACACGTGGCTTCATACGCGTGGCTTTGGATTTGTGGCCGCGTGGCGATCGACGTGTCGGTTTTTCCCAAGAATATCCGTCGATTTTCATCTTCTTCTGTCGAAGGTGACGAAAGACCATGTTCCTTGGAAGGGCTTCTAGTGGTTCCCACGAGTGATCCTTAGGTCCGTAGTCAAACCACCGCACTTTGGCTTAGGGTTCTCCGTCGACTTGACGTACGCCCATCAGCTTGTCGATGACAAACTCGTCTGCCACCGACGGTGTTGGCTTTGGCTTGTCCAGCTCGTCAAGGAGTGGGTGTGGTATGCTTTCAGCATCGATCGGGCGTGGCGCCGTGGTGACATGGTCACTGTTGACCCGCTTCTCTTCCCCATCGACGTCGATGACGTAAGTAGAGGCGTCGGAGTCAACGACCACGAAAGGGCCGACGGCCTTGCTCTGCAACTTGTGTGGGCGTCCAAGATTGGTCGTGTACACGTAGTCGCCGACTTGTATCTTGCTGTTACGTGAGCCCACGTTCGTGTCGTAGTTGCGCTAGTATCGCTGCTGCGTCTTCCGAAGGGCTTCTACCACTTGAGGTGTCTGTAAGCGCAGCTTCGCCATGAACTTGCGCTTGCGCGCAAAGGGGGACCCATCATTGAAGATGCCCTTTGTCTTCAACGACGAGCCGGGCGGCAGGTTGCGAGCCGACAGGTTTGGGATGCGCCGTGGAATGATAAGTTCAAATGGGGCGACGCCCGTCGACCGGTGCGGCTGGCTGTTGCATGCCATGGTCAATATAGGAAGTAGTTCATCCCAACGGGAAGCATCGTCGGCGACGTAGTGTCGTAGCTGCGTCGCCATCGTTCGGTTTTACCGTTCGACTTGACCGTTGGTCTGTGGATGATAGGACGTCGTCCGCACGGTCTCAACGCCTAGCATCTTCATGACGGCGATAAAGAAGTTCGACATGAACTGTGGACCTTGGTCCGAAAGGATGAATTCCGGCGGACCATAGCAAGATATCCAGGCATCGATGATGGCCGATGCCACTGACATGGCGGTGATCCGCCTTAGTGCGACGCACTTAGGCAGTTTGGAGAACCGGTCGGTTATCACAAGGATGAACCTGTTCTTAGCCTTGGAGGCTGGTATGGGGCCGAAGATGTCGACCGACAAACTTGTCAAGGGTTCTTCCGCAGGGAATAACGTCAGTGGCGACGTATGTTTGCGTAACGCAAGAAGATTTGGAGCGCACGACGTGCAGTTGGTGATCGTCTTGTAGATGTCAGAGATCGTCGATGGCCAGTAGTAATTGCGTCGCATTGTGTAATACATGCGGTTTAACCCAGGATGGGCAGCTGTTGTAGCATGATGCTTCAGCTTGAGCAGGCGCTCTTGCAGACTTGATGGTATCACCAGTTGGTCGCCATGAGGCGAGCGCCTATATATGGCATGACTTTCATGTCGAAAGAAGTCCTTGGCCGTCTGCTTGGCGATGCGGCCGGCCAACTCGGTGCGAAATCCGTCGGATTGTTGAGCTTCGACGATGTCGCCAAACTCTACGGGGGCCGGCATATCGGTGCCCGTATACCTCGCCGTCGATAAGCCGTTGGCCGTCTCGGCCAATGCCAGACAAGGAATGTCTTCGTCGATTGGCTCGGGTGCTGCACCATTTGCCGTGCGTGACATAAATTCAGGTACGTGGTGAGAAGCACTTGGCTTGTATTGTACATCAAATGTAAACTCGGACAGGCGCAGCCGCCAACGCATCAAGCGTCCACTTGAGTCAGTTGTACTGTATATCCAGCATAATGCTTGATGATCCGTGCGGATTAAGAACCTGTCGCCGTCGAGAAATTGCCTCAGCTTGAGTACACTCCATACATCGCCAAGACATTCGCGCTCCGTCGTGGAGTAGTTGCGTTCCGCAGGATTAAGCCCTCGGCTCCAGTATCCGACAGGATGTAAGGCAGCGTCATCTTCCTTCTGAAGAAGTGTGCAACCAAGATGGTCGGCACATGCATCCACGTCGACGACGAGCTCCTTGCCTGCCTTTGGCGAGGACAAGATGGGTGGCTCGAGCAGCGCCCGCCGTAGGTCCTCAAACGATGCTCGTGCAGCTTCAGTCGGCTCGGGCACAGTTGGAGGAACTTCGGCTGTTGTGAACGCGTTCAGCGGTTTATCTCCTTTGGCAAAGTCTTTGACGAACCGTCGGTAGACGCTGCACATCCCCAAAAAGCTTTTCAGCTGTGTCTCTGTCGTTGGGAACGTCGCGTTCTTCAACGCCTCTACGTTCTTGTTGTGAACATGGAGTTGACCTGGGGTGAGAAAATGCCCCAGGTACTCTACCTCGGTTGAAAACCATTTGCACTTCTCGAGGTTAAGGGTGACCCCTGCTTCACGGAGCCGTGTTAAGACAGTATCTACGTCTTTGACGTGTTGCTGCAGTGTGGCTGAGAAGATAATGACGTCGTCAAGGTAGACATGGCATATCTGCCACTTCAGTCCTGACAGAATGATGTCTAAGGCGCGTTGGAACGTCGCCGGTGCGTTGGTTTTGCCGAACGGCATGGTAAGCCATTCTTAGATGCCACAGTGGGTTGTAAACGCCGGTTTCTCGCGATCCTGCTTGCGAAGTGGCACTTGCCAATAACCTGCGGTGCAGTAAAGTGACTTGAAGACTTTGGCGTCACCAAGCGAGTCCAAAAAATCCTCCATGCGAGGCAGCGGGTACGCATCTTTCTTCGTGACATTTTTAAGTCGTCTGTAGTCAGCGCAAAAGCGTGCCTTCCCGTTCTTCTTTGGTACAATTACCACGGTGCTTGCCCAAGCACTAAAGCTGGCTTGAATGACATTCATCTTCAACATCATGTTGATTTGATCTACTATGATCTGGCGTTTGAACGCCCCCGTACGATACGGTTGTGCCCTGATAGGCAGCGTGTCTGGAGGTGTGACCACCGCGTGTTCTGTCGCATGGATGCGGCCTAGCGTGCCATTCCACATTGAAGAGTGCTTCTTAAGCATCTCGCGGATCTGGGCTCGTAGGTCTTCGGGAGCCTCGTCGAGGTCCCACTCTTCAACTGGGTCGTCGACCTCCTCGTTGTCATCCGACTCTTGTTTGTCGTCTTGACCTTCGCCCTTAGTGGGTTGTTGTTTCTCGTCATCCACAGCAACCAACATAGGTCCTTGATAAGGTTCGGCGAACGCAAGTGTACTGTTTTTTCGAACGATCGCTTGGTCGGCCCCGAAGTTGCAAACTTTCACCAAGAATGGTTCATCAGGCTTGACTGTGGCGACGCCACGTGCAACATTCAATATCTTGTGACGACAAAGTCGGATGTTGGGTGACAACAAGACAAGACCGGGGGTCTCACAGGTCGCCATCACCCAGCCCTCACTGCGGCCTTTGACTCGCACCTGCTTGCAAGCACGTACCTTGGCCGGTTGGTCCTTCCAATGGCGTTGCCATTCATCTTTGTATAGCGTCGCTAAAATGAGCGTTGGCCTTGTGTCTTTGTCTGACGGACAGATCTTATCGTCTTTCCAGACGATCTTACGCTTCTGCACCAGAATGGCTTCGACGTTTCTTGTGATGAACTCCGTTCCAAGAATGCAATTCACAGACAGGTGTTGCGCGACAAGAAAGCGTTCGAAGGCGCGAAGCCCTCCAGCTTCCACATGCAAGTGGATCGCATACTGCGTGTTAACCTTGTTGCCGTTGGCATCCATGATGTTCGGAGAATAAGCTAGCGGCTCTGCGAATGTTTGCCAGTTTGGCGGTAGTACGTCCGGACGGATTAGGTTAAGGCCTGCGCCTGTGTCGACAATGGGTCTGATACTGCGCGTAGCGCGTAGAGTCGGGCCAATGCAAGCCGAGATCTCGTAGTGTCTAAACGTAGGGCCTAAGAGCCGTGACACTTTATACCGTTTGGTATCCCCTCCATAGCCGGGAAACCCTGCTAAGGGTCCCCGGCCTACTCGTTTTTCGAGTCGGGCTCGGGTTGCCCTTCGTCAGCATGCTCGACGTCGACGTCACTGAAAAAGTTAACTCTCTACGGCTGTCGCTCCCGTTTACGATACGGCTTAGGGCATCGCATCGCAAAGTGGCCGGGCTCGTTACAGTTGTCACAGATGTCGGTACGACTTGGTGCGCGCACCGCCGATGATGGACGAGGTGCCGACCGCGGTAGGCCTTGGATCGGGAAAGGTCGGTCGACCGTGGGCGACCGCGGGTGATTGGCGTGAGCCACCTTCACCGGCGGTGTACGAGGCGGGCGCAATGATTGCCTAAGCTTGAGCGCACCATCCCAATACATCTGCGCAGCAGAGAATGTCTCTGCGACAGTACGATCCGGAAACTGTCCGTCGAGGACGCGCACGTTAGCTTGGACAAGCTCGGACAAGCCATGGATGGAAAAGTCCTTCACATCTTGAGCATGGAACAAGCCATCCAGGCGGTCGCACTGCGCCTCGAAGCGGTTTCCGAATACCGTCAGTGTCTCTGAGTCGACTTGTTTCATCGTCATGATGTTGTAGTACGCCGTTGCCAGTGTGGCGTGCGTAGCGTACTTGAGTAGCAACCAGTTGACGGCCTCGCCGTAGGTACTTAACGTGAAAGGTTTGTTTGCCGATCTCGAGTTTAACGCGTTTGAAAGCGAACTCTTTGCCGTACCGGCAAGTCGGAAAGCTAACATCGGGAGCGCTTGACCATGAGAAAGGCCGGCGACATCACACGCTCGACGAAGAGTCGTATGGAACGTGAACACACCAAGTGGATCGGAACCTGTTAAAGGCGTTTGGCCGTGAAAGGCACCGTCCAACCGTCGGTTCATTTTATGCGCTTTTTCTTCCAAAGAGGGCGGATAAGCTGTGCTTCGACGCAAGAGAAAGTACAATCGATAGTCCAAGAGCGACTTAAAGCGACTATTCGCTGGTCGAATGACTTTACTATTGTCTCCCTTCTTGTCATGGCGTGTCGGCTGGACGCGACCATGCGATCTTTTAGCAGACGGCTTGGAGATTGACGGGGAACTTTCACTGGTCTCGAAGCCGGGTGGCGTCGACGAGTTGGAGGGTGAGCTACCCGATCCGCCGGGTGACGTCGACGACGATACCGATGGGTTGCTACCCGACGTCTCGTCGTCATGATCGGTGGTCCGACGGACTCGATCTTTGCGCTTCGACGTCTCGGCGTCTTGGCTTAGCTTCGCTAGCTCTCGCCGGAGGCGTCGGACATGCCGATCCTTGTTCTGTTGTTTCTTGCCAGCAGAATTGCTTAAGTGCTGCGTAGATCTTTGGCCGACGGCCTCGACACTAGCTTCTTGAGCGTCTTGCGGCCGGCGAGTGAGTTCCGCCGTTGGGCGTCGTTCCCCACTCGTTTGGGGTTGCTGCAAGGCGTCGACATTGGCAAGCAACGAGGAGTTGTTGTTTTGTAGAACTTCGTTCACCGCCTCCTGGGCCAACAGCCTGGCCCGAAGTGCTTCCACTCCAGCCTGCAGGCTTCCCATCTCCTGAGCCTGCGAAGGCCCAGACGTCGTCTTAGGGGGTTCGCCCCCCGGGTGGACGCAGCGTGGCTGAGCCACTACCACCGCCAGGCGGGACGTAGCCGGCAGGCAGGGCAGGGCCCTTACCCTTGCTGTCGCGACGCGATTCCTCGGCGCCTCCGAGCGACATATCTCAACCAAGTCCGGAGACTTCTAGCCAGGTTAGGCTTGCCCCGCGCACCAGAAGGTAAAATCAAAGTCCGACCGCTCGAAGGCGTGGGGTAGTTACACGGAACCTACGCCCTGCGCAACTGGTAACCGGTAACCGCAACAGCAACAAAAATGCCAGCGGCAGTAAGGGACCGGACCCGGGTGGTCGTCCTACAAAGACAACGAAGGCAGATCCCCTGCTGCTGCACCATATATGGTATAAGTGTAGCTTTTCCGATAAGTAGACTTTGAGTGACCGTAGTTGATAGTAAAGTGTAGTCTATTGCCCAACAGGACAAGGAAGGAGACGTTTTTCCATACAACATCCGATGGGAAGCCGGACGCGCCCACGACGGCGATTCCGGGCCCCAGTGGTTTTAATGCAAGAAATACGGCGGTCGAATAGACCAAAGGATCACCATAGAGGTCGATCGTAGCAACCGTCAGAATAATCATGCGAAAATGGAAAAGAAGGACAGATAAACAAAGCAGATGAACAATACAGAAGGAACCTCCCAAAGGGTGTCCCACAAGCAAGTCCCACAATTAAAGCGATCCAAGCCAGTCAAGGAGGCTACTTGGGGCCAAGTCTAAATTCCAGGGCGCCATATGCTACAGCCATGCTCAAGTCGGGCCCGACACCAGCTGCGTCACGGAAGACCTTGAACGCCGGCCCCGGAAGCGCCTTCGTGAGCCCGTCGGCGGGCATCTCAGCGCTCGGGAGGAAGTAGAAGGTCACGTCGCCGCGCGCCACGTAATCGCGCACCATGTGGTACGCAACGTCCACGTGCTGAGTGCGCCCCGTTGCTTCGGGGCTGTTGACGAGCGCTAGGCACGCCTGGTTGTCTTCCCCCATGGGAACGGCGCCGCCGTCGATGCCAAGCGCCGATAAAAGCTTGAGCAGCCAAAGTGCCTCCTTGGTCGCCATCTCGGCGGCCACGTACTCGGCCTCAGCTGTGGACGTCGCCACCGTCGACTGGCGCTGCTCCCCCACGAGACCGGCCCGCCGTTGAGGGTGGAGATGAAACTAGTCGTCCACCGACGAGCGTCAACGTCGCCCGCCCAGTCGGCGTCGACGTACCCTTGGAGGGGCTTGTCGGCGCCGTACGCGACCCCGAGGCGCGTAGCCCCGCGAAGGTACAGAAGCACCCCCTTGGCCGCGCGCACGTGGTCCTCCTCGGAGCAGGCCATGTAGCGCGACAGCACACCCACGGCAAAGGCAATGACCGGCCTCGTCGTTGTAGACAGATAGAGCAGGGAGCCGACAAGTTCGGCATATCGGTTGCTGTCGGGCAAGAGATTCTCCCCCGTCTTGGCCAGCTTGGCCCCCGACACCATTGGCGTCTTGATGGGCGTGGAGTTGGACATCCCAAACGCCTTGAGAAGTGCGATAACATCAGGCCCTTCTATGGGTATTGATTTTGGTCGTGAATATGTCCCTCAGAGCATCTTGGGACAGAGAATTTTCGCACTTTTGGTGTCGGGACGCGAGTATTGGTAAGTGGAATATCCAAGGATGCCGCCACCTGGCGCACCGACCTTCTCGCCCTCGACGCCGCCGTGGCGGCGCACTCCGCCGCGCCGCCATCGGGGGCGCTGTGGGCGCCACCGCCCCGCGGCCGCGCCAGCTCCGCCCCTGCTGCCCCAGCCGTTGCCGCCCGCGCGGACGCGGCGGACCACCCCCCCCACCAAGAACAGGCCCTCGGCCACACCGGGGGGGGGCTGCCCGCGGCGCTGACGTGGCGCCGGCGACTGTCGGCGCCCGCAGCCGTCACGCAGCGCGAGCTATCCATCCCCGCCCACGCCGCCCGGCGCGCCCGCCTTTACGCCGGCCTGTCTGCGTGGGCGCGGACGGGGTTGGCGGCGGTGCAGGGCGGGCGGGCTGCCCTGTGGCTCACCACGGTCCCGTCCGACCGCGGTGGCCGGGGGCACATCCCCGGCTCGGCCATGCGCGTCGCGGCGCGCCTCTGACAGGGCGCCCCCCCGCGCCCGGACCCTCCGCGCCCGCGCTGCGCCTGCGGGGCTGCGGCCGACCCGGCTGGCCGACACTTCCTCTCCGCCTGTCGCGCCCAGGTGGCGCGGCGCACCGCCGTGCATCACCACATTGTGGCGCTTGTCGCGGCGGCGCTGCGCCGCGCCCCGGCGTGGCGGGAGGTGGACGTGGAGG
>Ga0114957_1002240_pt1 | contig 18845 bp, 16 predicted proteins | sample BantaG_FD_87175 | JGI IMG/M metagenome (GOLD analysis project Ga0114957, IMG submission 87175) | Marine algal microbial communities from Bantry Bay, Ireland - BantryBay_4 metaG | ecosystem: Host-associated > Algae > Red algae > Unclassified | place: Bantry Bay, Ireland | collected 2014-11-21 | reverse complement strand
ATCTTGCCAATGCTATTATGTACGATAACTTCATCGAGTTGATGCTCTTGTATGCCAACTTGATTTACGGTATTAGAGCTATTTGGAATATCCAGTGTAGCTGTCTCCACTTCTTCAGAATTGGCTGCATTGAGACTATCATTAATCTTTACAGCTATTGAATTATCAATCTGCGTACTAGGCTGATCAACAGCTCCAAAGTCATTATCTAATATTACACCTGGCTCATCGACCAGACTCTGATGTAAGAGTATCCCACAAAATACAGCTACAGATGCTGCAACTGCAAATGTTTTCCACAGGTTGAAGACTGGTACTGTCTTTGGTTTAGACGCTTTGGTCCGGTTAGCATCAAATAACTCCCACGCTTCTAATCCTCCGTTGTAATCAATTGATTCAACTTCTGACTTTATTAATTTATCAAATTGATATTTATTCATAATGCGATTGCTGCAGTGTAATTAATCAGTGTTTTGATGATTTTTCTTGCATTGTTTACATGCCAGTGAGAAGTTCCTTCTGTTATTTCTAATTCTTGAGAAATTTCGCGGTGGCTTAGCCCTTCAAAGACATAAAGATTGAAGACCATTCTAGTTTTATTTGGTAGCTTCTGTAATTCTTTAAGTATGTCTTCTTTAAGTAGATTTTGTTCTCCACTATTGCCTTCATTACCATAAGTACGTTGTGCAATAGCATCAAATTCAATCACATCTAATTTCTTTTTTCTTAAAAAGTCAATTGCTGTGTTAATAATCACAGTCTTACACCAACCAAAGAAACTTTCATTTTTAATTTTACCGTCTTTGTAATGCTTCAAGATCTTCATCATTCCATCATTGAATACCTCTAATGCATCTTCTCGATTACGACAATATCTCATTGTTACCCCAAAAAACTTTTGGTAGCAAGAGAGATAAAGGTCTTTTTCGCTAAGATTATTAATTTTATCCATATAGAACTGTCAAGTGGTATAACGGTAATATAACCTAAACCCTTTGGTCGATGTGATAACTAAAAGTACGAATTCTATAGATTATGTCCTATGACTTTGCTGAATTAACCAAGTTTTAAGAATCTAATAGGACACTTTTAAGAATTAATAACAGTTTGATACAAATTCCACTATCTCCAAAAACAAAAATGATTTCAATCTATTTATTATGATAGTAATTGAATCAATGTAAATATTTCATCTTTGCATCAAGTTATTGTGTAATTCGTTAACACCAACATACTCTATGGCAACAGAAGTAACTCCTTACGGGTCAGGTAGTCAAGATAAGAAGCAACAAGTCACTACAATGTTTGATAAGATCGCTCCTATCTATGACTTACTCAATGGACTCCTCTCACTTAACACAGACACATATTGGAGAAGGAGAACCATCAAGTCACTTGCTGATTCATCGCCTAAGACTTTATTGGATATTGCAACTGGCACCGCTGACCTAGCAATAGAAGCTCATAAGCAACTTAATCCTAATAAGATAGTAGCTCTCGACATCTCACCAAAAATGATTGAGCTGGCAAAAAAGAAAATTACAAAAAAGGAGCTTGCTGGAATCATAACTGCTGAAGTAGGAGATTCAGAGAATCTCAGATTTGAAGATGGCAGCTTTGATGCAGTAACTGTCTCATTTGGAGTTAGGAACTTCGGAGATCTCAAACAAGGATTAGCTGAAATCTATAGAGTCCTAGATGACAAGGGTACTCTTGCTGTTCTAGAGTTTTCAAAACCTACGATATTTCCGTTCAGGCAAATCTTCAATTTTTACTTTAAGTACATCCTTCCTTTCGTGGGTAAAATGACTTCAAAAGACCCAAAGGCGTACAAATATCTCTATGAGTCTGTACAAGTTTTTCCAGATTACGAAGACTTTGCAATAATTTTAAAGGAAATAGGGTTTAAGTCTGTATCGTGGACACCACTCACACTTGGAATATGTACAATTTATCTTGCTTCAAAGGACTAGTATGCATCATCGTATGTCTTAGCTTAGTTATCCCTTCACTTTGTGATGCTCAAATCACATCAAAGGACAATTACAATTATAAAGATTTCCAAAGTAAGAATTACTACTTCGGTATTAGTCCACTTGGTACGAGTTTCTCTAGTTTCAGAGTAGATAAGTCTAGTCAGTTTATGGGGAGTGATAGTATCAGGCTCGTAGAGAGTGCTTCTACTCCAGGTTATGTCGTTAACCTTATAGGAAATATTAAGATCGGTGAGTACTTTGATTTCAGATTCCTCCCTGGGTTTTCATTCCAGTTCAGACAAATCAGCTATGAGAGCCAAAACAGAAAATACGATAAGACGATTGAGTCAGTTAATTTAGAATTTCCAATGTTATTAAGATTTAAGTCAGCACCTTATAGAGACAAAAGACTCTTTGTCGTCGGTGGTGTGAAATACTCTTATGATGTGAGTTCCAACTCAAAGGTATCTGCACCAAATGCTGTAGAACTAGTACAAATTTCACCCCATGATTTTTCACTCGAACTCGGAGCAGGGATGCAGTTCTTCTTTCCTTACTTCATTTTAAGTCCAGAAATCAAAGTGTCACAAGGTGTAGGGAATGTCCATATCTTCAAGTCAGACTTAAACGAGTCCAATGTATTGGACCAACTGTTGAGTAGAACACTTCAACTTTCTTTCCACTTTGAAGGTTAATTTTTGCCTACTACTCTCCTACTTCCTTTGATTATTTTGCTTATTAGACTTCTTTGCCCAAGAATCTTTGAGACTGATAGTCTTATTAAAGACGAGTTGGTCAACAGTTGATGTTTGATCTTTGACGTAGTAACCTTTCCGCATATACTGTAAGTGTTCTGCTGCTCCGACTTCTTTAATATAAGGTTCAGCTAGTGCACCACTCTTACGTGTTATTGAATCATGATTAACAAACTCCATTAACTCTTTCCCCTCGTGACCAAGTGGCGTAGGATCAGTAAAAAGTCTATCATACTCTATAATATCAATTGGTACTGCTTGGTCTGCAGAGACCCAGTGGAGTGTCCCTTTTGCCTTGATTCCTGACGTATCTTCACCACTCTTACTTTCAGGATAATATTCCACAAATACTTCTGTAACATTCCCATCAGCATCGACTGTATGATCCCTATGTGTGATGATATAACCATTCTTGAGTCTAACCGTCTTCTCTGGACCTAACCTAAAAAACTTCTTAGGAGCATCTATCATAAAATCTCCTTGCTCAATATAAAGTGTCCCACTAAAAGGGACATCTCTCTTTCCAGATTCTTCCGATTCTGGATTGATATCTGCCTTCATAATTTCAACTTTCCCTTCTGGGTAGTTAGTAATTGTCACTTTGAGAGGATCTGTAACTACCATAAGCCGTGTTGAGATTGTATTGAGTTCATCTCTTACACAAGATTCCAACAGTTCTATTTCGATGAGATTTGCTCTCTTAGCCATTCCTACTTTATCGCAGAATGTACGCAATGCTGCAGCTGGATATCCCAGTCGTCGCATACCTGACACTGTAGGCATCCTCGGATCATCCCAATCGCTTACAATGTCTTGCTCTATCAACTTGAGTAAGTTACGCTTTGATGTGATCATATAGGCAACATTCATTCTAGCAAACTCTATCTGTCTAGATGGAAAGATTCCTAACTTCTCAATAAACCAATTGTATAAAGGTCTGTGATGAATAAACTCTAATGAGCAAAGAGAATGCGTAATTCCCTCTATACTGTCAGACTGTCCATGCGCAAAGTCATACATTGGATAGATACACCAATCATCACCTGTCCGATGGTGAGTGGCATGCTTTATTCGATAAACCACAGGATCACGGAGGTGCATATTGGGAGATGCCATATCTATTTTAGCTCTAAGGACCATTGCCCCATCGGGATGTTTACCATCTTTCATTTCACCAAAGAGTCTCAGATTCTCTTCAACAGATCTCTCTCTATATTTACTTGGAGTCCCAGCTTCACTTGGTGTTCCTTTTTGGTGTGCTATCTCATCTGCAGTTGATTCGTCGATGTATGCGTTACCTGTTTCTATTAACTTGACAGCATAGTTGTACAACTGATCAAAGTAGTTAGATGCAAATAGCGGTTCATCTTCCCAATCAAATCCTAACCACTTGATATCTCGCTTTATCGCATCTACGTACTTAGTATCCTCAGTTGTTGGATTAGTATCATCGAATCTGAGATTAGTCTTACCACCGTACTTCTGTGCCAATTCGAAATTGACACAAATCGCTTTAGTATGACCAATGTGTAGATAGCCGTTAGGTTCAGGAGGGAATCTAGTATGTATTCTACCCCCATGTTTTCCATTGGCGATATCTTCTTCGATGATTTCTTCTATGAAGTTCAGTGCTTTATATTTTTCTTCTGACATGGTACTATTTTCTACTTGTGTAAAAGTATGGAAGTTAAATGGAGAAATACTCCTCCTACTCTGACTTACATTTTTTGAGGCATTTCTATTCCTAGAAGGTGCATAGCGATCTTAAGAGTACTTCCAACTTGCTTACTCAGGAGTAATCTACTCTGAATTGCTGCGTTTGACTCTGCTGTCAATATTTTGTGATCATTGTAAAATCTATGAAACTCTTTAGCTAAGTCATAGGCAAAGTTAGCAACGAGAGCTGGGTCAAGATTATCTCCTGCACTCTTTACCACTTTCCCAAAGTTGTCCAGCATGATGATGATCGCTTTTTCACGCAGCTCCCATTCGTATTCTGTATGAAAATCTATCTTTTCTGGAGACTTTGCCAACAAGGCTTGAATTCTCACATAAGCATTCTGAATGTATGGTGCTGTGACTCCATGCATATCCACTGACTGTGTAGGATCAAATGTCATTCGCTTCTTAGCTTGCACTTTCAAGATAAAATACTTTAATGCACCAAGTCCAATTGACTTGTATACTTCATCCTTTTCATCCCTACTAAGATCAACGATAAACTGACTCTCTCCTGCAGACTCTTGAGCGGCTTGGATGACTTCTTTTACTAAATCATCCGCATCTACTACTGTACCTTCCCTACTTTTCATTCTTCCTGATGGGAGATCAACCATACCATATGACAGATGATGCAATTGATCAGCATATGGGACTTTCAGCTCTTTTAAAGTGGCAAATAAGGCTTTGAAGTGGTAATCTTGTTCGTTACCAACAACATAAATGAGCTGGTCGAAACCAAAATCAGAATGGCGTTGCATTGCAGTACCAATATCTTGTGTAATATAAACTGAGGTACCATCGCTTCTGAGTACGAGTTTCTGATCAAGTCCTGCGTCTTCAAGGTCTACCCAAATACTTCCATCCTTCTTCTGGTAAAACACCTGCTCTTCTAATCCTTTATAAATTTCTTTTTTACCTAATAAATAAGTTTCAGACTCATAGTAGAGTTTGTCGAAGCTGACTCTTAATGCACTAAATGTTTCTTCAAATCCAGCATAGACCCAACTGTTCATTTCCTTCCAGAGATCGACAACACTCTTTACTCCATTCTCCCATTGCTGAAGAAGAGCCTTTGCTTCGCCACCTAATTCAGAATGTGTGTTAAAGTATTGGTTTTTATATCTTGGATAGAAGTGTTCTTCTTCTTCGTTCTCCTTCTTATTACTCTTATAGATTGCTTCTGCTTCATCTGTAGTTTGCCAATGAGCATATTCTTTTTTGAAGTGAGTCTCAAAGAGCACATAGTATTTCCCTACGAGGTGATCACCCTTAATTCCTGAACTCTGAGGTGTCTCTCCATTACCAAACTTCTGCCAAGCAAGCATACTCTTGCAGATAGCTATCCCTCTATCATTTATGATTTGGACAGATACTACTTTATTTCCTCCGTGCTTCAGTATCTGAGCCGTAGACCACCCAATCAAGATATTTCTGATATGTCCAAGATGGAGCGGCTTATTCGTATTTGGAGAGCAGTACTCAACCATGACCGTCTTGCCAGTTGGCTGACCTTTACTGTAGTCTTCACCCAGTGATTGCATCTGGCTGATTTTTTGAGTCCAGACACTATTTCCAAGTGTAATATTGAGGAATCCCTTGATTACTTCATGATCAGCAATATCTACTCCATGACTCTGTAAGTATGGGACAAGCGATGCTGCCAAGTCATCAGGATTAGTGCCAAACCTCTTGAGATATGGGAATAATACGATACTGTAGTCACCTGTAATCTCTTGAGAGATTACAGTGATATTTACAGAAGATGCTTGGATGTCTGACTTGTGTTCTTCTTTGAAGAAATCAGACACCACTTGCTGTAGCAATTGGATATTACTCTTGTATGACACTGGGTATAGGATTTAAAAAAAACTAAAAAATGGATTACTCCAAGATGCAAAATTACGAAATTACTCCAACTCAGTCTCTGGCCTGAAAAAACTAAAATGAGTCTGTCCATAATTGCGAACTTGGGTCAGCCTTGGGTGATGATTATAACTCACAAATGGATTGTGCTCGACTACTAATAAGCCATCATCTGTCAATAACTCATTCTTAAATATCTGATCTGGGATTGTATGGATTGTAGGCAGTCCATATGGAGGCCCTGCGAAGATATATTGGTATTTCTTGTTACAATTTTCAATATACTTGAAGACATCCATTTTTACAATTGTGATTTGATCTTCGATGTCCAGCTTTGCGGCCATCCCTCTAACAAAATTGATACAACTCCCAAACTTATCAACATAGGTTGCAGTTAATGCTCCTCTAGAGATACACTCATAACAGTGATTGCCTGATCCACCAAAGAGATCTAAAAAGTTTGTAGTCTCAAAATCTAAGACGTTTAATAAGATATTGTAGAGAGCTTCTTTAGAGAAATCTGTAGTCGGTCTCGTGGGCCACTTATCCGCAGGTGGTGAAAATCTATGACCCTTAAACTGCCCTCCTATAATACGCATACAAAGGCAAGGTAGTGAGGATAAATAACACTCTGATCACCATCTGCACTGGCAGCAATATGAGTCTCAGGTACAAGGAGTGATTTTATTGATGGTAGATGTTGGAGTAGTGCAACATTAACGTCTTCATCAACAGAAGATGTACTAAGTATAGTATTGGGATGAATTGAATGCTCTTGATAAAATGCAAGCACCTTATAATGAATTACCTCAGGTGCTAGTCCAGCATTAAAAGATATTGTATGTCTTATCTTACCATCTAGCACATGGGCTACGTGATAGTAGCCAGCACATTTAATCAATGTAACTGTTTCTTGAGATGTAGACAGACTCAATCCTATTGCTTGGAGGATGTGCTTTGGACACTTTTTCCCGCTTTCAATATTTGGAGTTTGCTTTTGTTTGAATAAAACAACTTGTTGAGATCGAGAGAGATCAGACATTAAAATGGTTCCTTCATTAGAATGCAGGTAGGCAAAATAATGTTCTTTTTGATTTTCATCAAAGTCCTCTTTATCAATTAACTGACCAGTTGCATTCCCTACAAGCATAATGTGCTTGGCATCACTATAATCTAATCTAAAGTCAATGGAAGAATTTTTAAACTTTGCCACATTGTAAAGCTTTCCTTGGCCATCCCAAAGTCCAACTGTTCCAGACTTATCATCAGTATGGTAATAGGTAACTATGTCAGGTGTCTGCCCTGATCTAACGTTGCCAAAAAGATTTTGCATTTGTGTTACTATTGATCCCAGTTACCTGAAACATTCGGAGCATTCATATCTCCAAACTTCAGTAGATGATCAGGATTATATGAATTGTCAAACTTAGAGTATTTAACATCTGCGTACTTACCCATAAATTCCTTCCAACGTGTACCTACTTGTACTACACTTACAAGTGTTTGTTGATAAGTCATGGTATCTGCATCTATTGCAAATTCAGTCGCATTGTCAGTGTATGGAACATACCTGAGATCATCTAAATCAATCTCAAGTGCATTGATAGAGTCTATCGCAGACGAATATGTTTTTGTTTCGATAAAGCTTCCTGGGTTATCAGGATCATTGGCTGTACTGATATGTGGGATACTATCAATCTTTAATACTTGTGCTAAAGTGTCAAAGCTAGGTGCAAACTCACCAGTAATCGTTCTATAGATTTCTTGAGCGGTTCTAATATTTTCGAGCTTTTTAGCAACAGTACGACTTCTTTCATCCTTTACTTCAGCAAATGCAATAGGTTCTTGAATATTCTTGTAAAGTGTATATCCAAGAAAAATATTAATTAACAGAAGTAGCAATCCGATACCTATTCTCATCCTTTTCTTTATTAAATGAACACTGTAAATACTGTAAGTCATATTGATTAAATTGGCTTACAGTGGTAAATATAAAACAATTACTTACTTATCAAAGATGCATCCACTATGAAAAAAGGTGTATTCTATCAAAAAAAATCACAATTTTGTATTCTTAAGCTTCACAGCGCATGACAAAACATCCTAATACGAAGATTACAATATTGGCAATAGAGTCATCATGCGATGACACATCGGCTGCTGTTATCAGGGACGGAGCTGTCCTCTCTAACCGAATCGCAAACCAAACTGTACATAGCGATTATGGTGGTGTCATCCCTGAACTTGCGAGTAGAATGCATGACAAAAACATCGTTCCAGTTGTCAATCAGGCACTAATAGATGCTGATGTATCTAAATCAGACCTTGATGCGATAGCCTTTACAAAAGGACCAGGACTTTTGGGGAGTCTTTTAGTTGGTGTCAACTTCGCCAAGAGTCTAGCTCTCGGACTTGATATCCCAATCGTGGAAGTCAATCATATGGAAGCACATGTCATGGCTCATTTTGCTGAAGCTCCCTACCCTGAATTTCCTTTCATTTGTCTAACAGTATCAGGTGGTCATACCCAACTCGTACTTGTCAACGATCACAATAATATGGAAGTTATTGGAAGTACTCTAGATGACGCTGCGGGAGAAGCCTTTGACAAGACAGGAAAACTACTAGGTCTACCACATCCCGCTGGACCAATAATAGACAAATATGCTCAAATGGGAAAACCACTTTATACATTTGCAAAGCCATCTGTTGGTGAATTTGACTTTAGCTTTAGTGGGCTTAAAACTTCTATCCTTTACTCATTGCAAAAGCGTGTAAAAGAGGATCCTAATTGGGTATCGGACAATATGTACGATATCTGTGCCTCGGTGCAATCATCAATCGTGACTATCCTATTAGAAAAACTGGAACATGCCGTAGAGAAGCTCAACGTCAAATCAGCTGCTATTGCTGGTGGTGTATCAGCTAATAGTGCATTGAGAAATGGACTCTTGGCTTTAGGCAAAAAAAAACACTGGCATACTTATATACCAGCGTTTAATTATTGTACGGACAATGCTGCGATGATAGGCATTAGTGGATACTATCACTATCTCGCAGGTCATCTCAGTAATCAAAGTGTGAGCCCTGAACCAAGACTTACTATTACTGCTTCATCAAAGAATTGACAAGTTCATTTTTCTTTTGAATAATCTTGTTTTCTTTAATGGCAATCTTGTCCATCATTCTATCAAATTTTTCTTGACTCCAATCACCTGATTGAAGTTTTGCTTTGAACTTTGCTTTCATTTGAGCAACTTTTGCATTCGCTTTATCAATCTTCGATTTCTTTTTCTTAAAAGTATCGTTCATTTGTGTCTTATTAGCATTAGCCTTTGCCTTTGCAACATCCTCCTTATCTTCTTCAGTCATTCCAGATGTAGACTTTTTGACTTTGATAGGGGCACTGTCCTTCTTAACCTCAGTTCCTTGCTTCTTTGACTTCTTGAGTCCACCGTTAGATTGAGCTGTCAAACTCAGTGTTGTAGCTAGTATTGCAAAGAATGTGAGTGCTACCAGTTTTGTAACTTTCATGTGTGTTAGTTTTGTTGCTAATTAATTTAAATCTAGGATTCCCGAATTAACAAGAATAGCTATTAAACACATTTAGAAATACAATAGTATTCAAATGGCATTTATACTAATGTTAAATCCTAAAAGTAATTTTTCTTAAAAATTAAAGAGTTTAAAAATCTTCGTTAATCACATCATAGACAAATCCGAAGGAAACCCACCTTCCGGGTAACACAGCACCGAGTACTTCCTGATGAGAGACATTTGCTACGTTGTATATTTGGAAGTAGAGTTTGATACTCCGTGTAGGACTATAACCCCATTTAAAGTTGCTCACCCAATAAGATTCATCTATGCGTCCGATTCCTTCTGCAAACTCAGGATTCCGTTTGATATAGTTAGATGCCAAGATAAAGTTAAGTTTGTAAATTCCAAGGTTGAGTACGCTTGAGAAATTTGATGTTGGGTGGTTAGAAATATACTTAGAGAGGTCGCCTGCCTCAGCTTCTGTTCGCATTAGAGTATAAGCAAGATTGGCATCAAAGAAACCTCTTGTCCAAAATTTCCATTTTTTGTTGGCTGTTAATTCCAAACCCAGCACATTACTTTCTGATACATTATCTGCATAGAAGTAGTCTTCACCTTCTTGAAGATTCGAGACGTTTGTTATAGTAGACTCATTTCGCAATGAAAAATCGATCAAATTTTGAGATTCTCTATAAAATCCAGTTGCTGAAAGATTGACTCCATACTCGAGGTAAATATCAGCGCCAATATCGTAACTCTGACTTACTTCAGCTAAGAGGTCAGGGTTGCCAATATTTCTTCCAGGAGATAAATTAGGAATGAGTGACGAGACAAACCGCTCAGTAAAGTCAGCTGCTCTAATTGACTTACCATAGCTTCCTCTGAGTACTGTAATATTCTTCTTCCAACTCAGACTCACTTGTGGTAGGAATTCAGTCCCAAAGTTAGCATCAGACTCTAGCCTAGCACCTAGATTAAGGAAAATTTCATTGCCAAATTGGCGAGATCCCAGGACATAAATCCCTGAATTTAGATTGACATGGTTACCTCTATCAGAACTATCTATTCTCTTGTCAATAACCTGAGCTCCAAATCCAATTGTAGTCTTTGGATCATGGGTGTAAATGTGACTGTACTGCCCAATATGTTGTTGAGTATTATGTGTATTCGGTGTAAACTGCGGATTAAATTCAAAAAAATCATCGACTGACTTGATACTCAAATTGACTTCCATCCTATGTTTGCCTAGTGTTTGGATTAGAGTTCCAGTTCCCCACCCATTAGTAATTGTCTCTCTTGACTCATCAAATACACTGTTAGTGTAAAAGTACTTCGCATTGAAGTCTCTGTAATCATATCCAGCTCTCAATAATACCTTCGTTCGGGGTGTAAAAAGATATCCAAGAGAGACTCCATATGTCCTCAAATCAAAGTCAGAATTGTAAAGACTATCCGATGAAGTACCTGATAAAAAGTTAGGATTTATATATTCTGGACCATTAGCTAACCGAGTCATTTGGGACCCTGAAAGGAGCCACTTAGATTTCTTCATAATGACAGCCACATCTGATGTTAAGAGATTGTTCTCACCGAAAGAAACATCTACTGTAGACTCAAGATACCTAGACTCTTCTTGAGCAACATAAAGCTTTGTTTTGATGTGGATCAACCCACCTACTGCGTCACTCCCATATGCTACAGCGGCTGGACCTTTAATTACTTCAATATGATCTATTTCTGACTTTGATATTGGAATATTACTATTAAAATGTCCTGTAAGTGGGTCATTAAATCTTACATTATCGATTAAAATAAGGACCTGAGTATAGGTGCTTCCTCTGATTCCAATATCATTTTGAACACCAAAAGGAGCACGTATGTTAGTATTAACTCCAGAAAGATATCGAAGGATTTCATCCACTGATTGGATTGGGTATTCTTGTAAGTCACTTTGTGTTATGATTTCAATACTTCTACCAGTCTTATATGATTCTTGTGGTATCCTACTTGCAGTTACTACAGCCTCAGATGATAGGATTTCCAAGTCTTGACCAGTCAATATATCTTGAGTAGCCAATAATAAAATGAAAAGAAAAGCGGAATTAATAATATTCTTAAACATTGAAAGTCTTTATGTAACCATTCAAAAATCAAAGCTGCAAAGATGTGATAAAATCTTGCATATAGTATCTCAAAACCTACAAAAGTTAGACTTCTCAATCTTGCCATTCAAGTTATTTCATATCATCATGATAGAACTTGCATTTTGCCAAATCCAAGAAATATAGAATGATATCTGAATTTTATTTTAGTAGTTAACGCTAAAATAAATTAGCTGAATGGTTGCGATTTGCAATTAAACCATTTACATTTGATTTAATATGAATAATACTTATGTGGCATATAGAGTCTATTTTACATTCTTTTTTGAAGAATGATTAACTCTATTTGTTATTAAAATTAGATATAAACAATAGAGTTTGAAGTTTTCAAGCTCTATTTTTTTTTACCACGATTTAGATTTATGAGTACAGCAAATATCTATATCCAAGGATATGATGGTTCGTTTCACGATGCAGTTGCAAAGCGATACTTTGGACCAAACTGCACTGTTGTCCCTTGTGATTCTTTTGAAGAGTTATGCCAAAGATTAAGAAATGGATCTCCAGATGACTCAGCTGTCATGGCTATTGAAAACTCTATTGCAGGGACTATCCTTCCTAATTACAAGCTCCTCCGTGAATACAATCTTAATATCCAAGGTGAAGTTTATAAGAAGATAGAACTCAATCTCATCGCATTACATAATCAATCGCTTGATAAAATCACAGAGGTAAGATCTCACAACATGGCGCTGAAACAATGCAGTCAATTCCTAAAGCAGTTTCCCCACCTAAGAATAGTAGAGTCTGAGGATACAGCTAAGTCAGCAAAGGAAATAACAGAAGAACAATTAAGTGGAATAGCTTGTATTGCGAGTAATGAAGCAGCTAGCATTTATCAGTTAGAGATACTTGCAGCTTCAATTGAAGATATCCAAATGAACTATACAAGGTTCTTTATCCTCAACCAAAATGATGGTATTGTCATCCAAGATAACAGCTATAATAAGGCTTCAATCTATATGAGACTGCGGCACGAAGCTGGTAGTTTAGTCAATGCACTTAATACATTCTCAGAATACAAAATCAATATCAGTAAACTCCAATCTAATCCAGTACTTGGCAAGTTCAATGAGTACTACTTTCATATTGATATAGAGTTTGATGCTCTGATCCAATATCAAGAAGTGCTGAATGTACTCTCTACTCAAACTCTTGAGGTCAAGCAACTCGGTGTCTATCAAAAAGCAGATGTCTCTTCCGTTATGCGAGATGAACTAACAAACTACATGTTATGATCAGGCCAAGCGATAGAGTATCAGATATACAGCCTTACTACTTTGCTACTAAACTCAAAGAAATCGCAGAGCTCAATGAGAATGGTGCTAAAGTTATCAATCTTGGAATTGGCAGTCCTGATCTCAATCCCCCTGAGTCAGCTGTAGAGACACTGAAGTCCTCACTCAAGGTAAATGCAGCACATCAATACCAGTCATACTATGGACTACCTGAATTGAGACAAGCATTTATTGATTTCTACCAGCAACATTATATGACTAGGATAGAATCAATTCAAAACGTGCTCCCACTCATCGGATCGAAAGAAGGCATCATGCATATCAGTATGGCATACCTTAACCAAGGTGACAAAGTACTTGTACCCAACCCTGGCTATCCAGCGTATTCAGCTTGTACTCAACTTGCTGGAGGCTTGCCACTTCATTATAATCTCGATGGTAAAAATAACTGGATCCCTGATCTCGATAAAATCAAACAACTTGATTTGACAGATGTAAAACTCATGTGGATCAATTCGCCTCATATGCCATCAGGTTCTGTGATTCCAAAGGAAACACTATCTGACTTAATTTCATTTGCCTGCGAGCATAATATCTTGCTGTGCCATGATAACCCTTATGCATTTATACTCAATGACGAACCACAAAGTATCATGTCTCTACGTGGAGCAACTGATTGCTGTTTGGAGCTCTTCTCTCTGAGTAAGGCCTTCAATATGTCTGGGTGGAGAATAGGAGCTTTGATTGGCGATCCAAGATTACTAGATCCAATCATCAGATTTAAGAGTAACATGGATTCTGGAATGTTCAAGCCGATGCAACTTGCGGCTGTCTCAGCACTCATGTCAGACCAATCATGGTTTGATAATCTCAATGCTACTTATCGCAAACGTAAAGAGACAGTGCATCAAATATTAGATAGTCTCCGATGCAAGTATAATGAAACTCAATCTGGACTCTTCGTCTGGGCACAACACCCAATACTGACTGGCCGAGAATTATCTGACAAGATACTTGCTGATGCAAAAGTCTTCATCACTCCAGGATTTATCTTTGGAGACCAGGGACGTGCATCTATAAGAATCTCACTCTGCAATACAGTCGAAGTACTTAACAATGCACACCAAAGAATTCTTCAAACTCTATGACGACAATAACAATTATCGGATTAGGCCTTATTGGTGGATCATTAGCAGTTGACTTAAAAAGTCAGCTTAACATCACAGTCATTGGTGTAGATCAGAGTATCAAACATTGCAACTTAGCTCAAGAATTACACTTAGTAGATCAAGTCATGTCACTTGACGTTGGTATCCAAGCTGCTGATATAGTCATCATTGCAATACCCGTAGACCAGATAGAGAGCTTACTTCCTAAGGTCCTCACTCAGGTGAAAGATCAAACAATAGTACTTGATGTTGGAAGTACAAAAACGGCAATCTGTGCAGCCGTCAAAGACCATCCAAAGCGAAATCAATATGTAGCAGCTCACCCTCTAGCTGGAACTGAATACAGTGGACCTCAGGCTGCGATGAGGGGGCTCTTCTATGGTAAAAAGAATATCATCTGTGACAGAGAGCTGTCAGATCAAAGGGCAATAGAAACAACACAGAAACTCTTTAATAGTCTCGGAATGCAGAGTTACTTCCAGTCAAGCGAGTCACATGACAAGCATCTAGCCTATGTCTCTCACCTCTCACATATCACATCATTTACATTGGGTCTGACAGTACTTGATATCATGCAAGATGAGAGTCAAATCTTAAATCTAGCAAGTACGGGATTTGAATCAACGGTAAGATTGGCAAAGAGCAGTCCACAAACATGGAGTCCAATACTTTCTAAAAACAGAGAACATCTCAGTGTAGCCATTGGGCAATATATAGAACACCTCAACACCTTTAAGCAAGCACTTGATCAAGATGATAGGGATCAAACAGTATCTCTTATGCTCAAGGCAAATGCAATAAAAAAACTTCTCAATAAATCGGAACAGATATGAGTAAACAAAAAGAAAAAACATGGTTAACAAGGACTAAGCGACCAATAGTTATCGCAGGACCTTGCAGCGCAGAGAGTGAATCTCAAGTCATCGAGACTGCCAAAAGATTAAAGAAAACTGGAAAGGTCGATATCTATCGAGCAGGTATCTGGAAACCACGTACTCGACCTAATTCCTTTGAGGGAGTGGGAGTTGTAGGACTTCCATGGGTCAAACGCGTGAAGGAGGAAATTGGATTTCCTGTAACAGTAGAAGTAGCTAAGGCATCACATGTTGAGCAGGCTTTGAGCTTTGGTATTGACATCCTTTGGATTGGTGCTCGTACAACTGTCAATCCATTTGCTGTGCAAGAGATTGCAGATGCTCTCAGAGGAGTAGAAATTCCAGTGCTAGTCAAGAATCCAATCAATCCAGACGTTGCTCTTTGGGTAGGAGGAATAGAGAGATTAGAGAAGGCAGGTATTAAAGAAATAGGGGCAATCCATAGAGGATTTTCTAATCATGGAGAGAAGTATTACCGCAATAGACCACAATGGCACATTGCATTGGAGTTTAGAAATCAAAGACCTGACATCCCTCTCATCAACGATCCGAGTCACATCTGTGGTCGTCGAGATATCCTCCAAGATGTAGGCCAGAAAGCAATGGACCTTGATTTTGATGGATTGATGATTGAGTCACATATCGACCCTGATAATGCTTGGTCAGATGCTAAGCAGCAGATTACTCCAGAAGTGCTTGGAGCGATGATCACTGAGATGAAATTAAGACAAGACTATGAGGATGTAATTCCCATGCAAGGAGAACTTGACTATCTTCGATCAGAGATTAACCACATTGATGATGAACTCATCAATCTACTCGGTAATCGGATGTCAGTTGCCCGTAAAATTGGGAGCCACAAGAAGGAAAATAATATGACAATCTATCAACCAAAACGATGGAAGAACATTATGACCAAGGGTTCAAAACTCGCTGAAGACAATTCTCTAAGTGATGAATTTGTCAAGTCTTTGTTCAATGCTATCCATATTGAGAGTATTAATCAACAAGAAAAAATTTTCAAGGAAAAATAATCAGAATCGTTTGATATTACTGCGGTTGCAGGACCACTGTTGTGCTTTCTGTCAATTGGAAAGCTGCTTCATAAAATGAGGGTGCTTTGAACACAGCCTTTGCTCCTGCTGAAAACCCAAATACTTCTTTTGGGTAACCGATAAAATTATATTCCATCTTCCCACTACTATTAGAGTCATGGTAAAACGATATTGCATAAGTCCCTGGATGAAGGTTTGGTATCTCAAGAGTAGCTGTACGATTTTCATTGACTGGAGTCTTGTCACCATAAGGAGCATCCTCTAGCCACAACTCAGGTCCATCATACAGTCCGATATAAACATCACCAGTATTACTTGGCAAATCAGTTATGGTAATGGTAAGAGTTTGTGTTGGGTGCACTTGTGTAAAATTGAAAAGAAGGATGAGAATAAAACTTATCATAAACGGTAGTTATTAATACTTTGAGATTAAACGAGAGGCTATTGATCACAGTTTACAAATGCCAATATTTCTTCTACTTATTCTCGTAATATTTTTACTTTAAGACTATCTTTAAATGGTAGAAACAGCAAATTATGCCCTTAAGACTTCTTTTCATACTGATATTCAAAATCACCTCAACTTTAATTTCAGCGCAAGCTGTTACTCTACTTAATAGTGGTGATCTATGGTCATACCAGGAAGGAAATCCAGGGATATTCAATGATTGGATGATGCAAGGATATGACGACAGTGTTTGGGAGGTCGGCAATGGTGGTATCGGATATGGTGATGACGATGATTCTACCCTCTTAACTGATGCTCAGAGTGTCTATATGAGACAAGAATTCACTCTCTTTAATCTTGAAGAAATCACAGAGCTTAGTTTGTTTGCTAGCTTTGATGATGGATTCGTAGCTTATCTAAATGGTGTCGAAATCTCAAGGTCTAATCTTGAAGGTGAATTTCCGTCATACTCTACAACTGCACCAAGCTACAAAGAGCCAGAAATACCTCAAGGGCTCAGACCAGTCGAGTTCAAAATCAATCAAGAAATATTAGACCACATCTTAGTTGAGGGAAGTAATCTCCTCGCTGTACAGACACATAACTTTGGTGACAACTCCTCAGATCTCTCTAGTAACTATTGGTTAATAGGCAATCACATTGGGGCAGACAATCCTTATTCACCTCTGCCAGATTGGTATTCTGCTGAGAGTTTTGATTCACAACTTCCAATCATTTTGATCACATCAACAGAAGCCATTGTTGATGAACCAAAAATCAATGCAACAATTAAAGTAATTCATGATCCTAGTAATCTGCCAAATAATAGCATTGGTGGCAAAGTTGATTACTTCGGCAATATTGCAATAGAAAAGCGTGGCGAATCAAGCCTCTTTTTCTTCCCAAAGAATGGCTATGGATTTGAGACAAGGGATAGTCTTTGGGAGGATCTAGATGTAGAGTTACTTGGATTTCCTGAAGAGGAAGACTGGATACTTCATGGACCATACTCTGACAAAACTTTTTTGAGAAATTTACTAGTCATGGACATTGCTAGGCAGATGGGACAATACTCAAGTCGGACTCAACCAGTTGAATTGATCATAAATGAATCCTATCAAGGAATCTATATCTTGATGGAACGGATCAAACGAGATAAGAATAGAGTAGATATCGCAAACCTCAAAGATGTCGATACTACAGGTGTAGAACTCACAGGTGGTTATGTATTCAAGGTAGATAAAGGGGAACCAGACTGGGTATCGAGGTATGGACAAAGTGGGAATCCAAGTCAGAAGTTGGGATTTCAATATGTGAGTCCAAAGGCTAACCAGATTCAGTCACAACAAGCTCTCTATATCCAAAGCTACGTCGATAGTATGGAGATGGCACTCAAGCATCCCTCATTATCATTTGGAGGTAAGACTATCGAAGAGTACATTGATCTTGAAACATTTGTAGATCACTATATCATTAGTGAGTTGACCAGAAATGTTGATGCATTCAGAATTAGTACCTACCTCCACAAAGAGAAAGACACAGATGGTGGACTAATCAAGATGGGGCCAGTCTGGGATTACAATATCGCATTAGGCAATGCCGATTACTGTGACGCATGGCTGACGAACGGACTCGTTCTTTACAATGATTGCTCAGGCGAAAATCCATTCTGGTGGTATGAACTTATGGATTATCTTCCTTTTAAAAATCTTTTGAAATGTCGATATCAAGATCATAGAGCTTCTATCCTACAAAATGGCAGACTTGATCAATTTATAGAAAGTCAGATATCACTCATCGGAGATCAATCCAGACAAAGAGACGATACACAATGGAACGTAATCGGCAACTCTGTTTGGCCCAACTTTTTCGTAGGTCAAACCTATCGTCAAGATGTTGATTACTTAAAGAATTTCATTTTTGATAGATTGGAATTCTTGGACACAGTTTGGGGCGATGATTGTCTTATTTCTGGCACGAATGAAGACTTAAAGGATAACAGACTCACAATCTCTCCCAATCCAACAACTGACTATTTCACT
>Ga0114957_1002238_pt1 | contig 18857 bp, 12 predicted proteins | sample BantaG_FD_87175 | JGI IMG/M metagenome (GOLD analysis project Ga0114957, IMG submission 87175) | Marine algal microbial communities from Bantry Bay, Ireland - BantryBay_4 metaG | ecosystem: Host-associated > Algae > Red algae > Unclassified | place: Bantry Bay, Ireland | collected 2014-11-21 | reverse complement strand
CACGAAGACTCAGAAGAATCTTCAGAGTCCGATGAAAAAGAGAAAGCAGCAAAGGCAGCTTCACAAAAGCAGAAATCGGCTGCTGAGAAAATGAAAAAAATGAGTGAGCGGTTGCAAGAATCAGCTGCTGGTGGAGCGTCAGAAGGTTCTTCTGTTTCTGAGGACGCAGAAATGTTGCGGCAGATACTGGAGAATTTGATTACTTTTTCTTTCAAGCAAGAAGCACTATACGAAACACTTAGCAATACTGATGGCGATATTCCACAGTTTTCGGGCGTTGTGCGTGAGCAACAAGAGTTAAGAGGACTTTTTGAACATGTAGATGACAGCCTCTTTGCTTTATCGCTGCGACAAGTGGAATTGGCTGAATTTGTAAATGAGCAAATCACCGAAGTCTATTATAATATAGACAAGTCGTTAGAGCGTTTGGCCGAGAGTCAAATCTATCAAGGGGCAGCAGCGCAGAAATATGTACTTACGGCATCAAATAATCTTGCTGATTTTCTGGCGAATGTTATGGATAACATGAACAGCAGTATGCAATCAGGACAAGGCGAAGGCAAAGGTTCGCAGGGTTTTCAGCTGCCTGACATCATTAAGAAGCAAGGGGAGCTAAAAGAAAAAATGGACGGAATGGGACAGTCTGGGCAAGGTAAACCTCAGAGTGGGGGTGAAGGAGAGAAGGGTGACGGACAAAAGGGAGGTGAGCAAGGTGGCGAAGGCGAATCCGGCAAAGAAGGACAGGGTAAAGAAGGCGGCCAAGGGAAAAATGGTGAAAGTGGAGAAGGTGGCCAAGAAGGACAGAACGGCCAAAAAGGAAAAAATGGCAAAGAAGGTCAGGCTGAGGGAGAAGGTGGTGAGGACGGAAATGGAGGTAAGGGCAAGAATGGACAAGGCCAATCGGGTGGAGAAGGTAATGGCCAGGGAGAGCGTACGGAAGCGGAGTTACAGGAGATTTATGAAATCTATAAAGAGCAGCAACAATTGCGGCAACAATTAGAAGAGCAATTAGAGAATATGATAAACAATAGTGACCGTAATCTTGGCAAGAAACTGTTGCGACAAATGGAAGATTTCGAGAACGATTTGTTGGAAAACGGAGTTACGCAACGTGGCCTTTCAAAAATCAATAATATCAATTACGAGTTGCTTAAACTGAAGAATGCGGCTATGAAACAGGGTAAAAAGCCGGAAAGGGAAAGTAATACTAGCAACGATAAGTTTCAGAACCCAATTACTACAAAGCCCGAAGCGCTTAAGAAATACCGTGAAGAAATAGAAATCTTGAATAGAGAAGCCTTACCTTTGCGCCGCGATTTTCAAAATAAAGTTAAGGAATATTTTAAGAGCGATGATTGAGTTTCATTATGAATTGGATTTTAAACTAGCTGATGAATCCAAACATATTGTTTGGATTGAGGAAGTGTTGAAATCAGAGGAAGCCGAAATGTCGCAGCTGGATTATATTTTTTGTACCGACGAGTTTTTACTAGCAAAGAACAAGCAGTTTTTAAATCACGATACCTTAACGGATATTATCACTTTCGATTATTCAGCAAGGAGGTGTATTTCTGGAGATATCTTTATATCTATTGAGAGGGTAAGAGAAAACTCTCAAAAATATAACGTTCGGTTTGAAATTGAGTTGTTAAGAGTAATGGCGCATGGAGTGTTGCATTTGCTTGGCTTTAAGGATAAAACGAAAGAGGAAAGCACAATAATGCGAGCGAAGGAGAACGAAAAAATTAAATTGTTCCACGTGGAACAATAGTGGGTTTCAATTGCTGGAGTTCGGTTGCTTTAAAAAAATCAATACCGTTTAAGTTAGAGAAAGAATGTTTACAAGCGAATATGACGTAATAGTTGTGGGAGGTGGTCACGCAGGGGCCGAGGCCGCAGCCGCAGCGGCCAACATGGGCTCTAAAGCCTTATTGGTTACTATGAATCTGCAAACCATCGGGCAAATGTCCTGCAACCCGGCTATGGGAGGTATTGCAAAGGGACAGATAGTGCGTGAAATAGATGCCCTTGGTGGGTCTAGTGGTATCGTTACCGATAAGTCGGCTATTCAGTTTAAAATGCTTAATAAATCAAAGGGTCCGGCAATGTGGAGCCCAAGAGCGCAAAACGACCGGATGCGCTTTGCAGAGGAATGGCGTCTTATTTTAGAAAGAACCCCCAATTGTGATTTTTATCAAGAAATGGTAAATGGTTTGTTGGTTGAAAATGAAAAGGTAGTAGGTGTTAAGACTTCTTTGGGATTAGAGATAAAAGCGAAATCAGTAGTGCTGACCAACGGTACTTTTTTGAATGGGTTGATTCATATCGGCGAAAAACAATTAGGTGGGGGTCGTGCTGGGGAAAAGGCATCTACCGGAATAACAGAGCAGTTATTGAAATTCGGATTCAATAGTGGCAGAATGAAGACAGGAACGCCACCAAGAGTCGACGGCCGGTCTCTGGATTATGCAGTCATGATACCGCAACCTGGTGACAGTAGACCCGAAAAATTTTCTTACTTAAAAACTCCGGTTTTACAAAAACAACGCGATTGTCACATGACACATACCAGTGCATTGGTGCATGATTTACTTCGTGAGGGTTTTGATAGAAGCCCCATGTTTAATGGAAGAATTAAAAGCATAGGGCCGCGATATTGCCCGTCAATTGAGGATAAGATCAATCGCTTTTCAGACAAGGATAGTCATCAGATATTCGTAGAGCCAGAGGGCTGGGACACCGTTGAGGTATATGTGAATGGCTTCTCCACGTCACTGCCTGAAGATGTACAAGCTAAAGCGCTTCGCTCTGTAAAGGGTTTTGAGAACGTCAAATTTTTTAGACCTGGCTATGCAATCGAATATGATTATTTTCCGCCGACGCAATTGAAGCACACGCTGGAAACGAAGCTTGTCGAAAATCTTTATTTTGCCGGACAGATTAATGGAACAACGGGATATGAAGAGGCTGCCTCGCAAGGGCTAATGGCGGGAATCAATGCGCATTTGAAAGTGAATGGAAAAGAACCCTTTATACTACAAAGGGATGAGGCATATATAGGGGTGCTAATTGATGATTTGATTACCAAAGGAACAGAGGAGCCTTATAGAATGTTTACCTCCCGTGCAGAGTACCGAACGTTACTAAGACAGGACAATGCTGATTTAAGATTGACACCGAAAGGCTATGATTTAGGCTTAGCTAAGGTTGAGCGGTTAAGAAGAATGGAGGATAAGCAAAGCAAGTCGGATTCATTTGTGAAATTCTTTCAAGATACTAGTGTATTGCCTGAGGACATTAATCCCATTTTAAAAGATGTGGATTCTGCGTTAGTGAAGCAGAGCGATAAGATGTACAAAGTGTTTTCACGCCCGCAAGTAACTATGGATAGCATGTTACAGTTGACTGCGGTATCTGATTTTGTTCAAGCTCAGGAATTAGACAGAGAGGTGTTAGAGCAGACCGAAATACAGGTTAAATATTCTGGCTATATCGCAAAAGAAAAGAATAACGCTGATAAATTACAGCGATTAGAGAATGTCAAAATCCCTGAAAATTTTGATTATTCCAAACTGAAATCCCTATCTTATGAGGCACGGGAGAAGTTGAATTCAATACAGCCGGTAACCATTGCTCAAGCATCTCGTGTCAGTGGTGTTAATCCGTCTGACATAAGTGTATTGTTAGTCTATCTCGGACGATGAAAGAGCCACTCGTTTTTGAACAATTAAAACCCGTGACCATAAAAATTTTAGGTGTACTAATGATGCTTATGGTGTTTTGGTTTTTGGCAACTGGTACAGGGCCTTTAAATCAAATTATCATTATGGGCATGATGGGACTCCTATTATTGGGCTATTCTATAGCCTATGAAATTACAGCTAAATTTGAGAATAAAAGACACTTCAAAATATTCGGTATTACCTTGTTTAGTTCTAAGTTAGAAATACAATTTCCTGATTACATGGTTGTGTTTTCTGCCAAGCACAAACAAGGAGCAGCGTGGGGTCCGGTCGGCGCAATGGGTAAAGAGCGAACAGGAGATAGTTGTGTGATTCGTTTGTTCAAAGGCACTAAGTATTTCACAATTTATCGAAACAAATCAATGCAAAAGGCTGAGCACAAGGCGATCCAACTTTCAGACCTAATCGGCGTGGAGATTCGAGGAAAAAGTTAAAATTGTTCCACGTGGAACAATTTGCCGCCGCTCGTCTATTTTATATTTACGATATTAAAAACATTCCGCGGCGCAATTATTGATACTGTGGTAAATAATTTCAAACCACTAATTAAATGCGATTATTACTTCCTGCTATTTGTATTGTTTTTCTAACATATTCTTGTATTCCCATACGCATTGCGCCTCAGATAGAAGATTACAAAATTACCCGTGGTAAAAAGTTTAAGCGCAGCCTTTCTAAAAGGCAAATGTTCATTTTTGAAAACTCAAAAGATGAGAATCATTTTTATGATTACGTGAATACTAAATTTCGGTTAGAGCATCTAAAAGTCTATGATGATGTTCCTTTTAATATTGATGATGAGCAATACTTTTTTACTTGGTACGAAGTAGAAATTCCAAACAAGACACTGAATCTTGCCCCTGTGATTATAGATGTTGTCCTAAACGGGATGTTGGGCAATGACGATTTTGAGCCCTACGCATTGCAAAGTGTAGATAGGTTTCAGAGAAAAGGAAATTGGTATATAGCAGTGGAAGTTTATAGCGACGCTGAAAAGGATTGCTTGACAACCAGCGCGCTTTCAAGGGAAGTAGTTTTAAAGTATCTTCGAGCCTTAAAACAAGAATACCTTGTTACGCACAACTATGATGAAGTCGTATTTAAAAACAAAAGACCACGCTGTTTCACAAGAAGAATTTGAATTGCGCCACGACTCAGATTTGGATATGTTGATTACCATTCCGCAGCCAAAGCAATTAGCGAAATACTACGAAAGCGGCGACTACATCTCCCATACCGACTCCAGGAAATCATTTGTCGATAAGATTTATCAAAACGTAAAGAAGTATAGTCTTTCCAATAAATTAAAATTGATTTCTCGGTATCATAACAACGAAAAAACACTACTAGATTTTGGCGCAGGTACAGGCGATTTTTTAGCAACTGCTAAAGCTAAAGGCTGGCAAGTTGTCGGGGTTGAACCTAACGACGGTGCAAGATTGAAATCTACGGAAAAGGGAATCACACTATTAGAGGATATTTCTCAGGCTAAAGAAAAGAAATTTCAAGTAATTACACTTTGGCACGTACTAGAACATTTACCCGACTTAGAAATACGCATTAAACAACTTACAGATAATTTAGAGAACAGCGGGACGTTGATACTGGCAGTACCAAACTTCAAATCGTACGATGCGAAATATTATAAAGAGTATTGGGCCGCTTATGATGTGCCGAGGCATTTGTGGCATTTTTCTAAAACTGCGATTGAGAAATTATTTGAGCCTCACGCTATGAAATTGATTGCAACCAAGCCGATGATTTTCGATAGCTTTTATGTAAGCCTACTTTCTGAAAAGTATAAAACAGGAAAACAGAATTTTTTAAAAGCGATGTGGATTGGCCTTCGATCTAATATAAACGCTTGGCAGACAAAAGAGTACTCTTCCCATATTTATATCCTGCGAAAGGCCTAAAACGCATTTTAAGGCGATTTCTCGATAGTTTAGATTTACAGCCCTCTACTTGTATTTAGGAATTCTAAACCTTGATTTAAAGCCCTTCAAAACAGACGGTTTTTATAGAGGCATTCAATTGTACCGATAATTTTCTATAGAAAATAACTATAGTTGTAAGATTACTAAAAACCGGAGTTGAGACTTACTAGCGCATAAAATGAATTTCATAAGGCCACATTAGAAAAGCTTTCCTATTTTTGCGCCGATTTAAACTGTAAAATATAATTATGAAAAAATTGATGTTGTTGGCTTTGGTTGTCACTTTGGCTTCCTGCAAACAAGAAAAAATAGGATATGTTGATAGTGTTAAGATTATGGAGGACTATCAAGAACAAAAAGAAAGTGCGGCAAAGTTTAAAATCAAAACAGACGCGTTGACTAAAAAGCGCGATAGTATTTCGCAGGCCTTTCAGATGGAAATGCAGGCCTTTCAAACCAAAGCGCAAAAAATGAACCAAGCAAAGGCTCAGGAAGAGTACGGCATAATACAGCAGAGAGGTCAGTTTATGGGGCAGCAATTGCAGCAAGAAGATCAAGCATTGACGGCGTTGCAACAAACAGAGCGTGATAGTATAATAAGTACGGTTAAGAAAGAAATCAAGTCATACGGAAAAGCGCAAGGCTTCTCTTATATTTTCGGTGGCGGTGACGGTGGGGCTGTGTTATATGGCACTGAAGGCAATGATATTACCGATGCCGTACTTAAAATATTGAACGATAAGTATAAAAAATAGATTCATACTAAGAATTGCAAAAAGCTCGGCAGAAATGCTGGGCTTTTTTGTTTTAAGCCTGTAGCAAAAACACCAGAAAAATCGCTGGTACAAAGTATACCGCTATAGTCATGGCGCCGGCATAGTCTTTGGCCATTCGTTGCCCGAACAATAACATCAGCAGCGAAATACAAGAAAGTATCGCCCCGTAGAAAGCCAGTGTGGTACCGCTACCGATAATTATTTGAAAAAACCCAATAGCACAAAGTATGGCAGCTGCTAGTTCCATAATCAAAACAATTACCAAAAGCAGCGGCACCACACCCTTTAAAGGGCTTTTGGCAAAATGACCTTTAAGCCACCCGAGGTTACCGCCCCAATCAACCAGTTTATCAATGCCGCTTTGTAAAAAAGTAATGATTACAAACAGCAATAGCAGCAGTTCGGTCGCATATCTCAGTATCGATTCTATCATGTTGGGTATTTTAGGTAGTTAAGCTGCTTTTGTATGCAGCAGTCGCGTCAATTTTATTGAAAGGTCTGTAAAAATAATTTTAGAATTGCCGTTTCTTTCTACATGGTAAATCGCATCCTCTAATTCTTTGGTAATAGCAACGATGTTATTTTCATGTATGAACGGCGCGAATTTTTCCAGTTGAAATCCGTCTACGTGCAGTTGCATATATGCTAGCTCTTTTGCATTGTAATTGATGAGCATGGCTTGTCGAATAATCGCAATACAATAATGCAAAAATTTTTTTTGAGTTTCCCTTCCGGTTGTAGCCACCTCATTTCCCCATAGCAATAATTCGTGAATTGCCGCTTTATTTCCTTTTGCTTTAAAAGCACTCCGCACCCATTGCACAAACCACTTTTCAAAAACGAGATCTTCAGAATCGTTGTTCATCAGATCTAAGGCTTTATTGAAATTACCATTTGCCTGATGCGCCAACCTTTTGGCTTCTGAAGTTGACATTCCCTTTTCTTCTAAAGCAGCACTTATCGCATCTTCTGCCAACGGGGGAAAATGTAGTATTTGACATCTAGACCGGATGGTCTGTAATAGCTGTTCTTCATCTTCCGTAATCAAAAGGAAAACGGTTTTGTCTGGCGGCTCTTTTAGTAGCTTGAGAATCTTGTTTGCGGCACTTCCGTTCATTTTTTCGGCCATCCAAATTAGCATAACCTTGTAACCGCCCTCGTATGATTTGAGCGAAAGTTTCTTTACAATATCCTGTGCTTCGTCAACACCGATTTGACCTTGTTTTTTCTCAATACCGACTAGTCGGTACCAATCGAACAAATTGCCATAAGGTTGCTCCATAACAAAGCTTCGCCATTCTTGCATATAGTGGTTGCTAACGGCATGGCTTTTTACTTTTTCGCTATTTGCAACGGGAAAAGCGAAGTGCATATCGGGGTGCGAAATCGAGCTGAATTTAAGATTGCACGCCCCTTTACCGCCCTGGTTTTCACTCGAACTATTTCCGCAAATTATGTATTGGGCATAAGCAATTGCCATTGGTAATGTTCCAGAACCTTCAGCTCCAACAAAGAGCTGCGCATGTGAAATTCGTCCAGAATCGGCACTTGTGGCAAGGTGGTTTTTGACATGGGAAAGCCCTAAAATATCTTTGAAATGCATCTATCAAATATAGTTTTTTATGTTTGAAAATAGGAATGGCGATATCGTTAATCTCTTTAATCGGAAGAAAAAAAATATACCAGAGCATCTTGATTCTTATGTCTTTTAGCACAGCGGTTTTATATCCTTTTTAATTACATTTGCCACGCCTAAAAACACAAAATTAATGAAGACTCTTAACGATTTTAATTTCGAGAATAAAAAAGCCCTGATCCGCGTTGATTTCAATGTCCCCCTGGATGGTGACCTTAATGTAACGGACACGAACCGTATTGAAGCTGCGAAACCAACTATTTTAAAAGTAATTGAAGATGGGGGAAGCGCAGTATTGATGTCACATTTGGGCAGACCTGATGGCAAGCGAAATGAGAAGCTATCTTTAAAACACATCTGTTCAAAAGTTTCTGGGATTATCGGGGTTGATGTAAAATTCATAGAAGATTGTGTCGGAGAGAAAGTGGAAAGCGCCGTTGCTGCATTACGGCCAGGCGAGGTTTTACTATTGGAGAACCTTCGTTTTCATAAGGCAGAGACCGAAGGCGATAAAGGATTCGCCAAACAATTAGCAAAACTAGGCGATATTTATGTCAATGATGCTTTTGGCACCGCACATCGTGCGCATGCCTCTACTACGATCGTCGCAGAATTCTTTCCCGGACAAAAATGTTTTGGTGGGCTCCTAGCTAAGGAAATAGATGCAATCGAGAAAGTGATGCGCACGGGCGAAAAGCCTGTTCTCGCTATTCTAGGAGGTGCAAAAGTATCTTCTAAGATTACGATTATAGAAAATATATTGGATAAGGTAGATCACCTGATAATCGGAGGTGGTATGACCTATACTTTCGTTAAAGCCCAGGGGGGGCAGGTTGGTGATTCGATATGTGAGGATGATAAAATGCCCCTTGCGTTGGATATTTTAAAACAAGCCAAAGAAAAAGGAGTCAAAGTTCATATACCGGTAGATGTTTTGGCTGCAAATGATTTTGATAATAATGCAGATACTCAAGTGGTTGATGTTGATAAGATCCCTGAAGGATGGCAGGGACTTGATGCCGGCCCAAGAACCTTAGAAAATTTCAAGTCGGTAATCTTGCAAAGCAAAACTATTTTATGGAACGGCCCCATCGGCGTTTTTGAAATGGAAAATTTTGCGAAAGGCACTATAGCTGTTGGTAACGCAATTTACGAGGCAACTCAGAGCGGAGCATTTTCATTAGTGGGTGGCGGCGATTCTGTAGCTGCCGTAAAGCAGTTTGGATTTGAGAATAAGGTCAGCTATGTATCTACTGGAGGCGGAGCTATGTTAGAGAGTCTTGAGGGTAAAACCTTACCCGGAATTGCTGCAATATTGGGCTAAGGTCATCGTTATCGCTTACAAAGGGTAGTGGCAGTTTTTGGGATTAATAATCACAGTTAAATTTTATGGTCTCGAAAAAAAAAGCGATTTTCGTTTACCTTCCCAGAAACTTATTCATGATTATGATGACAAAAAGAACGATGTCTCTTTCTTTTGCGCTACTGCTTGCCGGTTTTTTTACGGCTTTTGCTCAACAGAGCGACACACTTTCAACAAACCAAAATCAGGTTAAGATTATTGAAGCAAAGGATATTCCTTTGGATGCAACCAGTGTAGGTTCTCAAGAGGAAAATCAACCTAAAACGCCTCTAAAAGACGCTCCGTTGACTTTTACGCAAAATAGAGACAAGAATAAATTTGGACTACAAGATAGTCCCGAAGCGGCAAAATATGACAGTCTTTGGATGAAGGAACTGTATGATGCTGCAGCGCTCTATGACGAAATGTATGATGAAGTATCCAATAGTGCTTCTACAGAGGAAAAAATAGATAATCGCATATACGACCTTCCGACAGATACGTTAAAAGCGCGTTTGAGAAAGCTGAATCAAAAAACGCCCTTCAACGTTGAATACAATGCTTCTTTAGAGTCTGTTATCCGTTCGTTTCTAAAACGAAAAAGCGGATTGATGGAGCGAATGTATACGGTGAGTCAGTTTTATTTCCCATTATTCGAACAGCAATTGGATAATTATAATATCCCGGTCGAGATGAAATATCTTGCGATAGTCGAATCGGCATTGAACCCACGTGCGCGTTCAAGAGTTGGCGCGACAGGGCTTTGGCAATTCATGTACGGCACGGGTCGCGAAATGAAATTGGACATCAACAGTTACGTTGACGAGCGAAGCGATCCTTTAAAATCAACTGAAGCCGCTTGCCAATATTTGACAAGATTATATGGAATTTATGGAGACTGGGATTTGGCCCTAGCAGCTTATAATTCTGGCCCTGGAAACGTTAACAAGGCGATTCGCCGCTCTGGCGGGTATAGAAATTACTGGAATATTAGAAGAAACTTACCGCGGGAAACTGCAGGGTATGTACCTGCTTTCTTGGCAACTATGTACCTTTTTGAATATGCCGAGGAGCATAACCTTGCCAGAGTAAAAGCTGACCGCCCGTACTTCGTTACCGATACTGTTCATGTGAAAAGTATGATCACCTTCGACCAAATCGCCAAACTAACCGATGTCAGTGTAATGGAGCTCGAAGTGCTCAACCCTTCGTACAAGCTGAATGTGATACCTTTTGTTGAAGGAAAAAATTACACACTTAGATTGCCTAAAAGTGCAATTGGAAAATTTGTTGCAAACGAGGAACAGATTTATGCCTTTGTAAAAAAAGAACTGGAAAGTAAGGAAAGCCCATTGCCCAAGTTAGTTGCAGCAGCATCTAAAGACCGAATACGGTATAAGGTGCGTAGTGGCGATTTTCTTGGAAAAATCGCAGAGCGTTATGGGGTAAGGGTAAGCCAAATCAAACAGTGGAACGGTTTACGAAGTAACAATCTGCGCATTGGGCAAAGACTAACGATTTACCCAAGAAACCGAGGAGCTGCTAAGCCTAACAAAGCAACTACTGTAGTAAGCAAACAAACAATACCTAAGGGCGCAAAGGTACATACGGTTCGCAGTGGCGATTCGCTTTGGACTATCTCTAGAAAATATTCTGGCATTTCCGTTGACGATTTAAAGAAATGGAACGGTATTAGTGGTAAGAACCTCAAACCGGGCACCAAACTTAAACTGTGCGAGTGTCCATCCTAAAGCCGCACGATATGAAACTTTTAAGAACACTCAGTATTGCAGTATTACTACTTGTTTTTTCTTGTAAAGACGAGGGCGACGGTAAACGTTATCTCCCCCAGAGTATTGGCCCTATAAACTCCTTGGTCGTTGTAATGGATGACCAATTATGGCAAGGTGAAGTAGGCGACAAAGTAAGATCGCATTTTGCCGCTCCTGTGCTTGGTCTTATTCCGGACGAACCTATTTTTAACATCAATCATTTTCCACCAAAGACATTTACCGGTATTACCCGTAAATCACGCTCTATACTTTACATACAGAAAGATACGTTGAATTTAGGGCATCTAAAGACCGACATGTATGCTATGCCACAAAAAGTAGGCGTGGTCAAAGGGCGTACCAATGATGAAATTATGGCCAATTTAGATGAAAAGGCCGATGCAATGATTTCTGCATTTCGAAAACTTGAAATCGATGAAAGCCAAAAACGTTTTCTAAAGTCTTTAAATAAGGAAGATGCCTTAAAGGAAAAATTCGGCATTACGATGAATATACCATCAATGTACAAAGTAGGAAGGCAAGAAGTTAATTTTGTTTGGCTAGATAGACAAATACAGGAAGGCACTATGAACATAATTGCTTACACAATGCCGCAAGATGCCTTTGAGAACGATTCGACTATCGTAAAGGGCATTGTTCGAATGCGAGATTCTATTGGTGCGGCATACATTCCTGGTATGGATGTTCCCGGGAAGATTACCCACATGCGCACTGAACCAGCCTTTGCACCACATGTGTTTTCTACAGATTTAGCGGGCAGGAAAACCAAAGTTGCACGTGGTCTATGGGATATTAAAAATTATCCTATGGCAGGCCCTTTTTTAACCTATATCATAGATGACCCTGCGAATAACCGAAAAATGGTCGTAGAGGGCTTTACATTCGCTCCTGCAGCCGCGAAAAGAAACTATATGTTCGAATTAGAAGCCGTTCTAAAAACAATAAAATTCAATAAAAGCAATTAGAACGACTAAGCTATTTCATTATATCAAAAACACCGATAGAATTAAATTCTATCGGTGTTTTTGCTTAACATAGTATTAAAACTTAGCTAAGACTTTTGAACTTATAAAGAACTACGTAGAGCAAACGATTAAAGGCTGCTCTGGTAAATGGAATTTAATCTCGAATAAAAATCGGAGTATTAAAAAAGGCGACCCTTTTAAAGTGGTCGCCTCTTAGTAGGTGGGTTGGTTTTTGATAAGATTTGGGTTCTTATAACTATATAACTGATTAGCTGTGATTTAGGTATATTACTGATGCTTTTTGTTGCGAATAGTCTTCTTACAGTGGTGAAGTGGGCATTTAGTGCTTCTAACAGAGAACCAATTTTCAAAACAAGTTGATGTTTAATCAAGTGGCTATCAATAGAGTTGCTAGCTGCATTAGTTCTTATGAACTAATGAAAATCTAAATGCTGCACAATGCAGGTGATTGAATAAAGGCGCTATTATCGTAAACTTAGCGGGCAACACATCAAAGGGAGCTCATTTTTTCATAAAAAAAGCCGCCCTTTAGTTGAGGCGGCTTTGTTATCATTGTTTAAGTTCTATGTAGTTACATGTCTACGATGATGAATTCGGAACGCCTGTTTCTAAAGTGTTCAGCTTCCGTACATCTTACACGGCCATTACACTCGTTCAATAACATCTCTTCACCGTACCCTGTAGCACTTTGAATTCTACTGGCATCGATTCCTTGACTAATAATATAATCTCTTGTAGATTTAGCCCGCTTATCAGATAAATACTTGTTATATTGGGCTGAACCACGCGAATCGGTATGTGATTCGATTTTTATGACCATGTTCGGGTACTCTCTCATTACCTCTACTAGCTTATTTAATTCAACCGCCGCTTCATCTCGGATGTATGATTTGTCAAAGTCAAAGAAAATCATCTCTGTCTTTATCTTTTTAATACCTTCTTCGTCCGCAATCATTTTTTCGATACGTTTCATTTCTAAATCCTGATTCACAAGCTCATTTTCTTTAGAACTTAAATCTACCTTACTTTCTAGGAATTCCCCCTTGGTAGACCTCAACGTATATTTGGTATTGCTATCCAAATCTTCAAATAAGAAACTGCCATCATCACCAGTTAGGATTTCTTTGATAAGGTTACCCTCTTCATCTAACAATTGAACATTAGCTCCAGGCAAGAGACTATCTGTAACAATCTCTTTTACAATACCTGCAATAGCGTTCAGATTTTCTGGAGTTCTTTCAAAAGAATAGATGTCATCATCACCTTTCCCACCTTTCCGATTAGAAGCGAAATAACCATTTAAATCTTTGTCATCAGCAATATAAGAGAAGTCATCCATATTACTATTGACCGGTTTTCCAACGTTCGTTACAGCTCCAAAGCCTTCTTCCTCAGAATACGACGCTTCGAAAACATCCAAACCCCCAAGACCTATATGACCATCTGAAGAAAAGAACAATTTTTTCGAATTGATGTATGGGAACATTTCCCTGCTTTCCGTATTGATTTCCGGTCCTAGGTTCTTCGGGTCTGAAAATTGACCGTCTTCTGATACTTCAACAACGAAAATATCGGTTTTCCCTATACTACCCGGCATATCTGATACAAAATATAATTTCTTGCCATCTGGGCTCATTGCAGGGTGCCCTGTAGAATAATCATCGCTATTGAACGATACTTCTTTTGCTTCAGTCCACTCTGCACCCACTAATTTTGAAACGTAAATTTTCAGATGGTTTACACCGTTCTTATCACGCTTTAATTTTTTACCATAATTATTACGGGTAAAATACATGGTTTGTTGGTCTGGAGAAAACGTTGCTGACGCTTCGTGATATTTAGTGTTAACTGCTTTGGAAAACTTGGAAGAGCCCTGTAAGTCTTGGGTTTCGTCGTTGATTTTAGCTGTAAACAAATCTAGGTAAGGCTGGTCGTTCCACTTGTATTTTCTCGTTTTTAAGAAAGATGAATCTTTCGCTGAAGCAAACACTATTTGTGTGCTATCTAAGTACATCGGCGAGAAATCGGAATATTCAGAATTAATTGCTAAATTTTTGATTTCATAATCGGGATTAGCTGCCAATATATTATCAAGAACCAATTCATTTGGTGTAACAGTACCTTCTGCGATATCACCCTCTCCATTGTTCATTTTTTTGTTGTATAAACGCATCATTCTTTTTGCACGACCATATTTTCCTATTCCTTTTAAAGAATGAGAATACCGAAAGGTATTTTCAGGAGATAAATTTTTACCCTGCTTGTCATATAGAATTTCATACCAATCATGTGCTTTTTCCATATTGGTATTAAAGTAATGAGATTCTGCCGCCTTTTGAATAATGTCATCGGTATAGTTCTTTTTTCCTTTACGCAAGGCTTGTTCGTAAATTTCGGCAGCTTCTGAATACCACATTTTATTGAAGTAACTATCTGCCTTTTGTATCAACTTACTTTTGTTCTTTGATTCTGCTACGCTAGGGGCATCTATATTTTTAACATCGTTCAACATATCATAGGTGATCTCATCTACTTCGACGCTATCATTATTTTCATCTGTACCGATATTCTTATTGATATTGCTTTCCTGATTAAAAACAGAAATAGGCTCATCTGTATTGTTTTTGGTATTTTGAGAAGCAATTTCTTCTATTTCGATAACTTCCTTTTCTTCATCGCTTACTGAAGTAACGTTCTTTTCAATAGAATCCTCTTCTATTATTGTATCGATTATTGGAACACCGCCTACAACTCTCATAAGCCAAACATCCTCATCATAAGCCCCATCAAAATCGGAACGTACATCGTTAATTGCTTTTTTCCAATCAGTGTATTGATTCAAATAAATATAATTAAGCTCGCTCTCTGGATTATTAATAAACCCGGCACCAAAGCCTTTTTTATTAAGTTTTTTTACAGTCTTCCTAAGATTTTTAGCTTTACTGAGCACAGCGGAAATTGCATAATACCCATTGTTGGCCCCTGGCATATCCGAAAAGGTCCGAGTTGCAATACCTGCTTCTTCAGCGGCTTCAGCAAAACCCTCCTCTGGTTCGTCATTGACAACCGGCACAACCTTATTTGATATCGGTGTGTTCTTGTCTTCTGTTGTATTCAATGAGTTATCTGGCAAGTCTTGCGCGTTGGCAAGAAATGTAAATAATAAAACACTGCAGGTAATTAGTTTTTTCATGGTTATTGGTAATTAGAAGAATCTTGGGGATTTTAATAGTTTATCCCTACTGATAAATTGGTATCTAAGAAAAATCTCATGAGTACCCGAATTGTATAGGTTAAGTTTGTTCGTACTGTAATCATAGGCATAGCCAACATCGAATTTTTGGAATACTTTAAAGCCAAATAAGGCACTGATTTAATCATCCCATTTATAGTTAACGCCTAAATTTAGAGTTTCGTATACTAAAAAGTTCGTAGAGAGATCAACTACTGAGGGCGCCCCCACAACGTGCCTGGCAAATAAAGACGGCTTCAACTTTAAGGTGGAGTTTAAATCGATGACATATCTTCGTGTAATGTAGAAACGTATTCGCTCTAGAGATTTTATTTCGGTGTTTCGGTAATGCTTAAAAGCATATTTATACCGAAAGTTATATTTTTGAATTACCTTCTAATCCACCCCATTGAGTGCTGTAAAGCGGTAGTACAGTCAAACGCCCGCGTGAACCTGCATTTGTAGCTAATTGATTATTATGGTGCATGGTTCATTGAGTATTTTGTTGACTTACATCCTGCAAAAGCCGTATTCGAAAGAACCAAAATTATGCAGCATTTTTTCTTGCTATTTACTTGATGATTGAGATTTAAATGCTCCGAGGCTTGCTCGCCAGTACCGTTTGGGTGGGCCTAGAAATTCTAAGATTCGCCTTCATACAAATGCCTCTTGAGTTTGCCCCGAGGTAGTTTACTAGCTACTAATGTATAGCCAGCCAGCTTTTAATTTTGTTGAACCATCACCAGAATCTAGTGTATAATAATATGTACCGACCGGTAGTTTTCTTTCTACGCCCATGGTTGCCCGACCTGTAGAGTCACCACGCCAAGTATTGTCATATCCTTTCATATCGAAAACTTTAGTACCCCAGCGGTTGAAAATCTGCAAATAATTATTCGGATACTGCTCAATACATTCTATGTAGAATACTTCATTGGTACCATCGCCGTTCGGGGAAAATGAATTGTAGATCGTTAAACATTCCGATTGTGTAATGTCAGGAGTTACTTCTGCTCTGTCATTGTCAAGGTTAAGGTCGATTTGATCTACATATATTAATTCTGCTATATTGGTGTAATCTTCTATGTCTGTAACTGTAACGGTCATTTCTAAAGAGGCAGTTGCTCCAATTGCTATGGAGGGTATTTCCCAAGTAGTTGTCGTTTCATTATAATCGCCTGCATCAGCTGTTGTTGAAACTAGAATATATCCTGAAGGAAGTACATCTTCTATCCCAATATTTGTTGCCTCGTAGGTACTATTATTTGTTGCCGTTACAGTGAACACAATGGTATCTTCAAAGAACGTCTGTGGCTTGTCAACAGTTTTGTTGATTTCAAGGTCTACGGTTGGAGGCTCAATCATGTGATTTATCTCGTCATCTTCACTTTGATCGCCATCATCATTATTTGGAGTTGAATTTGGATCGAATTGATCGCTAGTTGTAACTTGTGCAATATTCGTATACTCATCTTCCTCATTTGTTGGAGCGTTTAGTGTAACCTCGTAGCTTAGCACTTGAGTACCGACCGGTATAGTTGCAATGCTCCAAGAAATCATGTTCCCGGTAACGGTTCCGCCATCATTAACGACACCTAATGTATAGCCAATAGGCAATGTATCTTCAACGGTAACATTGGTAGCAATACCTGGACCATTATTTGTGATGGTTATTTCGAAAGTAACCGTATCTCCTGCATTTGGTGTCGGGTTAGAAGCGGCACTCAGAGATTTGTTCAAACTCAAGTCTGCAGGAATAAGAACTATTTCGGCATTGTCCTCATCGTCTTCGCTCTGGTCGCCGTCGTCATTGTTCGGAGCAGAATCTGGATCCAGCTGATCTACTGCCACCACCTGTACAGCGTTTACATATTCGCCTGCTGTGTTGGTAGGCACGTTTATGGTGACTTCAAATGTTAAGGTAGTTGTCGTACCGTTTGGTATGCTTAGGCCATTCCAAGAAATTACATTGCCTGTTTGTGTGCCTCCATTATTGATATTGATAACCGTAAAACCTGAAGGCACTATATTTTCAAGAGCTACATTGGTAGCATCGTCAATACCGGTATTAGTTACGGCAACCGTGAACGTTAATGGATCACCGGGATTTCCTGAATCTGGGCTAACTGTATTTACTACTTCCAAATCAGTAGATTGAAGTATGAACAAGATGTTATCCTCATCATCTTCACTCTGATCTCCATCGTCGTTGTTGGGTGTTGAATCGCTATCAAATTGGTCTACTGCAGTTACTTGAACAGTATTCAGGTATTCATCTGTGGTGCCAGTTGGATTATTTACCGTAACCTCAAAATTTAGGGACGTACTTGTTCCACTTGGAATGTTAAGTCCGATCCAAGAAATTGTATTTCCAGTCTGAGTACCAGCATTGTTTATGGTGGTTACCGTAAACCCATTTGGAACGATATTTTCAATTGTTATAGTAGTTGCATCGCTTGGCCCATTGTTCTGCACATCTACCGTTATCGTCAATATATCTCCTGGGTTTGCAGTAGGTTGCGAAATCGAATTTGTTACTGATAAGTCCGAAACTTGAGGTGTCGTCGAAATCGCTGCCTCGTCATCTTCGCTCTGATCTCCATCATCATTGTTAGGTGTGGAGTTTGGATCAAAGTTATTGGCGATAGTTACCTGTGCGATGTTATTGTATTCGTTCGCTGCACCCGTTGGTGCATTCACGGTTGCGCTTAAATTTACGGATACATTATTTCCATTTGCTAGCGCAGGCAGTGTCCAATTTCCAGTAGCATTATCGTAAGTTCCGTTTACTGCGCTTCCGGTATCTGAAGTGTAGGTATATCCAATAGGAAGTGCATCGTTTACAACGCTTCCACCAGTATCATCACTTGGCCCATCGTTTGTTGCTGTTAAGGTAAAAACTACGGTATCACCCACATTCGGAGTTGCTACATCAACAGTCTTTTCAAGACGGATATCAGAAGTAGCACCAACAACAATTGTTATACTATCGGCGTTTTCACAGGTATTTCCATCGGTACCGATGACTGTATAGGTAGTGGTTACCAAAGGGAAAACAGTATCGCCATCGGTTACACCGTTATCCCATACATAGGAATTTGCTCCAGAACCGGTTAAGGTAACGGGTTCCCCTGCGTTGATCATTGTTTCTGTTGCATTGGCCACTACTGGTGGTAAAGGATGGATGGTCAATTGTACAGCTGTTTTATTAAAACTTGAACAGGCAGTTGCATCATCGTTACTCTCTGCAAAATAGGTGATAGTGCCAACGGTATTCAAGGTTGGGCTGGCAACTATATTTCCACCTGAAGCTGCATCATACCAAACCACACTTGAACCAGCTGGGGCAGTTGCCGTAGCGGTCAAAGTTTGAATAGGGTTTGTCTCACATTCCGTTTGGTCACCTCCGCTT
>Ga0114957_1002237_pt1 | contig 18858 bp, 18 predicted proteins | sample BantaG_FD_87175 | JGI IMG/M metagenome (GOLD analysis project Ga0114957, IMG submission 87175) | Marine algal microbial communities from Bantry Bay, Ireland - BantryBay_4 metaG | ecosystem: Host-associated > Algae > Red algae > Unclassified | place: Bantry Bay, Ireland | collected 2014-11-21 | reverse complement strand
GGATGGCTGAGAGCCGTCCTGAGGAAGCCGTGGTAGCCAGTCGTTACAATTTTCGAGTTGTAACGACTGGACAGGAATTCGTCTCAGTATCCGATTATCCTACGTGCATGGTGCGTGGGCCTCGCGCCGCGCCGCACGCTGCGCCCCGCGCGGCGGACCGCGCCCCGCGCAGCGGGTTCTAACCCAGGTACCTTACAGATCGTAAAATACGTGCGAACAGACTGTTACCACGAGCATCGCAAGGTGTCGCAGGCCGCACACAACTTGCAGTTTTGGAGATTCCGAGCGCAATACGTGCTGGAGTGAACGCGAAAACAGAAAACATGTGCCTGGCGCGTGTCAACATGGCTGGGCACAGTGGTTGAAGATTCATATCGGTTCTGCACAGAGGATCGCCAAACCATTCAACGTTCCGCAGTCAATGTGTCAGTGTCAGCATGGTCTGAATGTGAACCTGCGTGTACGCACACATGTTTCTGTCTGAAAGTTCCCAGATGCAGTGCTTGCTGAACAGCAACAGTGGTTGCGCCCGTGAAGCTCAGAGCCAGGCACGCGCCGCACAGCCCAATGTCATGCCCCCGGCGGACTCGGAGGATCCATTTTCTTGCCGGTCGGCTGCTCGTGACTGTTCATTGCGTGCGCACATTCACAGGCAACGGTTGGAGGCGCAACACAGAGTCAGTGCAACGGCAGTCGAGAACACTGCACCTTGCAGTCGCAATCTCCTGCAGGATTTTCAGACCTCGCGATGAGTGCGTGTCACAGACTCGGTGCACCGGCCCGTGCGATGCCCGTCACCGCGGTGGCGGGGTAGCCGACAACTTGTCTCCATGGAGGATGATCTTGTACTGCTTTTCACGAGGCACACATTAGCTGTGCAGCACAGCCGATTCCGGTGTGGTGCTGTGCCAGAGGAAGTGTTGTCGTCCGCATGTGTTCCCAGAACGACCGGGTCGGTCGCCGCTGTTCTATCCTCTCCTCCGCAGACGCGACTAGAGACTTTGACAGAGGAAATGTATCGCAAAGACTGGCCATTGCAAGACATCCGACGCGTTGAACAGGGCACGCAGTATAAAGAGCAGAGCTACATCCACCAGGCACTCCTAACGTGAAGTCACTGACCCAGCTGGAGGTCGGCAGCTTCTGCGCCCCGGACGGGGAAAGCGGGGAATCCCGCCATGATGTAGTCGCTTGTGTTGTCGTTCTTGTACGATTGCGGGCTGGTATCCAGGTCCATCGTCGAGAAGAAGGTTGTCTGCAACCTGAAAGACGACGGTGGCGCTCGCTTGATGGGACGGATGACGATGGTGTCGTCCTCCTGCAGCCCCAGTTCGGCGTTCGTGACGCCCATCATCTTGAGGTAGTGCTTGTGCAGGGACAAGCGCGCAAAGCCGTCCACCGGGGGAGCGGTGTGGCATGCGTCGGGCACCAGCGAGGCGATGCTCCCTTCCGTAGCGTTGGCGTTGGACCCGTTGCAGTCCCCATCCTGCATGTCGCCCACCCGACCCGCAGCTGGCCCCGCTGCTGCCGTGGGAGCCACAGGCCCCAGCACGACACCGGCAGCAGCTCCACCAGCCGGCGCAGGAGTCGAAGCGATACCGGCGGTTCGCGCCGGAGAGACACCCGCACTACCTGTCGGCGTGGAGGGCGCATCCACACCACCTCTCGACGTCGGGCTTCCGGCGTCTGTTTCGTTGGCCATCGGGGGTCCAGCATTTGCACTTGGTGCCATTGCTGCAGCCCCACGTGCGCCAGCGCCAGTACTACCGGCAACACTGACCGGTTCAGGACGTGGGGAAGAAGGCGGTGTTGACGCAGGCGACCGTCCCGAAGGCGACGAGGGCAAGGAACTGTCAGCATGGGAACCCCGGCGTGCAGTGTTCGGCCTCTGTGGTGCACCGGGAGCGCCTGCTGGCGCTCCCCGACCTGACCGACCCTGAGACGGACGAGGAGGCGTCGCAGACGTGGACTCTTCCGAGTCCGTCGTAGAGGTACCCGCCACCAGGCTTTGGATGAGCGCGCTCTTTTGTCCAGGTGTCGTCAAGGAAAACAGCAGCTCGTAGACACCGCCTTGCACATCAGGACGAACCGAATTGCACACGAGTTTGTGACAGAAGGTTACGTCCTGCGTCTGGTCTCGCCAAGAGTTGTCGAGGATGAATGGCACCTGCACCCACACTGCGATGCCGCCAGCGCGCCACAAGTCGTGCGGCTCGATGTAGGCCACGAGGTATGGCGGCTGAACGATGACGGCCTGGTCGGCATCGTCCATGATGGCGTTTACGGCAGCCTCCTGCACTTGAACGAGCTTGCTCTGGAACTTGGCCGACCGGAGCGACCTGACCGATTTTTCGGTCGCCGGGCCGGCTGCGGAGCCCGCAGCCGCACCTCGTCCGCCGCGGCCAGATGGCTTGGATATACCCCCGGCAGGCATGACCGGCGGCCGCGCACGGCTACTGCCCCGGCCGGAAGCACCCCTCCCCGAAGGTACCGTACCGACCGGTCGCACCGGCTGCGTGCCCATTTCCTGTCCGCTCACATATCTTCGGCGGATGATGTCCAGGAAAGTGGTAGACACGGGGTCCACGTGGTGCAGCGTCTCCCAGCAATAGACGAGGCTGACAACCTTCTCTAAGTTGTTCTCATCCCGCTGCTGCACAGGCGTACACGCGAGCGGCACGGCTTGTCCCGGAGTGCGCAGCAGTCGGCCGACGGCGGAGGAAACGACCTGAGCGCCCTCGTTGACCTCGACATACCGAGTCGGCGCACTTTCTGCCGCCAGCAGGAGGACGACGGCGTCGCGCAGCCGGACGCCACTCAAGAGCAGGGTGAACTGCCGCCCAGTGGGATTGATCAGGTTCTTGGCCATCTTGAGGACAATCTCTTCAGGTTGGTTGTTAATGTGCTTGTTGGCCTGTTCGTGGGTGTTGGGCAGAAGCGAGGCAGTACGGAATGGCAGCCGTGCGAAACAGTAGAAGATAGAAGCAATCATGTCAGCACCAGAAGAACAAACGATGGCTGTAGGAACTCCAACGCCCTCTACTGTACTCCTCATCTCAGCAACGAGACGGACATCGCTCATGGGCCTCACACAGGCAGAGTGCAGACAAAAGTTGCAGCACCCAGGCGACCCACAGCGCGTACCGTAATCCGCGGCTTGACGACCATCTCCTTCTTGTCGACCTCGAAAACGTTGGCGAGGAGCCCCTCGACATCTTCGCTCTTGGCGCTCTGGAGCGACAGCGTCATGTAGTTGGTGAGCGCCGTCGTTTGGCCGTCCGTACTGCAGCCGGCGAGGCTGCGCATTACGATGACGACATGGCAGAGCAGGAGAAGAGGAAAGTACACCTCTGCACCCCCCTCCCCTTGAACGAGCTCAAAGCAGGTGCGTACTAGCAAGCTAAACGACTTGTCGGGGCCCATCGCCGCGCGACAGCGGTAGATTGCTCCGGGCGCGTGGAAGCGCTCGTGCACGAGACGAAGAAAGTGCGGAGGGCGAGGCACGCTTTCCAGTCAGGTGGAGGCATGGATCATGCGGCGCTCGACACCAATGCAGCAGCGCAGCCCACGCATCGTGCGCAGGCCTCTTGCACCCGCGGGTGCTGGCGACCACCAGATGAAGACTGCCCTGCATGTGGAGGCTGACGATTGCCGCTATGCAGGCCGAGGTCGAGGGCGCTCGCCAAACGTTCTGCTTGGCGGTTTGTGGCCAGTCCTCGGACTGGCACCGGCCGGTGCGCATGCATCGCGAATGGGCCCTTGCATTGGTATACTATCGAGGGGGCTGAGAAAGATGTGTGGAAGGGAACCGGGATGGTACAAGCGGCAAGCGGCAAGTGGCATGGGGCGTGGGGAACAGGGAAGGAGGAATGTGAGAATGGGGAAGCGGAAAGCGGGAAGAGGCAACTGGAAACGAGGAAGGAGGAAGCGGGAACGGGCGTCGAAGGAAATCAGATTGTTGCAAGTCAGTTGGCGGATGAGAGACAACGGCGTCAGTCGGGAACCAGCGATCGTGCGGCTCGCACTGGGCTTCACAGTACATGTGCTTGATATTTACGGCACCAGTAATCTTGGTGGCGATCGGCGAACGAGGAGCCTCCATCTCCGACAGAAGTCCTTGAGGATTTTCACTGCTTCATCACGCTGCGCGCATCGCCTCAGTACGGCCCTTCAGAAGGTCCTACGCGCTGCTCCGCACATTCTTCGAGAGCACCATGATGAAGTAGCCTCCCGCAGATTTCGAGCTCACCTCGTGCTCAGGCGTCGTAGGTGCCGTTCGAACGTCAAACTGACATGTTTTCACGTCGATTGGGGGTATATCCGATTGTTCGGAGGGGTGCCATCGATATGGTGTTTCCTGGGATAAGTGCGGGACCGCATTCTAGTGGTCCACAAGTGTCGCTGGCCTCTTCACGTTCATCCGCGCAGCGTGTCGGCCCTGGATTCTGTGCCCACTGCCATACAGTCATGAGAGTCAGATGTACCTCGACATACCTGGAGGTGGCGGCTGTGAGACCGCTCACGGTTGTGGTGTCAACGACTCGGCGACGACTGCGCAGCAGTCGCGCAGCGACAATATCTGACGTGGTGCACACGTCGTGGTCTCGCAGTCTTCGACGGCGATTGCGGCAGCTTGGTAAAGGTGTTCACCGGGAGCCCTGCGGAGTTGACCTCACGTCGCGCTAGTTTTACAACTCAGCCGATCTCGTCGTGTTCGGATGTGTGCACGCTCACTTCGCGCTTCAAGCATCAAAAGCGTCGAGACGCCGGCGTCATTGACATGGGTTATGCGGCCGACCGTGTTGACGCTACCGGCTGTTCTCGTCGCACTTCAAACACCGACGGCGGCACTTCCGTATTGGCCATCTTGGATGCGCGACGCCGGCGTCGCGGCGGCACCCCGCCGCGGGCGGTGAGGGCGGCGTTGAGGCGACCGTCCTGGGTCGGCACGGTGCGTGACCCACGCATCCGGCCGCGCGAGATCCAGCCTGAGATGCCTTGGCCGTCGGGGACCATGCCTTTATGGGCCCCGACAATGGCGATTCCCGTAGCGTTGGATCACCGAGTGCCGCTGTGGGCCCCGACGATGGCCGTTGCTGGTGCATCGGAGAGTGAGGTGCACGCGCTATCGGATAGTCCGCCGACTACAGCTTGCGCATCTTCGGACTGTGCGGCTATTGAGGATGAAGAGGATGAGCTCTTCCAGGCGGCGGGCGAGGCCGCAGCCGCCGAGTACATCTCGGAGCAGGACGTCAGCTTCTTGCGTGGCACCCCCCTGACTTCCACTGCGGTTGCGTCTTCGCCACCACCGCCTCCCTCGATTTTGGTGGCCCTATCTTCACTTCCATCGCCAGTCCTGCCAGATAAGGCTCGGCAAGCTGCAGCAATGCAGGCGCATCGTGCGCAACGCGGCCCGCTGTCGGACCCCGCTGGGCACGTTCTTGATGAAGATGTGGTCGCGCTTGGAGATGTTGAGACTGGTGGTGCTGAGGTCGTACCCTCGCTCTCCATGCTTTGCCCGTTGCTTTCGTCTGCGCGGCTCCGTTTTTCGTAGCAGTATATCATAGTTTGTCCTACTGTTAGACAGAAGAAGCTCTATGTTCTTCTTTGCTTTCGTACGCACCCCTGTTGCAACCATGAAGACGAACAGAGCACCGAGGCAGCCGTCAAGGGGTACTCCTAGAGAGGCTAGAGTGCTCCTGTGCTCGACACCCCCGTGGGCGTTGGAAGACAGGCAGGTGTCAGGCGATATGCTCGGGACCGAGCTTGTCACCGACACCTACTCTGTTCAGGTTCAAAACTTCCCCCGGCGCAAGCAAGGCAAATGGAATGCCACTTCAACGGACTTCTGTTCGAAAACATTTGCCATGTCCACTACGCACTCTAGGGAGAAGTGTACGTCGAGGAAAGGACAGCCAATTGACCATCAGACTCTGAATGTGTCAGTCCTGGAAACAAGAGAACACTGGCGAGATGCCCAGTGTGTCGAATGCACAGTCGTCGCGACAGACCGAGACAGAAAGGCATGACCGTCAAAGCACGCTCATGTCGATGTGCTTTCCGAAGTGCACAGGCAGGCCAGCACCGCTCGTAGAGCGGCGGGGCTGACATGGTTCGGACTCGTCGTCAGATCATATCGCCCGACTATTGCAGTTCCAGCGTATGCGCAGAATACGCCATGACCTGTTCTTGTCAGAATGATGCTATGGCACCCACAGTACAGAAGCTTCTGTCTGACGCGCTCTGCATGTTATGCATATGTGGCGGGTGACGATAGAATCCTCATTTTTTGTGGCACGACACATTCTGAGTTAGACCCACCAAACGACTCATCTCAACAAGAGCTTTCGATCGCGCTTGGTCGCGAGTCCGAAAGACCGATGGTCGCGGAGTTATGGGCAATGTAAAAAGTGTTCATCTCTGAAGCGACTTTCGGAATCGAGGCCTGCTGCCTCTCAGAGGGCGATTCCGCCAGGCGACTTTAGGATGACCGAATCTTCGAAGCAGGCTATCTCGGTTCGACCGTCGTGGAAAAGATGAGGATTCTATCGTCGTCCGCCACATATCCTCCCAGGCTTCGTTTGGTACTTGGGGGAGCAACTTGCACGATCACATGCGAGAGGATTCTCCATATTGTAGGAATGCGGCTTCAGCTGGGGCCACCTTTTCGAACATTGGTTGTTTGTCGCCTGCATTCATTGAATGCGTGCGAAGTGATGAAGTCAGGAATCCTATCATGTTCCCATAGACAGAAGGAACGGTGATCTCGCAAAGCAGGCGTTCTTGCAAAGTGACCACGAGACTGTGTGCCAATATTCCTGCACTGGCGGCCGCTGGCGAGGCAATCGCGGTCCCTAATGGGGCAACGATGGTGCTGTCCAGGCCCGCTTCCCGAGTGGCATACGCGAGCGTGAGCCGTCCATCCCTTCCGGTCACCCCCTCCTACCCTCAGTCATCCTGGATCGAGCGAGGCGGTTGCCAGCCCGCGTCGGTTGTCTTGATGTACGTTCTCATGTGCTATTGCTCGCCGCTTCGTCTCTCTCAGAACTGGGAGGACCCCACTCGAAGCGGTCACAGGGATGAGGTGACTCATGAGGCAGGGTCAATGATCCTGCGCATTCTGCTCGCATCTGGTGTACTGACGGATCCGCTGCCCGCCGATGTGAATGGTGCCTCTGAGCTCCTTTACTGCTCCGCTGTTTCTGCTCGTGCTTGTCTTTGTGCTATGCGTGTCCTGGGTCGTCTCCTTTCTCCACGTCGCGGTCTTTGGGACGCTTGTCATGATCGACTAGCATCCTGGTTGTGACGCCCACGAGCTCTTCGTTGATCATGTACTCCTTGCGGGGCCATTGGCACTATGGCAAGCAGTTTTGAAGCGCGACGTGACAATGAGGTTGTCGCTGTGTCCCGTCAAGCGCTAGGGAGTAGGAGATCATGCTCTACAGCGTATGAGAAGAGGGGCACTTTTTGATGGACATGGAGATGGTACTGGTCGTATAGGCAGAATGTCATGGCCTAGAGCACTGTGCTGTTGTCCCTCTTCCGGTAACACCGAGCTCCTACAAGCATCTCTCCGGTTCATCGGTTGAGAGTGTACTGTGGCACGCGTCGGGCCCAGCAGGTCCACGGAGCCTGCGAGAGAGTGTGTAAGAAAGTCGGCTGCCACAATAACATGTGACAGACGCTGTCGAGTTGCGTCTGGAAGGACAGAGGGTGAAGCAGACTCTATGTACGTGGCCGTCAGTGACGATGATAGATGTACACCTTCTCTGCGCAGTGCATTGGCATCTGGCCGCGACACTGACGGCCTCCCACATGAGAAAGTCGGCATTCAAAAACGAGGGAACCCCCCTTGCCTTCGTCCCCATTTCATACGTCCCACTGGCGGTCAATCTCAACGATGTAGAGCACAGGTTGTCGTGTACGTCACCCGCTGCACTGCTATCGATCAAGTTCGTGCTTTTAATCTGACTGAGGTGACGATGCGGATACGGCTCTGCTGCAGGCGTCATGAGACAAGCGAACGCACAGAACAAGACGAAACATGCCAGCCGAGGCAATGTGGCCGACCCCTCAAGGGCTGCCCGACGTGCACCAACCATCGCGAAAGTGGAACAACGGGGGAGTACGCGACTGGTTTACCATGGAGGCGAAGCGGACTGAAAAGAGAAGCGACATGCGGGTCCGCAACCCTAAGGTGCCCTCGTGGTCCTCGTAAGGGATAGAATACACTACAACGTCGTCGCGCTGTGGCACGGGGAGATTGACGTCCGTGATGATGTGGCGCAACGAGATCAATGACCGCCGCACATAGAGACGTATCGATGTTAGTGATGTGCAAGCAGTCTCATGAAGCCGAACGCGATTGCACATGCACAACACCACGACAGCAAGTGGTCAAGGCAGCGTGGACGCGGAAGCACTCCCATGACTGCTGCTGATCCGGTGGCCGGTGGTGCCATTCGGGACGTGCATGGCGTGACATCGTGCCAGCGACGACCGGTCGTGAAACGCAAGGGTCGACGGTCAGCCAACGAGCACCGGCATGGTAAAATCCGGCGCATGAGGTCGTCTGCCATGCCGCAGTCGTTGCCGTCGACAACGTCGCCGTCGTCGATGTCGTCGTGGCGATGCGACGACGGTGACGGCGGGAGCACGGCGATGACATGCGGGCTCAGTGAGGGCTCACGAAAAGGCGCTCTGGAAAGGTTTTTCTACATGCGACAACCCCAGGCAGAGCTGTTGGCAAACAGACTAGGCACGATTCCAAAGGCTTGGCTACAGGACTGCAATCGCGCCGTCTGCAGGTCCGGCGGCCGTGCGTTGGGTATGGTGGGTTTGAAAATATATTTCCTGAATACAATAAAATTTCGATGTTTTACCTTGTGGCCCCCTCAACATAGGCTTGAGAGAGAAAAAGAGGAGTCGTCCAGCGGGTTTCCCGCAGCCAGACACTCCCATTCCTCCATTACTGTTGTTCTGAAGGCATGGGGAATTAGGCCGTACGACTCGACCATGCCATGAACCCTCGATCTCTTCTCGACCATGCCATGAACCCTCGACCTAGGCTACTCCGAGTCGGGCCTTTTTCCCTTGGCACTGCAACCCGTCCCGAAGCGTCAGGGAACCATACTCCAATGCCTTGTTGTCTGGCTGTTGAGCGGGTTCACTCCGACAGCTACGTAGAGGCGCATGTAGTTTTGCAAGCGGCGGCACCGCAGATGGTCAATGCAGGGCATGTGCGGAGCCCAGAGTGCGACGTCAACGCTTTGCGTGCAGCATTGTCCACTGCAAAAGGAGGTTGTGATGGGATATGTATGACGATCGAGTTTGCACGCCGTCATGGACATATCGCGTTCTGAGTTATTGTCGATATCAATTGAAAACCAGTCACATCAACGACTTGGAGTGTGGAATGAAGCCAACATAAGTTTCAAATTCAGCTCCTCTGCAGAAGGGCTCTTGGAAGCGGTCAGTCCTGGTTCGAAAATGCTGCGCAGCAGACTATACTTCATGGTGCAGCTCTGCCTTCGGTTCGTCATAGACACATGCCTACGTGTGCTTCATGGTGAGCTATTGAAACTGCGGCTCAAAGAGAATAATACAACAGCTCAGAAGAGAGGTCGTTTATAACGAGCGCCGAACGATGTGCCGAAGCTGCTAGTCTGAGTCTTCAATGATAATGACCTCGCAGACGGGTGACGCTGTGGATGGGGCATGTCCGCCACCTTCAGGGGGAGAGGCGGCGGCCGTCGCACCCGACGGCGATTGGCCGGTGCTGTCTTGGCGACGTCTATGGACAGCGGCGGGCTCTCCACTTGATCGACTTGCTTCATGCAGCGGCTGTTGCCTTGTCCGTAGCATAGGGGGCATGGGGGGCAACCGGCTTGAGGTGGGGACCATGACGGGCCCAGCTAGACTGCGTCTGTCGCCGCTCAGGCCACCTTGCCGCTCCGGGCTGCCTCGGGCGACTTGCTCGGCGTCCTCGATCCAGACAGCAGGCTCGGCGGAACTCTTGCCCGTCGGCCTAGGTGCTACGCCCGCCGAGCGGATGTCAGCCATATCTGCATGTCCGGGGGACGGCACATCGGCCTGCCCGACTGCAGCCCCAGGCTCATGTGCAACAGCATCTCCCTCAACGTGACCCGAGGAGCCGCCTCCGTGGTTGTCCCGGCCACTGGGCGTCGACGGGTACTTCATCCGCCGCGTTTTCTCGCTGGTGGGCCACTCGGGACGTGGCGTGCTTGGAGTTGCCAAAGAGCCTTGCAGTGGCTGCTGGTCATTGTCCAGCGACGGCGCGCGCTTAGTCCGTCGGCTGTTGTGTTGCCTCGGGGGGTAGAAGGCCCGACGCTTGCGCACAGCGGGATACTCAGGTGCCGCTCGAGGTGGAGTGGGCATGCCACCACCGCCGTGATGAGGAGGCTCAGGGTCCGACTCTTCCTCATCGCTGCTGCCGCCGTCGTCTTCGTCATCGTCACCAACGTTCGCGTCGACGCCATGGGCTCCTCGTGATTCACCACGGGTTTTGCGACAGGAGCCGTCGCTGTCATCGTCTTGGCCATGGTTCGCACCGACAGGGCCGTGCTGTTGCGACGCTTCGCCTCTCTCACGGCGCGCGACGTCGCGCACGCTGTCTGCATCGCATCTGCTGCCACTGGTTGCCGCACTCGGGTGGCGAACACTGCCGCCTTCTCCACCTCCCCGACGAGAAGAACAGCCAGCCTGCGCTTGAGCCCCTGCCACCACGCTGCCGCCCTTTCCCTTCAGTGGTGGGTCGGCTGCCACCTTGTAGCCACCACGTACAGGTACAGAAGACACGCCGGTGTCAAACTCGGGCGACGACGCCCGCGCCATGTGGAACGCCTTCCACGGCGACATGGGGAGGCGGATGGTGCGCAAGAGAAGGGGAGGTGCCCAGAGACGGGAGCGCCCAAACGACGAACGTGACACGGTGGCAGGCTTGCCGTCGACCTCCTGCCTGCGAGCCTGCATCCAGAGTGCCAACGAGACTGGTAGGCGGCTCGGCTTGCGGCGGTAATGGAGCCGGTCGCCTCGTCGCAAAATCCTTCCCGCCTTGCGCTCGTAAAATACAAAGGTGCGCTCTGGCGTGACCGTCGCGACACGCCAATGCCTGAGGAAAATAGGCTCACTGGAGCCGCTCCGTAACCCTGCAACACATCCGCTGCTTGCCGACATAGGTGGCGCAAGGGAGGGCTGCGTCAGCGCTTGCTCGATCTCCGGCGGCGCGGTCATTGTCGTCACCTCCCTGGCCGCCGTAGATCCCGCCCGCACCAGCTTGGCACCCGTGGGGTCCACAACCTTGGCGTGTTCGGAGCAGTACACAGAGTAATCGTCCGCGTTGACAAAACAGTCCCCGGAAGCGAGGCAAGTGAAGTGGAAGGACAAGGCGCATGTGGGGAGGATGCACCCAATAGTCGCGCCGCGACCACCACACGCTGCACAAAACAAGCGGCGGCCGCGAAAGCAGGCCTCAAAGACGTTGCATAGCTTGCGTGAATCGTCATCCCAGTAGACTTCCGGGGACCACACGGCACAAACGTAGTGCGCCCATGTCGCCTGCTTGCCGCTCGCGCTCGAAAACGGCCCAAGCATAGTTGAAGGTAGGATGCCGCCGTTGCGATTCTCCTTTGGGCAGAGATCACACGGCCGCTCGGACCGTGCGCTCTCGGTGAAAGACGACGTGGGCAATGCGGCGACCGCGGTCTTTGGTTGCTTGGATGTGGGTCCTCGAGGCCCATGAAGCGTTTTGGCGTTGCCGCGAGTCCCTGGCTGCTCCGAGGCGGCGCTGCCGGCAGCGAGTTCACGTAGACAGCTGGAGGTGGCTCTCGGAGTGGGGGCGATCGTGAAAGTGGATGAAGATGCTGTAGAGCCACCGTCGGCCACAGCCGCGTCCGCACCGCCTGCAGTTGCAGACACAAGCGCCGTGGCAGCGGCCACCGCTGCCAAAACTGAAGCTGTCGTAGATGCATCTGTCCTTGTTGCCTTGATCCGCGCCATCGTTGCGGTCAGATGCGAGGCAGACGGACACAGGATGGCAGTCCCCACGTCCAAGGGCCGGTGGAATGACTTCGTCGCTGAGAGGCGCGGCCGCGACCTCTCGTGCACCAGCTCATCCTGAGCCGTTCACTGGGCCTTGTGGTGGTTTTTGCTGTCCCGCCCAAGAAATAGACCTTCTGTAGCTTGCCTCTCGCGAAGGGTCACCAGAAAACTGCATGAGGAGGCCGCTTTCAATCTAAACGTGTCGGTGAAGAGCCCGCTGACCCTTGAGCTTCGTCCAGCCAAAGGACACCCGCCTCAAGCGCTCATTCGTGTAAAGCCGACCTGAAGCCAACGCGCATCTCAGGGCACTGCCACTGCCACTCTGCAGAGGCTCCAGCTGGGGCCCGAATGCCACGAGGCCATACCTGGGATTTGATCGACGTGCAGCCCAGAAGCCCATCGCACTGTTAACAGCTCGCAGAGGATCTACTACCCTCCAGTAGAAGTCGATACTGTATGCTGACCCTGTTACCCAGTGGTTTCGGCTGTGCTCCCGCGACAGGCCAAAACCGTGAATTCCAGGCCCAGTTGGGCTGCAGCCCGTCAAAAGCTCCACGTCGCAATACCGGTTCTTTACGCCAGTACCGTTGCTGTTTGGCACACTCCGGACCCATTCTTTCCCAGGTCGGGGAAGGCTGCAACAGGGCACCGCTCTGTTCCAATCCCATCAACTGGTGGAATGAGCCCCGAGAGCACCCGCGGGTGCTCTATCGCCGGCCGGCGGTATGGACCAGATTTACGAGAGTGGCCTACTGTGTCTGCTCCACCGCATACTCGAAGGGGCAGGCCAATAGCGCCAGGAAATCAGGAGAGTGCGAAACCCGGAGTGGCCCTTGGGTGTGCCCCTTGATGCGCACGTCTCGTGTGGGAAGTTAGTCGTCGATCACTCCGGGTACATCAAAAACACTTCAGACCCCGAAATTCACTCTTGTAGCCCCCTGAAAAACGTCAAATTGGACGTGTTCAGTCGGTCCCGGAGTCTGCCCCATTGCCACGGTCCCACACGAGACACATAAAGTTTCGGGACACGGGCTTCACGCGACCTGACAGGGCAGTTTGTGTGCTTGGTTTCCCGACTCGCCCTGTCAGGGCAATTCAGGTACTGGTTCTCCCGACATGCTCATCCACTCAGGACCACTACCGCGTCTCGAAAGCCACGGCATGCTTTTGCCTCCATCGCCGTGGTGTCAGAGCGCGGGTACTGAGCGTCGTCTTCGGCACACCGCGCCGGCGGAGGCCGGGACTGCACCTTCTTCTCCACCACCACCACTCGCCACTCTTGCCTCTCGTTCCTTAATCACCACGTCGCTGCCCTTGCCAACGCCGACCTCGGCATTTCTAAGCCTTCGACGACCTCCCCTGACATGTCGGAGCACGCGAGCTCCTCAGACGATGACAACGACAGCAACCTCCCTGGGAACGAAGCTGCCCCCCGCCGCCGGGACTCGCAGGGGTCGTTTGTTTCATCTCTGCGCCTGCGTCGCAAGAGGCAGGAACCCTCGTTCCGCGTTATTGAGCTGATTGAGGAGGAGCCGTTCGCGTGCGGCGCCGTCGACGAGGGTGACGTCTCCCCTGTGCGTTGCACCTCACGCTTCCGATGCTCTGCCCATGGCGGGACACAGTGCCGCCAGTGGCACATCCGCGGGCCCGTTGCGGGCTTCTCGGATGACGCCGTCTGCTTGCGCACCACTACAAAGATCCGAGCGGCTATCAGCCTCCCACCCCATGAGGTGTTTGTGCGGTCCGTGCAGTACCTTGTGCCCGGCATCTACCGCGTCAGGCGCGATATGTACAACGCCGTGCGCTTCGTCGTCTCCAAGCTCGCCTCCGATAACATCGACGTCTGCACCGGGTCTTCATTCCAAGACGTGGCCGAAGGGGACCCCCTCGACGATGCGCTGATCGAACTCATCCTCAAGCGAGCCGCCACGACGGCGAAGAGAGCCAAGAAGCCTGCACAAGGTGGGCTCTCGCTGATGGGTCATGACAATGCCTACTCCGATAGTGTGTACAAGAGTGCCGTCCGGGGGGCCATGCGTCATCGGTCTGTTCAGGCCCTGCAGCACTTCCGACGGAGCGGTGCTCGAGAAATGCGACGGCGGGCTGCCGGCCTGAATGGTGTGGCAGCCGGATCCATTGCCCGCATGCGCCGTCTCATCGAGTTGAAGGAACCCACCAACGATTCCGGTCGTCGCGCAACACGACTAAAGCTGTCGAGGGGTCTCTCCCAGATGCATGTTTTGCCGGCGCGCCTCCAGCTCCGCAAGGCGCGCAAGGATGCCATTGACGATCCTGGACGAGTGGCGCACTACCTCTTTACCAAGACCGCATTGGGGGAGGTCCAACAGTGGCGCTACATCTTGGGCTCCGCTTCCCAAGACAAAAGACGGTACAGCGCGGCTTGCGGGGAGGAGAAGTGCTTGCAGACACACCAAACCCGGTTTTGGGAGGAGCGCGCGGCACAGACTGCCGACGCTGTCTCCGAGGACGAGGACAACGGCTTCAACTTCGACAACACCAATGCAGAGTACGACGGCCTGTACGTGGCTGAGGAGACGGACCCAATTAAGATCGAGGAGCTCGAGGTCAACGCCAAGTCCTTCCTCGAGTCCGACGACGGGAGTGCCCGGGTAGAGATATGTGCCGTGGGTTACGACGTCATCGATGCCATCCAGCAAGCACTTGATCGTGGAACGGTGCCCGGCCTGACAGCGTCGGACGTGAACTCAATGCCTCCGGCCGTGCTGACGTTCGCAGCCGATGGGGGCAGTGTCCGCAGAAAGGACGTCACGGCGTACACGGTTTCGCTCTCGTCGCCTTGCATCATCCAAGGCCGGACTGACCTGACCCCCGTCATCTACGCCTTCTCCGGCGAAAAGGGAGTTGAGCGCGGACTCTGCATGCACGTCCGGGACATGTTGGCGGCCGTCATCAACGCGCCGTTTACCGTCGTTGTGGACGGCGAGGCGGACGGGACGGCGTGCCAACCGCCAGATGCGAGCGACCGCGACCGCTTGAAGCTCCCGGTGCACGACGTTTTGCAGGTCTGCGGTACGTGTGGTCGTTCTTTGTTTTGTCTTGATTTGATTGCATTTTGTTTGGATTTCCACTCCAGTTTTTCAGTGCACGTTGTATGCGTGTGGCCGCCGTGTCGGTCTCGGTCATGTACTGCCATCCTCGGTGCCAGTCATATGTGCTGACCAGCTTCGATGCCGACAAACACACATTCTCTTGCCGCTGCTCTATGTGCTCGTTTGCTTTTTTGGTGGAGCAGCCGACTTCTCCATGTCACACAATGTCTCCGGCCTGACGGGGGGCAGTGATCATGGCCGGTGCCCGTTTTGCGTCGGCTGCGACCTGGACAAGTTTCTTCGTCTGAGTTGTCACGCTCACCGCCGGGAGGAGCGGAGCATAGAGGTGATTGCCTGGCAGTGGGAGCTTGCGGTGTGGACATTTGCAGCTTGGTGTACCTCCTTTGACCACCACGTCACACTGCGAGATGGCGATGCCTGGTTGCGCTGCCCGTCGTGCCACATGGCGCTGCCACTATCCGCCGAGGTCGTCGACGGGTCCGACTGTGTTACTTGCCCCAAACCGACATGCACGGGGGAGCAGATCCCATTCGTCATTGATATCGCGGCCACCAACCTGACCAACGCCATGAACGCCGCCCGCCGCCTGGCGGGAGGCGTACGCGGCTACCCGATGCTTCGCGGCTTGCGCACGCGGTTGCAGGCTCCCGTGCTCCACTGCACAGGGACGTCGGCCAAAATGACCGTGTACTACATTCTCGCGTGTCTTCCCGAGGAGCAGAAGGTGGCAGCAACGCGCGTGATCCTCGCCATCATGTCCAAGGGCAAGAAGGAGAACTTGTACCTGCGTGAGTTTCGCGAGCTTATCGCCATCGCCGTCGCTTGCCCGAGCGTTCTGTCACCGGACCTCGATCCCGTGTTCTATCTGCTGCTGCAGCTCACGCAGGTCGTCAACGCATCTTGGAGGACCGCGTTGACTGACACCGAGGCTGACGTGCGGCGTGGAGCCGCGGCGATCATGCAGCTGGCGGCAAGCATCCTCGGGCCACTCTTTGAGGAGGTCAAGCCGCTTGATCCCGAAACGAAGGACAGCAAAGTCGTCACGCTCTACATGCACGCCCCGATCGCTCACGTACGAGACCAGGTCGCAGATAGCAGGGCAGACGTCGCATACGTTTCGGACGACAACATCGAGGGGCACATACGGGGAATCGGTCGCTACTTGTACAACCATGGGGGCAACGCATCGCAAGCGGCGATGTTTGCGGACCTGGCCGGGCTCCAAGACGCGACGCTGAACTTCCGCACAGCGCGTTCCCACCCGTCCTCATTGATCTTTACCAGGGTCATCCGCGTGTGCAAGTGCTGGCGCGCTCTAGGCAGCACGGGCCCAGAGGACTACAACGCCGTGCGAGACTTGGCCAAGGACGACGACCAGTTTCAGCTGGACGAGCGGCGGGGCGGAGACGAGCTCATCATCACCATGCCACTGCAAGACCGTGCCCAGGAGAACGGGGAGCGCCGTTTGAATTCCTGCGGCCAACCGGTCCTCGGAAAGAAAGAGGCTCTACGGAGGAGCTTGCGTGTGCGACAACGGGTCATCAGTGCCTGTTTTTGTGGTGCGCTGACCAACAAGCCGAGGAGCGCGGTCATGGACCTCGTTCCAAGGATGCGTGCGGTGCGGGCGCGGGCGGCGCTCGTATCCGCTTCGTCGATCAAGCAGCGGCGAACTAATGCCCTTGGCGGGAGCGTCGGGAGCAACGAGCGCGGCACCGACGACGGTGGCTCCGCGGCCGCGGTCGAGACGCCTGCTCGGTCCGACTTGAGCGGTCGGTCAACCGCTAGTGATGCTTCCGTGCGCAGCGGGACGTTACAGCCTTCTAGTACAAGGTCATCTACGGGCTCGACCACATCCGCACATGCGCGCGTGTCGTCTTCCGTTGCGAAGCGGCGCGCCATCATCGCGTCCATGCCTTCCTTGCTCCCCCCACGGTGGCTCATGGCACTGGTATTCCCTCAATCTACGTTCTATACAACGGTCGTCAACGACGTGCGGGAGAAGGATGAAGCGCCGCCAACAGCCGGGGCGCGCGCGACGGTGGTACGGGAACACGTCGCCGTCTTGACGTTCTTCCTGCGGCGCACCAAGACGCATACTTTTGCAGCATGGGTATCACGCTCGTCCCTTGCCTGGCAAGACGTCATTGAGGCTGCAGAGACGCTTCTGGTGCGCCTGCAGGTCATACATGCCGACATAAGGACAGCGGAGCAAGAACTACATCCCTCTACTTTATCGTTTTGAGCACGCTACGCGCTTTGTCGCTTTCTTCTGCTCTTTGAACTCACAAAAACTCATGTCACGTGCTCGGTCCAACACAGTTGCCGCGCAATTGTCGTGTACAAGAGCGTCGGGTCGCGTTGAGGTCGTCGCTTCGTTCTCGGGCTCAGTGGACGTCGCCCCACCGGGCGGCCGCAGGCGCCGTAAAGGGCCGAGCTCGTGTCAGCGGAGCCATACGCAAGCACCTTAGGGAGTAACAAGACGACGCAGCAGCGTCGCCGGCAGATTAGCTCAGCAGTACTTTGTTACGTCCCTGGCCCCATGGGCTGCAACGGGGGGGGCAGTCAGCCTGGCGTGTGGCCGCTGTTGGAGGGGCTAGTCGCAAACCGCCATGGCTCCCTTGCGGAACGAAGCGCAACAGCCCCGCACATAAATACCAGCGGCCATACCGTGAGATGCGGTCCGTCGGAGGGTGGCGCCACGCCGGTCTCTGACAATGCGCTTACGGTGCAAAGTCGATCAACGATCATCTGCTGATCCCCGGCGACGAAAAGAATGGCCGCGTCTCACTGAGACCTGCTTTGGTGTGTCCGCTTCATGCCGTTCGGCCCACGGTTTCTGACTCAAAATGACAGAAACATTGATGTCAACAGATGATACTGAGCAGCTCGGTGACCGGAAAACGTGCGCGTGACTGCGCTTCTTGAAGAGCAAGTCGAGCACGCTCTCTACCAAGTCTGGTGATTTCTACATCGAGCTGCACGTGATCCGTGATTGCTTTCACACAGAACCTGCGCACTGAGAGCGTTTTTGCGTAAGAGCGCACAACTGCCTCACAGATCATGAGTGAGAGTCGTCTGAACCGAAAAACAACGGCTGTTGTTCACTGCAGATAAAAAGATTTCCTGTGCAATAAAAGGTGTCGCAAATAGTTGGTGTGCTGGGCACCGGCGCGTTTTTTCGTTTTCACGTTCCAGGTTTTGCTCTTCCCAATGAGGCAACTCTGTACATGTTCAAATCGACAAAGTCACGATAGACAATCAAAAACGGAGTTGCACGCAGCGCCACTTGTACAGGTGTTAGGGAGGTGAGTGAACATGTCTTTGTACTATGACTCGGTCTGTGCCATGCCGTTCTGAGGCATCGGCGTCGCTTGGAGTGCGACACTGTAGCGCTCTGCACAAAGTTTATGTGCCCACTGATGCCTGCAGGCCCCCTTACAGCGAACCGCGCAAGACTTCTGCACTACCAAACACCCGATTTGCAGGTCTGTAAGGTACCTGGGTTAGAACCCGCTGCGCCGGCCATCTGTGCCCGCCGCGTCTGCCGTGGCGCCGCGTCGGTCGCTCGAGCGCCGTCCCCCCGCCGCTCCCGACGCGCTCGCCGCTGCCGGTCCGTTGCCACATCGTCCCGCCAGTGGCGCCCGCCGCGCGCGCCGCGTCTGCCACGGCCGTCACGGGGCGGCGCGCGGCGGCGGGGCACCCGGCG
>Ga0114957_1002235_pt1 | contig 18878 bp, 25 predicted proteins | sample BantaG_FD_87175 | JGI IMG/M metagenome (GOLD analysis project Ga0114957, IMG submission 87175) | Marine algal microbial communities from Bantry Bay, Ireland - BantryBay_4 metaG | ecosystem: Host-associated > Algae > Red algae > Unclassified | place: Bantry Bay, Ireland | collected 2014-11-21 | reverse complement strand
GGGGAGGCCCCCGGGGGCGCCCCCACCGCCCGCCCCAGGGCCTTTGCCCTCGCCCCCCGGGGGCCCCCCCCCCCCCCCCCAGCTGTAACCGTATCTCTTCTCCTTACCATGCCGCACCACGCCGTAACTGCCACCAACAGCCGCGCGCGCGGAGACGACCACACGTGCGTTGTGCCCGCCGCCTGCAACCTCCAAGGCAATGCCACCGCGCAGTGTCGTTACCCCGGGACCGCAGGGTCATCAGACGCTCGCGGCCGTGGCGCTACCCTCACGCCGACGGCGGCGTTGGCGGCGTCGGCGGCGTCGGCCATCCAGCATCGACCAGACACGCGCCTCTGCCTCGGTAACAGTGCGGGTTCATGGCCGTCGCGGTTGTATGCGGGCCGCTTATTGGGGGGCACTGCCGCCTGCAAAGGCCTCATTGCCCATTGTGGCCGCCGACGCCGCCACAGGCGTCACGCACCCTCGTACTGGACAAGGGGGAAGCGACAACGGCATTACTACCGCCGCATTCCGCCACTGCCGCTACAAAGGCGTACGGCCACCACCGCTGCCTCCGCCGCGTGCCGCAACCGCCGCCTCCGGCACCGTCCGTCGAAGCGCCAGGCGTCCCTCCGCTACCCAGACGGGGCCGTGCGGGCCGCTGACTGCCGCTGCGGTGGGGCCACCGCAAGTCACCCCCCTGCCCCCCCCAAACCCACCACACGGACGCGCATTGACGCCGTCGCGGACAGCCTTTATTTGCGGAGGCCCCCACACCGCCGCAATGTCGCGACGCGTCGGCATGAGCTCGCTTGCAGAGGTGACTACCGCGCGCGGCGGCGGCAGCGCCGGCGGCGGCGGCAGAGCAAAGGCCCAAAACGCTGCGTGCCGCGTCCCTGCCGGTTGGCAGCGGCGACACAGCGATGGTAGACCGCTGCACCACCGCCATCCCCCTGTCCGCCGCTCTTGCAGCCTCGCAGCACACAGAAGGCGCGTCCACCACGACGGCTCCGCGGCGCCGCGACGGCGGCGGGCGCGGCGGCAACCGCAGGAACGACCCGCCGCGCCATTGTCGGTCAGTGGCCAGCCGCCGGGGAGCGAGGTGGCAGCTTGAGCGGCCGCTTTTAGTTGTGTGAGCGCAGCGGCCCCGCTCGGCCGCGGCAGCAGTGGCCCACAGAACCCTGGTCAGCCTCATTACTGTCGACACGCGGGTGCGCGGCACGCGCTCCCCGCCGCCCGTCCCTCTACCCTCCCCCCACGGCCAGCGGTGCGCCGCCTGCCGCCCGACGCTCAACAGCACCGTCCGCGGCAAAAGACCACCGCGGACCCGTCGCCCGTCGTCGGCCATGGCGGCGGCCAATGCGAACGACGACTGCGCAGGCGCCGCCCTCTTTCCGTGCGTATGGTGGCCGAGGCCGCGCCCGTTGCGGCGGTCGCGCATGTTCCTATGCCGACGGCCGCACGCTTTCCGTCTTTGTCCGTGGGGCAGCGGCGGCCGCCGCCGCCCGTGTCGCCCAGTATATTGATGCCAGTCCACGACCCGAAGTCGAAGGCGGCGGCAGCGCCCGCACCACGCGTCGCCCGCGGCGACACGGTGGCCGCCCGTCGGCCGCGTCGCTGCGGGGGGGGCACCCGCGCGGCCATTGCGTCAGCCGAACCCGTCGTCACGCCGCACCTGGCGAGCGCAGCCGTGGTGGTGAAGGCGAGTGGCGCGCCATCCATCGCGGGCCGCGGGGGGGGGGCGCGGGGGGGGAACGAGGGTGCACTCATGTTTAACAGACGACGGACCAGGGTGGGAGGGGGGGTAGATGGTGTAGGACGCCGCGTCGCAGAAGGGAGGAGCGCATCATGGAGGCCGCTGCGAGAGGGGGCGGGCAAGGGGAGGGAACACCGTAAAGCTGGACCATCCTCGAATGCTTCATTTCCCTGGTAGTGTCGTCCCCGCCAAAGCTAGAGATACCCGAGACAAGCCGATCGCTGTCTGGGCCAATCAAACGCAGAAAAGAGCTTCTCGGCTACTCTTGGACTGTCCACGTTTTTGGCGGAGAGACAAAAATGCACTGCAGCATGCACACAAAGAACGAAAGCACTGTCACACGGACGCAGCACTTATCATATTTTCATCAAGACACGCTCAATCTTCGGAAGAATACATACAAGTGAGGGCACGCACAGGCGTTTTGTCCATCGTGACCAGTACAGCCGATGACTCGACTAAATGTGGCCACCTTCCTCCCCCCGCTCCCTCTCCGCCACGTCCCTCTTAGGCTGTAAACCCAGAGGTGAACGATAGAGCGCGGCATGCGGCACAGGGGCACGCGCGTCGCGGTGGTGGCCATGGCCGGGGATAGGCTCGAGCAGACGGCCTACGTTGCGGGCAGCAGGAAGCGAGATTTCCAGAACGGACGCAATGAAGAAAAAGGTGCGCGCACGGGCGTCTACGGTCTTGAAGGCACCGTGCGGGCGCCGCGACACCGAGGGGGAAACAGCAGGGGTGCGTGCAAGTGGAGGGCGCCGACAGCATCCGGGGCCTCGTCCGAGGCGTCCCCCACCGTCTGCAGCCATCATCCCCCACGCGCAAGCGATGCGCATACCATTTATACCTGCCACCGCTGATGCTCCTATTCGCCCAGGGATCATCAACAGGAGCCCAAGGACGCCTCCCAATCCGTCCTCCCCACCTTCACCCAGAGGGCGCGACACAGCTCCAGCGCATGGCCCACCACACACGCAGCCGAGACGGAGGTGGGAGCAACACCGGCAGGCTACCCTATCCTCCTCCCTCGAGCCGCACACACGATCATCTGCCATGGTAGCTCAAAGAAGGCGCCGCGCCTCGCGCTCCGACTCGGACCCCCCCCCCGCCCCAACTCCCCCACCCCAGCCGCACCGCCGCGTCACGGGCGGCGAAGGCCCCCCCCTCGGCCGCCTCCAACAACCGCCGCCCCTACTCCAGCCGCCGCAGCAGCGCGTCGACCACCCTCGCCGCCGCCGCCGCCCACGCCTCGGCCACAATGGCCGCCGCCCGCGCTTCGTGTCGCGGAGGCGGGCAGCGACCGTAGAGCTCGCCACCATGCCCTCTGGCGAAGCCAGCGGCCGCGGCGGTGCGTATGATGATGCTCGTGGCGCACTCCAGCATCAGCAGCGCAAGACCTTACGTCTCTGCACCGTGCAGACCGCAGGTAGTCGCGGCATCCAGCGTGAACCGGGCCGTGAGGTACGGCATGAAAAGGAAGCCGCCGTGGTCGGGGGTGGCGGGTGGCGGGGGCGTCGGCGGCGGCGGCCACCGGTGCATTGGCATGGTCGTCCACTGTAAGGTCCGCAAGAGTGCCGGCGGGGACAGCTGGAGGGGGTGCTGCAGGGACGACGCAGGGGCGTCGGCGGCGATCGTCCAGAACGGCGGGACAGGGGCGACAACCGGCGTGCAGCACGCGCCCCGAGGGCTTACGTTCACCCACCCCAGCGCCCCAGGCAGTGCAGAAAGTGAGAGGCTGGGTCACGATTGTGCTGGCTGTCGGAACGACCCCCCCATGGATGGCCACAAGACTCATCGGGCGCTGTGGCACTCTGTCGCCCCCGCGCTTCGTGAGCGCATTTTGATTGGCCGTTTCGACCTCACCATATGGCGTCGGGTCTAGGTCCGAGCGTGAAGGCCGGAAATTTGGAAGAGGCGGATTATATCCGAATATAGATCCATATCCTATCCACATTCCTCCGGTTCAAATATTGGGATATAATCTTCACTTATATCCTGACACCTGGCAAAGAATCCTGATCCGGATCCACGACAGACGCATATATCCGTATTTGTACTTGTCGCAAGTATGCTCGAATATATCCGAGTCAAAGAGAAATCATGTATCCTGACAACCCCTGGTCCTGACGCAGACGCTGGTCCAAAGACTGGATAAGGAGGAGCGACGTCCGACGCCTGCCCGACATCACGTTGACGCCTCCGTCGCGAGCTTTGAGTACCGCCCCGTCACACATCCGCACGCGGTAGCACTTTCAAGGTGTGTCGTTGGCAGCTGCCAGGATGGCATGGTAGGTAATCAGTACCGTCCGCTCAGCGGTAGGGAGGCCTTGGGGTCCGTCTAGGGGCGGACGCATGACGACGTTCGGCCAATCGGCGTCCGGTGGTCAGGATAGGGACCAGCGGTCTGCGCCCTGCGGGCGATGTGGCTCGTCGCCACTTACCGCTCGCCATGAGTTGGAGCACGTGAGCCCAGCATTCTCCAGCAGCATCTCGGCCCGTCGCCGGTCGCCGACGGCACGGAACGGCCCCTCATGCGGGCGAGAACGGCTGCCAGTCATGGGGTAGGGATGCCAATATACCGCTTTACTCCGAATTACCAAAAGCTCCCCGCCGGGCCGCACTGCCGCACCTCGGGCACTTAATTCAGCACGGCATAAAACAGGAAGCGTCACCTGCACGCGGGCAATCTGCACGTCGTAGAAGATCTCGTAGAAACTGTTGAGAAAACCGACAATCTCCTCCTCGGCTGCATCCGCATCGGTGACCGACACAGGCCCATCGTGAAAGAGAAGCCGTCCTGCCCGGACGAGGCATATCACCATGGCGTAGCAGTTGTCGGGCACGCGCTTGTATAGCAGCGCCTCGGCGCCAAACAGGAGGAAGTATATTCACTTCACGGCCTTGAACGATTTAGAGAGGATGCGGATGTTACGCAGCCGCCACGTCTGGCGTGCCGGTACCGTCTTGAACGCCGCGCTGTACTCCTTGCCCAATTCTCCTAGTGCCGCCGCTGTGAGCTCGTAGTTTTCAAGCTGGGGGTCGGCGGGGTTGGTCTTGAGCGCCCCGTTCAGCAGGCGCCAAAGATTTGGCACGACATTGCAAAGTAGCAGGTGCATCGGGTGGTAAGGGGCACCCCAGGCCGCGCCCGTGCGTCGAAGGTAGGATAATGCCGGTAACTAGGCGCGGGTGGCGGGTGACGGTTTAAAAGGGGGCGAACACCCCGAGACACCCGACTCTTTCACCATTCGCGCCAGGTGCGAGGCCGGGCGGCCCTCTTCGCGCGCGGCCTCGACCTCCGCCGCATTTTGTTGAATCTAGGTTGCTGTTCGCAGGGCGAGCAGCGTCGCCGACACGCCTAAAAGCACCTCGCCAGTGCGGGGGTGTACAGGCGGGTAGTAGTAGCGGGTGCCCGACATTACGCCATGCAAAGAGCGGGGACGGCCCGGCGTATAGCAGCCGCGGTCTTCCATATGCGTGTACTTGTATCCCCCAGGAGTGTCCGCCGTGAAAGTGGGGCAGTACACGCGGACGGTGTGCGTGCCCTGGGCGCCATAAATTTGTACGTCTTTGAGGCCCGCCGACACACCGTAGGGCTCCGTCATGACCAGCAGCAGGAAGGAGTCGCCATTGTCGTGGTCGCCTGGTCCCGAGGGGATGAAAGCAGGGAGCCCGAAGGCAGTCCTTGAGCGCAAATCCGCCGGCGCATGCATCATCGTGAAAACATATGGCCAGCGTCGTAATTGTCCTAGGCTGCGCACATCCAGAGGAAGAGGGTGTCATCCGTGATGGTGCCGTCCTCCCACATGGCGCGGAAGCCATCACAGTCGTACCAGTCCCGGAAAGTGGTGCGCTCCGCACTCGCGGCGGCGCGTGCAGTGTCAATCGTGTCCAGCATCCATGCGGATATGCGGGGGTCATTGCACAGCATGCCTATACACGCCGAGGCCGGCCAGTAGGGCATTACACGCGCCGGCGCGCCGTTGGCCTTGAAACGGCCCTCCCCGCAGTGCATGCAGACGTTCACATATTCTTATCTGAGTCGTACCGTCATTTAATGGCTCCAAACCGAATAAACGCGAGTCCTACGACTTAGAACTCTCCGACTGCATCCATCCAAACACGTCAGGTAAAAGCAGTTTCCGGGCACCTCAGAACAATCTCAGTCGGGCCCAAGAACACAAGTACATGTTCAAAAAGTGCTTAGCAGTGGAATGCATACTCAGGGCTGATCATCGACAGTAAAGACTTGTGACAAATATCGCACGCGGCGGCTCATAAGAGGCCGACAAACATCAGAACCAGTCTCAAGACATCAGGCTGATCGAGATATCAAGATAGACACTAAAGCAGCACCCCCTCGCATTAAATTGACTGTCGCAAGCTCATTGCTGGTCGTGGTCTGACGTGGGCCACGTTCAAAACTTGCACCACAACCCGCTCTTTCTGTTTTTTTGGCAACACGCCTTGCAAGTACATACTGTCGGATATACTTGTCAAATAGTTTGGCATACTCCGGATAAAAGTCACATTTTTAGTCATATCCTTCTTGTATTGGCTGCGGACGTGCATTTTATCAGTATTCAAGAAGATGCGGCAAAAATCTTATCTGATTCAAAAAATGCGGATGTTGATTATATCTGAATTGTCACTAGATTGGCAGGTTCATAAGCCCCTGGTCTCAACGGAGGACGGCGCAAGCTTCGAATACCGCCTTGAGTAGAGGCGGGGGACGGGTGCTACGAGACACCCTCGCGGCGTCCCGGGGTCAGGGGCGCGGTGTAATGTTGGTCAAAAGTCCAAGTCGGGTTTAGGCAAAATTAGGCCCTTCACTGGGGGCCCGCCCGGGGAGTTACTAGTCCCAGGGAAGTCTCGAGATCGCGGTTATGGTTTGTGAGCCACGGTGTGATCAAAAGTGGATCACCCACGAAAATATTCGAAATATTTGTCCGCGGGACATACTTCCCTTGCATCTGGTTCGCCGAGTGTTGGGGCCATGTGTCCGGCCGTCAAAGGCGGGTCTGTCTTCGGGCCTAGCAACAACAGCAAGCTGACCCACGAAAACCTCTACGAGACACCTGAGCTCTGGCGGACCAAGCCGGACGTGAAGATGCTGAAGAGGATCGTCCCGTCGACTGCGAGGGCGCTGTTCAAGGAGAAACAGACCTTCCGCCAGCAAGCGGCGGTGATCCGCGCCAAGGCGACGCTGTACCTGAAGCGAATGGCGCCAACGCTGCGCTACGCCAAGCACCACTGGGCGGCCTCGTGTGTGCTGTCCAAGGCCAACCAATTCATCCAAGCTACACACACCCGGCGAGAGAAGTGACAGACTCTGGCGAGGGCGCGCGCCGAAAAGAAGCGGTCAAAGCACCGCCGGCGTATGGAAGAAAACTTGCGCGGTGCGGAAAACGACAGCGAGCATGCTGCTCTGGTAGTCTCTATCAAATACAGTTGCCGGCCAGACGACGTCACGGTGTGATGTAGTGGCAGGTGGGCGGGGCAGGGGGGGCATTGGGGAGCGTGCGGGTGCCGCGTAGGTGTAGAAGTAGGTACGAGAGGTGGTATTGGTCGGGCGGGGCGGAGCGGAGCGGGCTGGTCGTACCCGCAACCGGCTCAGGCCGCCACCACGCTTGCTGGCTTGACAACAAAATTCAAATGTGTGCATAACGAGCTGTAGGCTGATGAAAACAATGGACAATGCATTCCGAAGTACACGAACAAACACAAAGACGACGGTAACTACAATATGTAATCTCAAAAAGCGGTAAGTATTACTTTTTGTAAGCTGTACGCATTCTGCCGTATTGTTCAAACAGGTGGCCCAATAAAAACGCTGGAAAGAATCTGTTTAGCAGCCACCCGCTTCCTCCTGTGGCTGAATCACGGTTACCTGTTGCTTAAGATCTGGCTCAGAAGCCGGCTCAGCCACGTGAACGGGATTGACGTGATTGTCAATGAACTTCGTTTTCCCGGTTGCTTCCACTTGATTTTAGTGAGGATGGATTGAACACAAGTCGAAGGCGCTCCACCAAACAAGCATCCCGACTGTGCATCAGATGGCTGCTGCCAGCTTGGCATGTACGACAAGCTCATGGAATCCCAACACTATATTAATACGCTCAACCACATGTAGAATGGTATCCATAGAGTCCTTGACTGGGACTCAAAACCTTGTGGCTCGTAGGGGGTTCTTCTTGTGCAGTTCGTGCCATGGTGCTGGTCTCTCGAGATGGAAAGCCATCCGATTGTAAACATTCCCAGATAGAGCTACACACCGACACCAGACACCCTATTGTATCCTGTGCATCGCTACAGATATCCTCCGTCGATTTTTCAGTCGTAAAGTTGGAGGGGTGCCTCCAACTGTACCGACGAGTACATGAGTGAGGCCCCGCGAGACAATCGGACCTTCGCGTGTGAGCTGCTCTCAGAAGACCGTCCAGCCGTGTCTGATGGCGGCTCATAACCGTCACAGCAGGGGCGCTATTTTGTGAAAGGCGACCGAGCGACCAGATGACGACGTTCGAAGAGCGCCACACTCTACTGTTGGTACCATCCGCCTGTAAAACGCCTACTGCGCATGTCAGCAAGGCTGTGAAAAGAAACGTTTGTGCACAAAAGGGAGGGGTACCTCGGGCTACTGGATGAACATCGGCTCCGGCCGTAGTCCTCTTCGAAAGACGTACAAAGTTTTGAAGCACCTTCGTAGGCAGTTTGTTGAGCTACTCTCGCGCGATCACCGCTTTATGGCCACATGAGCTGCCACTTGATGGTCACAGGTGCCGTATCTCTACCGCAAAAGCTGTAACGCTCGTTCCGTGTACAAGTGTTTTGCCGTCTTTCACTGCCTGTTCGTTGTTCTCTTACGAGTCTACTGTAGGTCAGCAAATTGATTTCCTGTCCTACGGCCGGCCTCTCATACAATCACTCTCCAACTGTTGCACAACTACTGTTAAACAAGGAGTGGAGGGCAGCGAATAGCATCGGAGGGTAAAACCCCAGAAAGATGGGTTTGCGAGTCTGCCGCGGCCGTCGCTGCCGATGGGGTGATCCAGGCGCTGGTCGTCCGCCACCGTAAATGGCCCGCCGTCGAAGACGCTTCTATGGCCGGACGAATGCGCTCGGAATCGCTAGCGTCTCTGCTGCCAGAAGTGGCGGCCATGGCTGCGGCTGTGGGCGCTGGCGCTGCCGTGGCGCCAAGCGCCGGCTCCACCTGCAAACCAAGACGGAGAGCGGCGGCCGCGCCGTCTGCTGCGGGCTCCCCTGAGCAGGAACTCGCAAGGCGCGCCCGACCCGCGGCGACTGCCAGCAGAAAGGGAGGAAGCACGCGCGGCGGGGACGACGGCATCTCCACGGACGGACAGCGGCGGCGCGACCGCGCTCAATGGAAAGTACAATTGGTAAAGCAAGATCGGCAAAAATGGACTTGTCCAGTCGCATTTACAGAAGCTGACAATGTAAGTGAGAGTCGCTGAGTCCGGTGTTGCGGATCTGACTTGAAATCTGGGAAGGGTCTACGATGTGCTCCAATGCTTGAGCAGACATCTGAGTCCCCTAGCTAATCTACGAAGTAAATCATCTTGAGTGAGAAGGTGGTTCGTGTGAACCGCGAATAGTCCTCTGGGGCGTCGCCGGGGGCGCACTCGGTGATCGCTTGTGCCTAAGTCGGTGGTACCAGGGGATTTGCTCTGAGGCAGGGGCCCCGTTCGAGTTCATCAGCTATGGCTCACTCGGTGGTCGCGGTCTAATCCGCTGCTGGGTCTTCCGCAGCCACCGGGAGAGTCAAAAATGTTCCATCAGGTAGAGTCAATATCCTGCTGTATGCACTCCAGTTGTTTGATATGTGACATAAGTGGGAGATTCTCGATCAACAATCTCCTCTGCAGCGTCGATGGATCATTCGATCAGTTTGTGGCATACAGTCTGGTGGGCAGGAATTGATTTGACTTCCAGGATTGAGGGGGTATGGACCCGACCGTCCAGGACCCACCATCTAGCCATCCTTGGCAAGGCGAAGCAACCGCTGTGTTTCAAGCCCCCCCGTCAGCCGTGCCCCATCCCGTACTTCTCTCAGACGAACGCGTGGAAGGACGGTGACATGTTCAAGTCCTGCTCTGAGACTCTCTTTCTCATCGCGGTTCGGGCCCCCACGACGTAACCAGTCGCCCTGGTGTCGAACAATTGCGAGGCACACCGCGACCACGAAAGCGATCAAGTCAAGTTCTTCGCGCTTCCTTCGAACTGTACGTCCTTCTACCAACTATCGGACCGGGGGATCTTAGCGTGTCTGAAAAGACGCTAGAAGCGGCAGCTGCTGGACCTAGTCGTGGGCGTATTTGAAGCAACCTTGAGCAATTGCGGGCCAGTTGGAGTCGCTGGTGCAGGTGGTGCCGCTGGTGCCGCTGGTGCCGCCGCTGCTGCGGGCGGGCGCGAATGGGCGGGGGACGTTGGCGGAGCGTCGGCCGCGTTGCACACTGCTGGCAGCACATGAGAAGGTGCAATCGTTGGCAACACGGGGAGGACGCCACGTGCAGCGGGGCCTGCCAGCGCCCAATTGGTGCGCCGGTGGCGTGTGCGGGACGGTTCGTGCTCAGAACTTGACGACCGAACACCTGAGCCCTCAAGCGCAGCCGCCACAGCGCCGGTTTGCGCGGATAGCGACACGGCGCGCTGTGCGGCGAGCGACGCGCAGCGCGAAGGGGCGCGCGGCGCGAATCGTGGTGCGGCGGGTAGCACGCAGCTCCGCACAGCGCGCAGCGCGAATTCAGGTGCAGCGGGCGGCTCGGAACGCCCGAGATTCGGCTCACGGCCTAGGGGGGGGCGGCGCTTCATCGGCAGCCGCCGTCTCGAACGAAGGAAGCAGTCCGTCTGCGGCCGTGGGCGGCCTGGTCATTTGGGTGGTTTTGTCAGTCTGGCCCCCGTCCCCAAATTTGCGGCCGGATCAACGTCTCCGAGCACGCGTGCGTGTTCCGCGGGCCGACATCCGAGGTGTTCGGGAAGGTGCTAGATCTTTCTTCGAGGACGCGTCCGAGATTGTGATGGAGGAGTGGGAGGCGGTCGAGCCTTCCACAATCGCACATTGCTGCGTCCAGTCTACAATGGTACCTGACGCGCATGCCACCGAGGTCACCTTCTTGCATGAAGAGTATCGTGTGTCCTCTCATGAGCTCGGAGATGATGTCAATGCCGTCGTGTCACTGTTGGGCGACTGTCAGTTTGGACAGGAGGCATGTATCGACACCCCGACAACTGTGAGGGGATGGATGTGCCAGAATGGCTTTCGATGAAGGACTATGAATGTGTGCTTGCCGCTACGGTGGACGAGATCGAGTTTGTCGACAGAGCGGGGTGTAGCGACAAGGAGGGTGAGGGGACCGGGGCTGAGGATAGCGAGTACTCGGCCGATAGTGACGCCTCGAGCCTCTTCAGTCGCCTCGTACGAATGTGAGAGGAGTGGGGACATGGAGGACCCGTCGGACCTCGAAGAAGAATGATGCTGCTTTTTCTGCCGTCATGCTTGTTCCCCAGATCCAGAATGACTGGCAGGCATGGGGCCTATTGAGCAAACTCGGACACCTTTCATCAATACTGTAGACACGTTATGATAGACCGACATTGGTAGCTTTGCTCCGAGGCCAGCGTTAGTGCTTGACGGTTCCCGGCGCTCATTGCGCGTTCGCACAGAGGGGCCTGTGAGATAGACGAGACGTCTGGTAGTCACTAGAATACGTTGGTAGGATCAGAGAATGCTTAAACAGCCAGTCAGACTCGTCGGGAGGGACACGTTGCCTCTACTAATACGCAGAGCTGCTGGCTGGACGTGGCTGCGGTGACTCCACCGTCGTTCGCACCGCGCCCACTGCGCCTCGCTCTCCGCAGAACTCCCTCCACCCCGCTGCCCCCCACCACCCCCAATCTGCACCCGCCAGTTCTGCAATCGCATACGACCCCTCCTCGCTCTCTATTGCACTCTGTTTCCTGCCATCCTCCCTTCTCCGAGCCGCCGCTCTAATCCACCTGCCAGACTCGTTCTCGCGGTCGCCTGCCCCACTCACGGCCCAGGACACCTTCTGCGTGCTCCTGTTAGACGTAGCAATTTAAATGATCAGTGACCAGTGTACACAAAAAGTCTCAGGACTCGGGTTGTGCCTTGCATAGAAGTCATACGATTGGTCTCTCATTGCTTACACATTTTTGAATTGAGCGACCGAGGGCTGGAGGGTGTCTCTTGCCGGTCCCGCGCCGACAGACCAACGCCGACAAGCGTACCACCTCCTACCGCCAGTGTCCGCAGAGCTGTGTGGCTCACCAAGATGCCGGACCCGGCTTCCCGACCCTGCCGTCCACCTCGCCCGTCTATAACCTCTGCGTCGCACGACTATGATGGTGAATCCTGGTGATTCTCTGGTTTGAAGAGCATTGGGTGTGGGGCTGGGCGGATGGCAAGAGGAGTAACGCCTGGGATCTGATGCAATCGTCGTTAACCCCAATTATTCTTCGGGTTTGTTATCCATTTTCTTGTTGCCTGTGCCTGACTGGCGCACTACCATCTACCATGCCCTTAGATTTTGTCTTCGTCTCATGTTCAGGGCTTCTACAGGCGTGGCTGCCGCCGTAAGAGCGGCGAAGGCGATAAGATGCGCCGCGGACGACCGGTCCGCGGCAGAACGGAGCGGCGTTCGGTGATCCCGCAATCGGCGCCTCGACCACGCCCCTGCATCCCCGCCCGGCGCGTCCTGGCGTGCGGCACCCGGTGCCGCTGCCCCTCACTGTCGCCTGCCTCCTTCTGCCCCCCCTGCTGCCTCATCGGGAGCCATAAGGGCTGCAAATCCACCGCGCTATGCGCCAGAGCCTGGTGCTGCGAAGTCGGCCACACGGCGAGCAGCGGCAGGGGCTCGCATTGGCCGGTAGCGCTGGTGAAGGACACGCCGTGACAACCGACGGCGGCGCTGACGGAGAGGGTGGCGACAGTGGTAAACGGGGGGAGAGGGACGGCGGCGAGGGGGGGGTAGAGGACGGCGGTGAAGGGGGGGGGAGGGGGCAGCGATGGGAGCGGGGGCGGGGGCACCGACGCCGAGGCTGCGATTCAGCTGCGCGTTTTGGCGCAGCTGCCGTAGGCAGCAGCAGATGTAAACTAGCCGAAAAAGAAATGAACGAGCGATATGACAAATAACGGAGACCACGTTGCTGCTATTCTTACGCTGGCTTTCCTCGTGATCGGCAATGTTAGCCAATGAAAGTTTTCAATGTGGAACGACACAGGCCATCGATGCGGCTTATGCCTTGGCTCGAGAACGATCGTGAGCCATCCAAAGTCCAATACATCCTTGCACGAATAAGTGGGAACGATAACACAGGATGTGGTGCCAGCTAAACTTTGTGGTTGAGAAGAGCACCCGGAGCGCTATTGAGGGGCTTTTTTCAGGCGTTATTGGGGCGCTGTTAGGGTGCTGTTAATGCCTCGCGCCCCTCGACGCCGAAGCGCGGATAGGGCGCGCATGAGGCACGGATAACTCTACTGTTTCCAGTTCGTAATTGCCCGGTGCCCGCACGCAGCTTCGGGTGATAGAGCAGCGAGTAAAACGCGTTGTCAATGGGTCCCAGCCTCTGAAAAGGATCCGACGGGGGATGAGAATGCCCTCTGCTATCGTTGCGACCCGCAGCGCAAGGTCGTGAGGCTGGGTGACGTCTTCGACGTGCTCTGGTGCCTTGCGGCAGCAGAAAGCATGTACGGTGGAGTGTGATGTTGAAGTCGAGGTGGTGGCTGGGCTGGATTATGAAGGAACCAAAGACTGACGGGGACTCGGCAGTAGCGACCCCAGCCTGCCATCACTTAAAAGAGAATTGGATCAACTTGCGGCTGCAACAGCAGAAGAATCACGGAACCACAGGGTGCTACCTGAAAGAATCAGTACTAATGGGTGTTATTTGGGGCGTGTATTGGGCGTCGCTAGCCTTCAGGAGGGCGCAGTTAGAACGCAATTAGAGCGTGGTTACTCCCAACGCCCCTCACATAAGGGCACTACAGTCATTCATCGGTTACATCCGTTCAGGATATATCCACAGTGGCTATTTCCGGGCCGATAGACGCACAACAGGGGCCGAGAGAACAGGGAATGGGGACCGCGAACACATTTATGTCCGAATCGTCAAATTTGTTTTCAGGTGGGATCAACTTTCAAAAATCCAAGCTCTTCCCGGAGAAATGGAACGCAATGAAGCCCGCTCAGATTGCCCACTGGTCTGCCCGAGGGCGGATTGCCTCCCCAACAGGGCCGACGTTGTGCTCGGCATCCAGCCTGGTGACGTTCAGCATGTTGCTGACCATGACAAGTTGGGTGTGCCTTCTCTAGTGACCATGACTGCCAACACGACGCTGCAGCCCAAGTTCCACAGCGCAAGCGGTCCAGACCTTACGCAGGTCATGCGTCGCCGGGTGTGGTTGAGATCGATGTTAAGGCCATCCATGAGACGGTTAACGTGGTTGCGGCTGGGGCGGACCATGAAGAGTGATGGGGCATGGTGGGTTGGTACGAGGCAAACTCTTACTTGATCAGGTTCTGCCAAGGCAAGAAAAAATGGATTTCATGTCGTCCTAGTCTCCCGTATAGCCTGACGCTCATAATTCTCTCTCTTTCCAGTTGTATTGGAATGAGCTCACGACGGCCGATCGCCATTCCAGACAGAAGAACCTAAGTACTGTCCTCGACTGTACAGCAATGGCTATGGATATAACCGAATAATGACTGTACTGCAAACCCTAAAGGCATTTTTCATGTATTTAGACGCGCGGGGAAGGGGTTTTCCCTGCTGTTCTTGAATTTTTTTAATCATAAAGCGTAAAGAGAACTGGTCTCCGTGGCATGGATATTCAAGGAAATACAAGTAGGCTCTCAAAGGATGTTAAAGCGCTGAGACACATGTCAGTGTTTCTCTATTCCTTCAGAATCGCGCCGCTTTCTTCGTCTCTGGCGATCCGGAACTGGCTCTGACCACATTCTTATGGAAGAGACGTAATGATCCGATCTGGTATCCCAAGGAAAAGCACTTTCGTACGCGGGATAAGAGCATCACTTGCCCCCCACCACCCCTGCCCACGTTGACCAATGGCCAAAACCGTCATCCAGACTTACCCGCACCACCGATGACACGCATTTAGTTGCCTAGCCACGTCGAGTACGGCGTACAGCGTCATCAGCGGTCTACTTAATCCACAAAAAGGCGTTAAAGACGACGGCTGGATGTAAGGAGAGGCGTCTATCTCTCAATCGTACTGTCGAAGCCGCCTGAAATTGTGCCATAAAAACGCTGATAAAGTAGGCTCTAGAATGCGTCCGGGCGGAGCGCAGAACGCTCGTTCCATTGCCGAGTTCTGTGCGCGCCAATGTAAGACGCACTCATGTACCTTCATGCGTGGAATCGACCTTTATGGCTTTGCCAACAATCCGAGGCTGTTTCGCTAGTGCACCTCGCGGACAGCACGTTGTGCCAAATCTCCCAACTAGCACCGAAAGCATAGCCGACGCCACTGCTAGAATGAAGAAAGCTGTTTCAACAGTTCCTCGGTACGCATGAAAGTTGTGGATGGAAAAAAACTTATGACCGGATACATGCTGCTTCAAATAGCATTTGGCTATGGCAAAATCTATTTTGAGCAGGAATAGAAGAGATATATCCGCGGGATATCCGCCGGGACCCATCTGACTACTCTAGCGCTTACGAATCGCACTGAATGAAACGCGCCTCGTAATTCGTTGATTCTCGTCGTTTTCCACCTTCAAGAATAAAATTGTTCTGAAACCTTGCCCGTTTCAGGGAACGATTTCGTTGGCACAGTGAATACGTGCACTCGTCCCCCTGTTCCAGCGCCTGCTTCGTGTCAAAAATCGTCGGGAGAGATGCATGCGTGCATTTGGCCATACCGCCTGGCCCCCTGGAGCTGGTGTTTTCATGGGAGCGTGTTGGTCGTTGCTAAGGTGCATCCCTTTACCGATTATTCTCACGTCTTTGGATCGTCGGACATGTTGTCGTCAAAAGACGGGACGTGAGGGTGGTGCTACGGCGGCACTGTTTACCAGGTATGCTCGGGCGGCCCATCCTTCTCTGTCAGGCGTTCATGACTGTCCATGGTGTGTAGGGCGTGGGGTTCCGATCGATCAAGTCAGGCCGACATCAGTATACTTCGTGAAAATCTCTTTTGCCAGATTCTCACAAATCCGTGACGTACTCAAAGCCTCTTCACGAATGGATCCAAAATCCGAAGCCAACAGGTCACCTGTGTGAAACGTGTTGCCCTATCGTTGGCTCTTCAACTGCCGAGCCAAAACTTAGCCCGTCACCTCTCAAACGCGAGCCTCGCAAGTCTGTCGAGGGCGTCGGCGCCGTTTTGTGGCCAATGCGCCCTCAAAATGTCCTGACGTGAACGCCCTTATCCCTAGATCGCGTGTGACCGATCACATGGGGCGTGGTTTCTCTTTGACAGAGGCAGGAATCCAATGATGATCGTGCCCAAATGACAAGAGAAGGGCGGTCAGAACGTGTTGAATGTCTCAATTATTTCGACTCGTTCTGGAACTATTCGTACACAGATTAGGCACTTCGGGTTTGGAGCTCACATCAGGCAATTAAGCCGTCCGCGTCGGTTTACTTCACACCAATGTCTTCCCGTACCTTCCAGCCCCGCGTTCGAGCACAACTCTTCGTCTGTCTGCTTCACGTTCCGATGTTGGACGCACACGATGCAGGCAACATACTGGCCATTGCCACGGCGTTCACCAATGTCGAATACGACGACGTCGATGCCGCCATACTTGGAGCTCAGTACCACATTGACTTGCTCGCGCATGCGAGTGATGTCTTGGAGAGCAGCCCGCGTCCGGGGTCTTTTCCGGGCAAGTCCCTCAAAAAGAAGCGTGATTTTCATTTGGGAAAGGCAGCTCACCTGCGAGACTATTTTGGTCTGGGTGGCCAACCACCCATTCATGATGAGACTGAATTTGAGCGCCGGTTCCGCCTACCTTGTATGGTTCTCGACAGCTTGTATCGCGCCATGACATGTGAACCGGACTTTCAGCAGAGGGTCAACGCCACAGGGCAGCCCCAGTCGTCCGCATTGGCGAAGTCATCGGCTGCTCTGAAGGTACTGGCCTACGGTGAGGCTTCTGCCCGCCCAGATGAGTACGTCCGTTCGTCTCATTCAAGCACTAATCAGACTGTCCGGCACTTCGCTCGCTTTCCAGTTGACAAAATCCAGCCTGCGTACCTTAGCAAGCCCACACGAGCAGATTTGGACCGTTTTATGAAGGAGTACGATGAGGCAGGCTTCCCGGGGTGCATGGGGTGCGTCGACTGCTCGCACTGGCAATGGGATAACTGCCCATTCGCGCAGCATGGACAATACCAGAGTGTGTCTAGGAAACAAACTATTGTGATGGAGACGGTGGCGGACAAGGATCTCTAGTTTCGTATGTTCTCTGTGGCTTGGCCAGCGCTAAGAACGACATACACGTCATAGCTTCTTCTCCCCATTTTCTGTCGATGATTGCAAGTACCTTTTCTTCCCCTATTCTCTACACATTGAATGGAGTCGAGCGGACCTTGCCTTACTCACTTTGTGACGGGATCCATCACGAGTATTCGGTACTTATGGGTACATCAAAGGGACACGGCGACAAGGAGATGTCTTTGCCTTTTGGAAAGAAGGGAGGCGCAAGGACGCCGAGCGCATGTACGCCGTCTATTTCCAGGAGTGGCAAATTATGGCGAGCCCGTCGCGCTCTCGGCACGTCGAGACGACGATCGACATCGCCACGTGCTGCGCCATTCTACATAATACAATTGTTGCTCACCGCCGCAAAGAGAAGCACCTTTCCTCGCCGTGTATGTTCGAAGACCCCTCCACACTCGCGTTTGTGCTGAGCTTTCCACTGTCTTTCTCCATAACGTTGCCGAGTCAGATGCTGACATTTCTTTCGACGTCTGTTTCTGCACAATACCGCGACCGCCTTTTTGCTTTCCCTTCGCAATGGTGTCTCGTGCAGTGAGACGCCCTGAGCTATTCCCTCCAGGATCAACTGCCAACACCGGTGGGCTGGGTCCTGGAACCGGCTGGGGTGGCGGCGCAGCAAATGGCGAAGGCCACGACGAGGATGGAACCGGCAACCCCGGACACGCAGGTGTCGCCGGTGCTGCTTTCGGCGGTGCCGATGGGAATGCCGGCGGCGCTGCACCGGCTAGAACCGACGCCGAAGATCTACGGGAGGCCCACGTGCTATGCGTGCAGTCTGAACATAGCCATGTGACCAGCCAAGCCGAGCACGATAAGCTCAAGACAGACTTCATCGAAAACATATGGTCAAAGCGCTCAGACGCCTAGCCAAAGCCAGCAGAGGACTGGGCGGAGGCTCTAGAATCATAAAAAAACTCAACGACAAACCATGTGAACTACTTGACAGAAAATGCGCAGTTGCAGAGAGGAAAACTTTGCAATACACCACGGACTCGTTCATCCTGCAGCGCAAAACATCGCAGCCCCCGCGCGCCGCCACCACCCCCCCAAGCCGCGCGCTGCCACTTGGCGGTTTGCGCGCGGCGGCCTCTTGCCGCCGTCGCGGCCATCGCCGAAACAACCGCCACGCGCAGCACCGCCGCTCCCGAGCGCCACCACCGACACCCCGCGGCGCGTCACCGCTTGGCTTTATGCGCGCAATGGTGGCGGCGGCGTCGTCGCCGCGGGCCAACAACGGCGCCGTTGCCGTCCACCAATCTCAGAAAGGGCGGGGGGGGGGGCAGCCAACGTCTACGGCTGCAGCGCTGCCCCCGCCTTCCTGCGGCGGGTGCAGCAGGCAAACCCACCGCGGCCGCCGCAGCCGCCCCGTGCCGCCGTGGCCGCCGTCGCTGCCACCGCCGCCACGCGCAGCACCGCCGTCCCCGAGCGCCGCGTCTACCCCCCCCGCCGCGCGCCGCGGCTTGGCGAGGTGTGTGCGGTGTCGGCGGCGGTGGCTGCACCGCGCGCCAAAAGCGGCACCGCTGCCGACCGCCAATCATGAAAAGGGGGGGGGGGGGGCCCCCCCGCCCCCCCGGCAAAAGCCCCCCCCCCCCCCCCCCGCCCCCCCGGGGGGCCTTCCCCCATGCCGCGACCGGT
>Ga0114957_1002230_pt1 | contig 18907 bp, 11 predicted proteins | sample BantaG_FD_87175 | JGI IMG/M metagenome (GOLD analysis project Ga0114957, IMG submission 87175) | Marine algal microbial communities from Bantry Bay, Ireland - BantryBay_4 metaG | ecosystem: Host-associated > Algae > Red algae > Unclassified | place: Bantry Bay, Ireland | collected 2014-11-21 | reverse complement strand
TATATGGAGAGACAGTTGACTCTCATATAAATTATGACCTCTTTAAATTACGACCAAAATGATGGCAATCGAAAATTCGTATCAATACTATTTTGGCAATACCACATAAGTAAAAAAATGGCGATAAAATAAGTTTACCTAAATTGTAAAACTAAATTTAATTTCTTGTCCGCAAAACAAAAGGATTTTGAATTATTTGTTATGAATGAAAAAATTAAACAAAAGATAATCAATATTTGCAATGAGAAAATTGAAAAAAAAGGAGAAAATGTAGGGCTTTCGTTTTATGCTTTTTTTGCCAATAAAAACGATAACCCAAAACTGTTAATGGAGGTTGCCACTTGGTGGATTATGGAGCATAAACTTAACCATTTTGAAAAAGCTAAAAAAATTAAAGTACTTGTTCAAAGTGAATTATAATAGCCAACAATTAAAAGCAATAGGTATAACATTAGCACCAGAAAAACTGAATGGATAAACTACAGTTCGCCTATTAACGCTTTGTACAAAAGTGAGTACCTAAAAAGTTGGAAACCATAAGGTCAAATAGTAAACGAAAACGCCAATCCTTATCAAACTTTATAAAACATTTTTTATAATGCCACGGCTTTGTTACATTCGTAAAGTAATAATTTGTGTTTAGCACACAATTAATGTTCTTACCATTCAAATTTTATTTGAAGAGGTAACGTATAAATTTGATAAAATGTACAAGTCTACAGTAACGGTATTGTTGTTATTTTCAATAGTCTTTTGTGGCTATGCACAGGTAAATATAAAAGGGCAAATACAAGATGCCGACAATGGCGACAACTTAATAGGCGCATCAATTTTAATTAAAGAAACCGCCACCGGCACCACAACCGATTTTGATGGTACTTTTCAGTTAAAAGTAAAAAGCCTGCCAGTTACCTTAGTTGTTTCTTATTTAGGGTATGATGCGCAAGAGCATATTGTTACTACTGCTGCCGAAAAAATTAAAATCAAATTAAGTACTACTTCGCTTTTAACAGAAGAGATTGTAATAAAAGGCCAACTAATAGATGAGAAAAGAAAAACAGCGGCCTTAACCATTGAATCACTTAGCCCAATTGCTATAAAGCAAACCGCTTCCGAAAATTTTTACGATGGCTTAGGAGCTTTGAAAGGCGTAGATTTAACAAGCGCAAGTTTGGGTATAAAAGTAGTTAACACACGGGGTTTTAATAGCACAACTCCAGTACGTATTTTACAAACTATTGATGGTGTTGATAACGCATCACCAAGCGTAAATTTTGCCTTAGGTAATTTTTTAGGATCGTCAGAATTAGATTTGCTTAGTGTGGATTTGATAGTAGGTGCCAGCTCCGCTTTTTATGGGCCAAACGCTTTTAATGGCGTTATCAAAATGATTTCGAAAGATCCATTTTTTTCAAAAGGCTTATCGGCTTATGTAAAAGCTGGTGAACGTAACATTCTCGAAACAGGCATCCGTTGGGCAGATGGACTGAAGAACAAAAACGGAAACGATGTACTTGCTTACAAATTTAATTTTTCAGTTTTAACTGCCGATGATTGGGAAGCCAATAATTTTGTAGCAATTGATTCTTCAAAAGTACCCAACGGGCATTATGCTGGTTATGATGCCGTTAATATTCACGGAGATGAATATGTCACCGCTTTCGATTTAAGAAAAGTGGCGCCTTGGTCTTCACGAGGAATGACTATTTTTTATCGTAACGGTTATAAAGAAAGTGAATTATTAGAATATGAAACAGAAAATTACAAAGCCAACCTATCTTTAAATTTTCGTTTACAACCTGCCAAAGGCTCAGCATCACCAGAGTTGATTTGGGCTAATAATTTTAGCCAAGGAAGTACCATATTTCAAGGTTCGGCCCGCTTTCGTTTGCAAGATGTGCGCTACTTTACTTCGCGGATAGAGTTGCGAAAAAGAGATAAATTTTTTTTAAGAGCTTACGCAACTGCCGATGGCATTGGCGATACTTACAATCCATTTGCTACGGCACAAAAACTAAACGAAGCCGCTAAAAGCAATGAACTTTGGGCCAGCTTATATACCAATGCTTGGTTAAGTAATTTTGGGCAACGGGCAACTGAATTGGGCTACCCTTTATTAGAAGTAATTAATGGAATGCCTACTTACAACGAAGCTGCACGTGATGCTTTTTTTGCTAACCCAAGCGTGCAAGATTCACTTAGCAGTTGGCACTTACAAGCGGTTGATATTGTTAATGCCTCTTCCGAACAAGGAGGAAAACCATTTTTACAACCAGGTACACCAGCCTTTCAAGAAGAGTTTGATAGAATAACGGGAACGCTAACTTCGGCAGGCGGGGCAAAATTTTTTACTGCTTCTGAGGTGTATAATGCAGCTGGCGAATATATTTTTGAACCGAAATTTTTAGATAAAATTACTGTTGGGGGAAGCTACCGATTATACACGCCCAATACCAAAGGAACTATTTTTGCAGATACTACAGATATGCTGACCATCCGTAACCAAGAAGTTGGTTTTTATGGTGGTACTGAAAAGAAGTTTTTCGACAACAGCTTATCTGTAGCTTTAACAGGTAGGGTAGATAAAAATCAAAATTTTAATTGGATCGCTACCCCAGCAGCTTCTATTGTTTATAAACCAACTGAAAATGACTATTTTAGGCTTTCTTTTTCTTCTGCCATACGCAATCCAACTTTGCCCGATCAATATTTTTGGTTAGATGTTGGTCCAGCTATTTTTGCTGGCAGTGTTAAGGGTTTTAACAATTTGATAACTATAGATTCTTTTGAAGATTTTGCTTTTGATTTAGATGTTAATCGTTTAAACTATTTTAATATTGCCCCCATCCAACCCGAAAAAGTAAAAACTTTAGAGCTGGGTTATCGCAGTGTTTTTTGGGAAGACATTTATTTTGATGCCAGCTATTACTACAATATTTACGATCAGTTTTTAGGTTACCGTGTTGGGCTTGATATAGATTTTAATGAACTAAACCTACCAATAAATACGCAAGTGTTGCGGGCCTCTGCCAATGCAGAAAGTCAAGTAACTACGCAGGGTTTAGCAGTTGGCCTTAATTACTACTTCAAAAAGTTTTACCAATTGGCCGGTAACTACACGTGGAGCAAGTTAAACACCCAAACCGACGATGAAATTATTCCTGCCTTTAACACCCCAGAACATAAGTTTAATTTAAGTTTCTCTGGCCGTAATGTTCCTTTTAGTTTTGGCAATTTAAAGTTTGATAATTTTGGTTTTAACATCAATTACAAATGGATAGATAGTTTTTTATTTGAAGGCTCGCCACAGTTTACTGGTATTATACCACGGTACGATTTGTTAGATGTACAAGCAAACTACGAATTTCAAAAAATTAGTACCACCTTAAAAATTGGTGCATCTAACATCCTCAATAATTTACATTTCGAAACAGTTGGTGGCCCCTTAGTTGGTCGCTTGGCTTACGTAAAATTAACCTACGATTTTAAGAGAGATAAATAGAGGTCAGACAGATAGATTACAGACGGACAGATCGCAGAGAGGTAGATTACAGATTACAGACAGATAGATTACATACGGACAGATTGCAGAGAGATAGATTACTGACGAACAGATTGCAGACAGATAGATAGATTACAGACGGACAGATTACAGACGGACAGATTGCAGACAGATAGATTACAGACGAACAGATTGCAGACAGACAGATTGATTAACGGTAATCTGAACATCTGCAAATCTGTTATCTAACATCTGAATATCTAACATCTCAAATCTGAACATCTTACATCTAAACATCTGATTTGTTTAATTATTTGTATATTGTAAGTATGTTTTACGATGTTGAGACTAAATTTAACCAAATAAAAATTATATTTATGAAACAATTCTTTACACTATTTTTATTTTCAATTTTTTGTGCTAGCATTTTTGCACAAGAAAGATACACCGAAGAAATTTTTACTGATGGCGAAATTAAGGTAACCGAGAATGTGAATTACGCTACCAATGCTACCATTTTAGCCTTATTATTTAATCCTGCCGTTAACGAGTTTGTGCCAGAACCTTTATTTATGGATGTGTACGAACCCGACACAAGTGTTGATACAGCAACAGATAGACCAATGGTAATGATAGTACACGGCGGCGATGGTTTACCAATATATGCTAATAATACTTGTTTTGGTGATAAGTTAGATTCGGTAACAGTAAATACAGCTCGTAAATTAGCTAGAATGGGTTATGTAGCAGTTGCACCAAACTATAGGCTCGGCTGGAATCCGTTAGCACCAACACAAGATGTTTTTTTAGATGGTTTAGTTGATGCAGCAGCTCGTGTTTCGCAAGATTTACGTGCCTGCGCAAGGTATTTAAGAAAAGATATTGCAGAAAACGGCAACAATTATAATATTCATTCTGAAAAATTTGGTATTTGGGGAACTGCAACTACCGCAGGCACTTATGCTGCATTTACAGCTTATATAAATGAATTGGAAGAGGTACAATCACCAACTTATTTTGTAACCGATACTACAGGTAATATTTACAATGTATTTAATGAAATGGAAGTTGGTAATTTAGATGGAACCATAGTAGGTATTAATGCAGCTGGCGATACAACCAACTATGTAAATACCCCAAACTATTCCAATGCGTTTCAAATTACGGCCGTAGGTTCTGCAATTTCTTTAGATGCCGGAGTTATTGATGCCGATGAACCTCCAATGATTATGTTTGGCAACCCCAATAGCAAAGTAACCTCAGTACCCGAAGGGCCAATTCAATTGCCATCAACAGGCGAAGTTGTTGCTTTCGTTCAATTGTCACAAGGGTTAATTAAAGAAGCAAACGATGTTGGGGTTAATAGTGCTTGGGAAAACCATACCTTTACCGATCAATATTCTTTAGCCCAACAAGGCCACCCTACCTTTGGAGAAGTAGAAGGTTGGTTACCGCTACATGGTGATCCAGAAAATGAATATCCTTGGGTACATTGGGACCCAGCTACTTGTCCTGTTGATTCTTTATCTCAAGCCAGTTTTCCTGGTATGGATAGAGATTATGCACTGGCTCAAATTGATACCATGGCAGGTTATTTTGGGGTGCGTGCTTGTATTAGCCTTGGTTTAAATTGCCCAAGTATTACCAGCATAAAAGAAACATTATTAGAAGAAAGCGTTGTTGATGTTTCGCCTAACCCGGTTACAAATGCAGTGCGCTTAGTAGCCAAAAATGGGCTGGTAATGCAGTCGGTAGAAATTTATAATACTAACCTTCAATTAGTAAATAAATTTGCTGTTAACCATACCGTTTTCTATAAAGATGATTTAAATTTAAGCTCAGGAATTTACGCTGTTTTGGTAAGATTTGAAAAAGGCATTGCCAACAAAAAAATAGTAGTAATAAAGTAAATTATTTTGGTAAGATATTTTAAAAAAGGCGTTCATTTTAATGAGCGCCTTTTTTTAATTTGGCCTTGATAGTATAGTCTCAGTAAAAAAATATATTAAATTTATATGCTATGTTTTTAAAATTGTAAAGTGAAAAGAAGCGCCCTCAAATTGGTTAGGTGTGTAGTATATTTTACCGCCATGTAAACTAACTATTTTTCTACATACTGATAAGCCTAAACCATTTCCCGGAAACTTGTGCCTTAAGTTAAGTCTTTTAAAAGGCTTAAAAATAGTGTCTTGAAATCCTTCTTTAATACCAATTCCATTATCTTTTATTGTAAAATGCCACACTGCTTCATTTTCTTTAAACGTTATTTCAATTGTAGGTATTTTTGATTGATTAAATTTAACGCCATTTGATATTAAATTTTTAAAAAGCACTTTCATTTTTTTGGGGTTACAATTTATTTTTTGCTTAGGAAGATTTACTTTTAATAACGCATTATTTTTATTTATTAAGATGCCCAAATCATCAATTGCGCTTTTAACTACTTGTCCTAAATCTACCCTTTCAAATTTATCTTTTATTTTTTCTATTTTCGAATAGTCCAAAACCTGTCTGATTAAAGATGCCATTCTTTGTGTTTCTTTTATAATGTAATTTAAACTTTCCACCCCATTCTTGTCAAAAACACCTGCATATTTGTTTTGAAGTAACCTCGAAAACCCCTCTATTGTTGATAATGGCTCTTGTAAATCGTGTGAAGTAGCATAGGCAAATTGTTCTAAATCAATATTTGCCATTTCTAATTTGGCGTTCAATTCTCTAAGTTCTTTATTACCCCTAATCAATTCCAGTTCCATTATTTTTCTCGGAGTTATATTTTCATAAGCCCCCAAAATACCAATAACTTTATTTTTCGAATTAAATAATGGTATTTTACTTGTTCTTAACCAATTTATTGGCCCATCATCAACTGTTTGAGATTCCTCAAAATTGATTTGTGATACGCCGCTATCCATTACTTCCTTATCAATCTTTCTATAAAAGTCAGAATCTTTTTTACTCCAAGGCAAGTCATAGTCGCTTTTACCAACTATTTCATCGGTTGAGGATAAACCTGCAGATTTAGCAAAATTCAAATTACATCCTAAATAGATGCTTTCTCTATCCTTCCAAAATACAAATGACGGAATATTATCTAATACTAATTGAAGGAATTTTTCTTTTTTTTGCAAATTCAAACTCATAATGAATAAAATACGTTAAAAAAAGTAAGAGGTTAAAAGATTTTATGTATTAAATATTTGCTGTCAATTTATAAAAGTGAAAAGAAAGTCAGTTTACCGTTTTCTTGTTCAATCTTTCTAAAACCAAAAACTTATCGTCCATTACATTTCCGGTAAAAATTAAATTACCAAATGTAGCAGCCACCGACGAACCCGATATCTCATTGCCATCTTCTACATAAATTTTTTCAACTGAATAATCGTTGATGCTTCTATAAATAATTTTTATAATTTCAGAAGGAGCGATTTTCTTTTTGCCTGATGCATAAGTTTGAAACGCCAACAGCTTGGGATGAGCTCCAATCCAAATATTGCCTACTTCATCAAATTCAATATTGTCAACACCAGTGCCACAAGGTATATCTTCTACAAAGGCAAGTGAACCGTCTGGCTTTTTATCATACACTTTTACCAAAAAATCGCTTACGGAAGCCACAAAAAGTAGGTTTCGTTTTTTATCATAATTAATACCGTTAGCATAAGCAATGCCCTTGGCCGCTTCCCTGTAATTTGTGCCATCAAAATACACTACATTTGAAATTGCTAAGCCGCTGTACTCTTCAAATAATTTTTTAAAACCTTTGGTATAAGCATGATCATTGGTAAAGTAAAAACGGTTTTCATCTATCATTACCACATCATTTGGGCTTACCATTGTTGGGTGTTTTAGGGTTTTTATATGATTTAAAATTTGATCACGCAATTTAAAAACTTCTAATGAATGCCCTTGCGAGGTATGATTAACCGCCATTACATAATAAGTAGCATCTTTTTTAAAAAATGAAATGCCATGTGGGGCAAAAGGTTGATTGAAAGAAGCTGTTAAATGAATGGGGGTGTAATTGTCGTTTTTTAAGTCAATTAAATAAAGACCACCTTTTTCTTCTTCTTTTGGTGGATGCACAATTCGGTTGGTTGAAGAAATTAAAGCAAAACTATCTACTCTGCTAATCATAATATCTTCTGCTCCTTTTAGTGCAATTTTTTTAAGTATTTTTCCATCAAACTGAGGTTCAATAGTTCTGAAAGTACCTATTGAAATTATGGTTTTACCTATAAATATGAGTAGTAGTAGTAATAGCGAAGCAAATATTTTAAGTTTCATAATTTTTTCTAAGTTAGTGTTTGTAAATGATTTGAGGCTATTTCTATTAAAAAAAGCAACGTTTAAAAAATACATACGAAGAAAATTGTTTGAAAATTAGCCCCGATTGAAGTGGTTATGCTATTGTGCAGCATGGGTTTTTTGAAGCGAGGGCAATAGCATTTGAACGAAAAGCGGGACGGGTGTTTATTCAAAGCTCATGAGTTTCGCTTCAAAAAATAGAGCAACATATAATTTATATTGTTTAATAAATTTATAATTTTTAAGTTTAAATTTTTACAGTAGCTCGTTATCACCTTGCCTAAGTCTTCTTAATTATTTAAGCTATAATATTTGATACCGTTCATTAAAGTGTATAGGCTACTATTAAGGAAAAAAGGTTTCCAACAATTAGGATTTATTTATTATTATAAATTATATAACTAAAAAAATAAACATAAAAGTGGAAAACCGTGATTGTATTCAAAAGTACACAATTAGAATTAACTATTGGTCATTTTTTAGATAAAATAAAAAAGGGCTACCAAAATGATAGCCCTTTCTTTTTAACTCAAAGTATATTTTCTACATTGAAAATTCTCTTCTTCTACTATTTGCCATTTTAACAGCACCAAAACACATCATTAATAGAGCTAAAGTAATTAAACCCCACTGACTTAAGGTTGGTATTTGTGGTGTTGTACCAAAATTAGCCCCATCTGCAGTTCCATCGCCATTTATTTCAAATGCAAATGGCCCTTCAGTACCACCTAATTGAGCATAACAAATAGGGGCTGTGCCAGCCACAACTTGTACCGTATAAGCACCACAAGGAAATGGCCCCGGTAAACTGTAATCACCCATAGCAGCATCAACCGCAACTGGCGAACCCGCAACTGGCATTCCATTGCTATCTAAAATTTCCACCATCATACCTGTAATGTCGCACATTGGCTCTTCTACATTTACATTACCAACTATAGCATCTTCACAAACACCGCAGTTTTCTTCTCTAATTACGGTTATTGGGTTTGATAATACGGCACAAGTAGCCGCTGCAACAATAGCAAGGGCATCGTCGCCAACTGCAGGCGTAAAGTTCGGATCATCAAAATTTACCCACCATATAGAACATTGACCTACGCCAGCGGCATCTAATAAAAATGGAGGCGCCATAGGTAAACCTAATATAATACCAGCTGCATCGGTAATTACCCAAGCACCATTAGCACCTGTGCCCGCATCGTCAATTATAACATCAATGGGTTCATCTATACCGTCATCTGTACAGATAGTAATTGGGTTACCTTGTGGTGAAGAAATGGTAGAAGCCACTACTTCAACTCGATCAACTGTAATTGGGTTAGATAAAAAGGCGCAACTTGAGGCAGCTACCAAGGCTAATGCATCATCTCCAACCATGGGGTTAAACATGGCATCATCAGAATTGAAATACCAAATGGAACATTGCCCAACACCAGCTCCATCTAAATCAAATGGAGGTGCGGCAGGTAAGCCTAATATAATGCCAGCTGCATCGGTAATTACCCAAGCACCAGTTCCGCCACCGTCTGTATCAATAGTTACATTAATTGGGTCGGCTACGCCATCTATACAAATACGAGTAGGGTCGGTGGTAGATATTGTGGACATTGCCGCATTACACAGATCGGAACAACCACCACAAGTTAGCATACCAGATAAAGCAGGCAACGGACAAGCAGCAGGCGGTGTAAAAGTTACATCACCAGTAAAATCATACGTTAATACTTCTCCATCGGCAGCGCACATTAATGGCGAACCAGCAGCTGCAGCGCAAACTGTATTATCGGCTGCAATTAGTTCTGCGCTTAACATTCCACACGTTCCATTTCCAGCAGTATTTACTATTAAGTTAGGGTATACATTAATGGTAATACCGCCATCGGCATTTAAATCATCGGCTAAGCTTGGTGAAGCAGGTCCGGCAATAGGGTCGCCATTATTACAAGTTATTGCGTTAAATGTAATATTAAAACTATTTAAACTACAAGTTTGGTTGGCAACCATTGGTAATTGAATGCATAATTCATTGGTGTTGGCGCCTGCTACGCCAGCAATTACGCCTGCTGAAGCACCATCAATATTTATATCAAAATTAATACCTTGCGTGGCATCTACCAATGTAAAACATAAATCTATTGGGCCATCACCATCACAAAGTTCTACGGGTGATACTATATTAGGATTGGCTGCTAAACCATCGCAAGGTGCATTACAATTAGCACAAGTTAAAGTACCCATTAAAGTTGGTAAAGGGCAATCTGCTGGCGGTGCGGTAAAGTTGGTTAGTGCCATATCGCCTGTAAAATCAAAATCAAAAGTATCGCCATCCATAGCGCAGGAAAATGGTGCATCGGCTGCTGTTGCGCAAATGGTGCCATCAATAGCTACTAACTCTGCGTTTAACATTCCGCAAGTTCCATCGCCCATAGTATTAACGGTTAGGGTAGGATAAACAGGTACGTTTATTGGGTTGAAATCTGCCCCTGTTAAATCTTCTACTAAAGTAGCGCCACCCAAAATGCCTGGATAATCAGTACCATCTGCACAAGTAATGGCCTCAATTAAAATAACCACATCTATTACATCGCAAGTTTCATTTACTGGAGCGTTTATAGTTACACACAACTCATTTGGATTGCCGCTTGCAACACCTATTAAGGCTACGGAAGCGCCATCAATTGTACCTGTTACAGTCAAACCTTCGCTTGCATCTACTAAAGTTAAGCAAATATCGGCCATTGCGCCAGAACATACTTCGGTTGGTATATCGGGTAAACCAGCTCCTATGTCAATACCTTGGCAAACTGGGCCACACATAGCGCAAGCTTCGGTAGTAGCTACATAAATAGAATTGCAAGATTGAGAAACACCGTAATCAAAAGGGCCGCCTGTAAAATCCGCATCAAAAGTTTCGTCATTATTTATACAGGCTTGAGTTTGTGTATCACACGCCATACCAGCGGCATTTTGTAATTCTACCGTTAAAGTACCACAAGTAGCTGCATCTGCAGTAACATCTACTGCTGTTAGTGTTGGGTAAAATGTAACAGTATGTCTTTCAGGATCGGGGCAAAACGCTCCTCCATTATCATTATCGGCGATTAGCGCAAAGAATGTTACGGTTAAAGGCTCGCAAGTATTATTTATTATTGGCATTGAAACAAAATTACTATTACACACCGTTCCTAAAGTAAAGCCAAATGCTTGGCCAACCGAAGTTGCTCCGCCACCTAAATCAAAAGTCATCACATCGGGGTCAACAATATCGGCCGGCGTAAAATTTGCGGGAGCTTCTCCTGGAGCACCTGTAGCTGGGTCTATATAAACTACTGGAAATACATCGTATGCGTCGTTGCCTGGAATAGTGGAGCTTTCTTCTTGAGTCAAACCACAAGATCCACCAGGGAAAAATTGTGCGCTTTCGGTAGAGCATTGATTAATTGGTACTTGATAATCTGAATCAAAAGTACAAGTAGCACAATTCGCAGGATCATCCATTGTAACTATCACATCATCAATACAAGGTACGCCATTACAATCTACTACCGCAAAGTAAGTGGTTGTTATTGTAGGGTTCACATTTGCTGGATTAGTTGTTGAAACTGTTGTTCCTGCAATATCATTAACATCAGTAACCCAGGCTACAAAATCGCAAGCTGAAGGTGGATCAACATTTGGTGTGAAGGTTACGCAATTAGAAGTAGTTGCCGCAGCTGGAACTGTGCCATCTGGAAAAGCAGGATCGAAATTACCGGTGGCTCCGTTTTCATCTTCAATACCTTGTACGGCTGTATCAGCTCCTCCATCACTTTGGCAATCAATACAGTTAATGGTTACGGTATTATCTGGGCAAATAATAATTTGACCTGTAACTGTTTCGCCTCCACCAAAATGAGCAATGTTTTGATAATCGACCACAAAACAAGTTTGACCACCAATTGTTGCCGGGTAAGTACATATAATTCCACTAATGGCATCGGTAGGGTTTAAATCATCCCAAAACAAAGCTATAATAGCATTAGGGGCTATAGGATCTGGGATAGGGTCTTCGCTAAGATTTGTTTCATCTAAACAAGCGAAGGTTACATAACCATTAGAACTCACACAAACATCGGTATAGGTTACGCCAAAAAAATCGAAACTAAAGCCGAGTGGAAGTGGTCCACTACCTTCATCGTCGCCTAGTGCTAAATCTACACAATCTGCTGGATTATCGGCCACGGCCGTGCAAGAACCTGCAGCGGCAGTTGTTACAGTATAATCAATAAATTCTTCTGGTATAACTTCATTTAAAGTAGCCTCTAAAGTAAAAGGATCGCCTGGACAAACTACTCCGTCGGCTACTGCTTCTACTGATAAGGGATCGCAGACACAAGCTTTATCTAAGCCTGTAATGGTAGCTCCGCAGAGCGCATCGTCAACTCCTGTTAAAACAACATCAACTGGTGTACCGCTTGGAAATGGGCCATAAGTGGTAATGCCTGTTGCGGTAATATTGGCTTGCGGGCCAGCTACATCAACTGTGTAAGCTGAGTTACCTGTGCCAATATTGGTTACATTCACTTCCACGTAAAAACCAGATTCATCACCCGGCTGGCAAATAGCGGTGGCGGTAGCGGTTGGTGATGAGCATAGCGTTCCAACACATACGGTAAATTCACTATCAGAATCTGCGGTTGCGGTCCAAGAATAGACTCTAAAATAATAGGTAGTACCAACCACTAAAGCGGTTAAATTGATTGGGCTATCTGGTGTATCTTGACAAACTAAACTGTTTCCTCCGCAGGCATCAAACACCTCGGTTACGATGTCAGCCGTGGCACCTCCTGTATTAGTAATATCAATATATTGATCTGTAGATGTAGCTATAAAACTAAACCATACATCATCATTAGCAGTACCTAAACAACCGGGTAAACTTTCTGTTGAAGATGTTGTAGAACCTGGAGTTGTACCCGTACACAAGCCAGCTTCGGCAGTTAAAGCAATAGCACCTGCACACTCGTCGTTAGCTGGTGGAGGTGGTGTACAACTGCCATCATCAACAGAGGCGCAAGTGTTAAAATTTGGTGCCGCCATATCGGTACAACCGCTTATAGGGGTTGCATCGCAGGCAAAAGCTGGCAAATTAATCACAAATTCTTCATTACTTGTTTCGCAAGAATTGGCTATACTTACATCAGGTTCAACATCTAAGTTTTCACCTCCGTTTTGTATTGCAATACAACCATTTTGTGCTGCACAGCCATTTACAGAGCCGTCTTCTGTAATAATTACATTAAAAAAGCCGCCATTCCAATCGTCGCCAAAAGAATCATAACCGGTAAAAGTGATGTTATCTCCATCAGTTACGCAAAATGGACCCTCTATTACCGGCCCTGGACCTGTTGTATAAGTTCCTGAAGGTTGACATGCAATTACGTTTCCAGTTGTTTGATTTACTAATTCCCAACCAATTTCCGCAGCAAATGCAATCGGATAAATTTCAATAGTAATTTCTGTTTGACCTGCTGGGCACTGCGCACTTGCATAAAAACAACTTAATAAGCAGATAAGTATTATGTATATATTTTTCATAATTATTGGTTTATCAGATTATACAGTTGATTAAAATCTTCAGATTTTAGTTCTACCCCTGTGTACACCAATAGGGTTTTTAATTCATCTTTAGAAAAATTTTGGCTGAAGGTTAATGAAAGTAGGGTATTATCAATGTTGAATTGCGCATTAAATCCTTCTTTTTCATTAACATTGGTTTGATTGACTTTGCTTAAAATAGCCTGCCCAAATTCAACAGTTTTAGTTTGAATGGTTACGTTGTTTACTTGAGAATTGATGATTTCAATTTCATCAACTCGAAGTAACTCTTGTGCATTGCTACTTGTAGAAAATATTACAAGTAGGCCAATAAAGAGGAAAATTACTTTTTTCATAATAAAATTATTTTAAATATTAAAAAGGCGTTTTTTTGTAGGCGATTTAATAATAATCCACAGGTAACTTAATACTAATTTCGAATTGCGCTATGTAGATGTCAGATTTTTTTTTAAAATATCAAAAGTAAAAGTGTTTGATTATCAATTACTTATAGTGTGTTGTTTTGAAATGGCTTGTGCAAGATAGTTTTTTTTTGCAAAGCCGACAAATTTATAAAAGAGGTTGGCATTTATTGGCTGAGTATGTTTTATTATTTTGGTAGATCGTGCGTGTGTTAATGATTTTTTTACGAAGAGCGGTGCTTCCAAAATAGCCCCGATTGCAGCGGTTATGCCTTTTGCAGCGTTGGTTTTGAAGCGTTGGCAAGGCATTTGAGCGGAAAGCGGGACGGGTTTATATTTGATGCCCAAATCTCTTTGCTTCAAAAAAAAATGGGCGAAATTGCCCAAATTTATAAGTAGGGTTATAGTAATAACCTCGCAATAAAATATGTGTACGATTTTTGTTAAACCGTACACATATATTTATTTATTTTTGAATTTTTTTATTGGCCTTCGGATGGAAAATTTCCACCATCTGCATCGCAATTAGTAATTACGGTTATGGTGCACTCTGCTGTGTTACTTGTTGAACCATCGGCGCCCATTAATTGTAAGGTGAGGTTATAAGTACCAATGCTTGGTATTAATGTTACATCAATTACATCGTCGCTAACTATGGTTGTACCCATTGTGTTGATAAATGCTGCTGCTGTGCCGCCATAAGTTGGTGTTGAGGTAGTGGCGGTATCTGGATTGTCGTCTGAGGCATTTATTGATATTGAACCTCCTGCACATAAGTCTATTTCTGCTGGGCAGTTTAGTGAAGCCATTGGAGGTGGTAAAGCAGTGCACGCGGTTGGGTCTAATGTAAAGGTATCTGTACATCCATCGGCTGTAGTTACTGTAAAGTCGGTCGGTGGTGGGTCATCGCCTGGATTAGTTGGCCCAAAGGTTGGTGGGTCAACTGCATCGTTTGGACAAGCGGCTGTTATGGTATAGTTGCAAACTTCATCGTTTCTAACTATTGTAGGGGTTTGCGCTGGTGGAAAAATGGTAACTGTTACTAACTGATCGCAAGTGTTTCCACAAGCGGTAATGGTCATTGTTAAATCAACATCGGTAGGGTCGCAACCTGCTGCGGCAACCTGACTTGGGTCAAACTCATAAACTTCGTCGCCAGAATTGGGCGTGCCATCAGGATCGGTTGTAACCGCACCGCTGCCCGACCATACTATGGTTGGTATTGGCGCATTATAAGTAAAGGTAAAAAAGGCTAATTCATCTTGTGCATTTCCACCGATGGCATCAATGTATTGTGCTAAATTGGCTACAACTACATTGCCTTCACAATCTACTAAATCGGCATCGCTACCATCCCATCCGTCTCCAAAATCATCTACTATAAAAACAGTGTAGGTTGCGCCATCTATTAAAGGAACAGATGTAAAACTATTGCCGACAGCAGATGGGTTACCCCAATTACCTGCCGTAGTAATATTGTTGGCACCTGGTGTACTGCCTTCAATTGAAGTTTCTGTATCAGTACCAAATAAACCTGTACCTGCTGGTGGCAAACCAATAACTGAACCATCGTCAAAAGTACCTTGGTATAAGCCTAAGCCGTGTTCCCCATCAAAGCTGCCGATTACTGTTTGTACAGCTGTTATGCCACTATCAGCTGGTGGAATTACTGAAACGGTGCTTGGTGCATCGGTGGTGCAAAAAGTATCGCCATTGGTTAAGCCTGTTTGTGTGTCTGTACAGATGCACGAGCCATCATCAATAGTTGCGCAAGATTCAAAGTTGGGATCGGACATATTAGTACAACCCATAAATGGAGTGGCATCACAACCAAAAACAGGTAGGTCTACTACAAATTCTTCATTACTGGTTTCGCAGGAAGTGGTTACACTCACATCAGGTTCAATATCTAAATCTTCACCACCATTTTGAACAACCAAACAACCATCTTGCATTGCGCAGCCATTTACAGAGCCATCTTCTGTAATTATTACATTGAAAAAACCGCCATTCCAATCGTCGCCAAAAGTATCATAACCTGTAAAAGTGATGTTATCTCCATCTGTTACGCAAAATGGACCCTCTATTACTGGCCCTGGACCTGTTGCATAAGTTCCTGAAGGTTGACATGCAATTACAGTTCCAGTTGTTTGATTTACTAATTCCCAACCAATTTCCCCACCAAATGAAATCGGGTAAATTTCAATAGTAATTTCTGTTTGACCTGCCGGACATTGGGCAAGTGCATAAAGACTGATTAATGAACAAGCGATTGTGATAAATAAATTTTTCATAACTATTGATTTAAAAGGTTTTTGAGTTGATTAAAGCTAGCGATATCTAATTTAAAACCACAGTATTCCAACAAGGTTTCTAATTCTACTTCGTTGAATGGTTTAGTAAAGTTTATGGTAAGCAAAGTATTGTTGGAGTTAAACTGAGTATGAAACCCGTTTTTTTGGTTTACATTAGTTTGATTTATTTGACTTAAAAAATTTTGCGGCTGCTCCTCCACTTCTATTTGAATGGTTACATTATTTTGTTCAGCAATTAATACGGTCATATTATCAATCTTCAACAAATCTTGCGCATTAGCTGATGTAATGTAGCAGATTAAAAAAAAAATTTTTAGTAGTAATATTAATTTTTTCATATTCTCTAATTTTAAATTTTGGTTATAGTATTTATTTTCACGTAGTCTTATTAATGTGTAAGCATGCAATTTTTAGTAAATTAAAATAAATAACTCACTATATTAAGGGTGAGTTAAAATGGGTTTACTTTTAATAAAAAAAAGAACTAATTTGCAATATCGCATTTTTTTGATAAACTTTCAGAAAAAGAAACCAGATTGTATGGCAATCAACAAAATATGAGGATAGATAGATTGTTTAGATTTGACATTTCAAAAAGAAATGTGATATCCAAAAACGATTAATACTACAGAACGCAGCTGGAAAAATAGCCCTCGCCATCACACCCAATGGACAGCAGTAGTTTACTATTTTTTGATGAAAGGTTTATGAAGCACTGATAAAAATGGTATTTGAGCGGATCCGATAGCTATAATGAGCGAACAAAATTTGATGCGTGTTTGATATTTTAAATCAAAAAATATTTTGAGTTTACGTTCGCCATATAAACTTAGGTTTTTTAACAAGTTAGCCTGTATTGGTTTTGTTTATACAGGTGTGCAATATATTTTTACCGAATATCTAATAATTGAAATTAGTTTCCGGGGTGGGCTTATGCTTCTATTTTTAATTGTTTAATTTTTATTCTAAACGCTGCTACCAACAAAGTCATAAATGGACTAATCCAATTAAAAATGGCGTAAACAAAATAGTCAGCTACCGACACACCAAGCACGCCCGATTGATAGGCTCCACAGGTGTTCCATGGCACTAATACAGATGTAACAGTTCCTGAATCTTCAAGAGTTCTGCTGAGGTTTTCGGGTGCAAGATTTTTATCTTTATAGGCTTTTGCAAACATTTTACCCGGTACAACAATTGCCAAGTATTGATCGGAAGCAGTAATATTTAATGCCAAACAACTTGCTACTGTACTGGCAAATAAGCCAAATACTGTATTGGCAATACTTAAAAGTGCGCTGCTAATTCGGGCTAATGCTCCAATGGCATCCATTACACCGCCAAAAACTAATGCGCATATTACCAACCATATTGTTCCTAACATACCGCTCATACCACCGGTAGAAAAAAGGTCATTTAGTTCGGTATTGCTTGTTTTAACGGCGGCATCTACTGTCATAGCGTTCATCATGCCTTTGTAGGCAGCTTTAACACTCATAGTTGTTTCGCCAGAAATGCTTAAAATTATGTCGGGTTGGAATACAATTGCTGCAATTCCACCAAACATTGTTCCGAAAAATAAAGCAATTAATGGTTTCGTTTTCATTATTACCATTGCTATTACTGCTATTGGAACAAGAAAAAGTAAAGGCGTAATATTAAAGGCGCCATCAATCGCTTCCATTATTTTACTGGTATCTGCATTGCCAGTTGTTTTTTGTGTAAAACCAAGTATAATAAATACTATAAATGCTATGGTTATTGATGGCACAGTAGTGTATAACATATATCTAATATGCGTAAACAAATTTGCCCCAGCCATTGCAGGCGCAAGGTTGGTAGTGTCGGAAAGCGGTGATAATTTGTCGCCAAAATATGCTCCTGAAAGTACGGCACCTGCCACCATACCTAATGGTAAACCAATAGCTTTTCCAATACCTATAAGGGCAATACCTACAGTAGCAGAGGTAGTCCAAGAACTGCCTGTAGCAATTGAAATGATTGAACAAATAATTAAACAAGCTGCCAAAAAAATCTTCGGACTTAAAAGCATTAATCCATAGTATATCATTGATGGGATGACACCACTCATCATCCAAGTTCCAGTTAGTGCACCTACAAAAAGCAATATTAAAATTGCACCGGTGGTTGATTTAAAATTATTTGCCACCTCATCAATCATTTTTTTGTAAGAGACTTTATTAAAAAATCCGACAAGCATGGCTACGGCAGCTCCTGTAAGTAATACAAATTGGTTTGAGCCACTCAAGGCATCATCACCAAATGCAACCAATACATTATATGCTAATAAACCTACCAATACCAAAATTGGTATTAAGGCTTCAAAAATACTGAGCTCTTTGTTTTCTATAATTTTCTCATCCATGGTTTTAAATGCTTCAACGATTTTTTTTTATGTTGCCGTATCGTTTGTAAATGTATCAAAAAAAAGTAGTATTTTTGAATAAAACATTTTTAAATATTTTGTTTGTAAAGTGTAATAGATGCCAATTGGCAACCAAAATATATAGAAACAACCTATAAAAAATTACGTCAATCAATTAACCCGAATATTTCACCGATTTAGGTTATGAGAATTGAAAAAGCCAGTAAATAAAGTTAGCGTAGCATTTTTATTCAGTAGAAAATGTAGCCCATTTTTGAGTAATAAAAATTGTAAGCATTGCTTTATTTAGCCAAACTTTTGGCTTCGCAATAGAAAAGCGATGAATTATTTGGGTTAAAGTTAAAAGTGCCTTACAAACTACTTGCGTACCGCT
>Ga0114957_1002226_pt1 | contig 18916 bp, 16 predicted proteins | sample BantaG_FD_87175 | JGI IMG/M metagenome (GOLD analysis project Ga0114957, IMG submission 87175) | Marine algal microbial communities from Bantry Bay, Ireland - BantryBay_4 metaG | ecosystem: Host-associated > Algae > Red algae > Unclassified | place: Bantry Bay, Ireland | collected 2014-11-21 | reverse complement strand
GTAAAAAAATAAATACTATGACCAGCGCCAAAGGTGCGTAACATTTTCCAAAACAATGGTGTTTCGCACCGTTGGTGCTTGACGAATGCTCTTCATCAAATACCTACGGCTTCACCGTAGGTTGAGTTGTTACGCCCTCTTCGGGGCTTTCACAGGATTTGTCTAAGAACCATATTTTTAAAAGAAAGTTATTTTTATTTTTTACTTGCTTCACAAAAAATCAACCTTGAATCTTCAACGGCTGATTTTCGCATTTCTGAAGGATACCCTTCGGTGCTTATCATTTTTATAAAATCATTTTTATGAGCATATTCAACGATCAAAACTTTATCCCATTCCAATTCTTGTGGACCAATCAAAGTAAACTTTGCATTTCCAAAAAAAGTAATTTTCGCATTCGATTTTTCAAAAAAAGGAACAGTTGCTTTCATGTATTCTTTATAGCGTTCAACTCCAGAAATATCAGTTCCCTCCACCTTTTCTTTAAACTTTAAAAGGTTGAGCATTTGTAATGGAACATCGATTGGTATTGCCATAAATACTTTGTATTGTTCTTTGGTGAGATCTAAGTATTTTTTCATGTTTTAATTTTAAATAAAAGTGATCAATTCTTTTTCTAGGTGTGGAAGTTCATTGAAACTCAAAAGGTTAAACTTATTTTTGGAAAAAAGAAAACTTGTAAATGAAGTGTTACGTACGGAAAAATTCATTGCCGCTACTTTTTTTTCATCTTTAATTCCTAGTGCTTCAGCCGTGATCGAGGAGATCGTTCCACCTGAAGTAAATGCACCTATCGTTTCACCTTTTCCAGTTTCCTTTAATATTTTTTCTAATCCAACTTTCACATTTTTTCTAAAAATCATCCATGAATCTACCTCAGGAACTTCAATTTTTCCTTCCACCCATTCATTCATAAAATATTGAAATGCCAACAAATTATTTCTTTTCTTCAAAGATGGATTTTCAAGTACGGCATCCAATAAATTTTTCACATATGGAACAGTATTTTTTAATTTTGGAAAAACAAAATGCATTGCTTCTGTTCCCGAATGTTCTTTAAGTTCATTGATAAAAACTGGTGTAGGAATTTCTATTTTATTTTTGAAAAATTCATTTGCCACAATTTCAAAAGTTTTCTTTTGGCGACTCAATGGCCCAACAAATATTTTATCAAAATGAAATTCTTTTTTGACTAAATATTTTCCAAGCTCCTCAGATTGTTTTTCTCCATGTTCAGATAATTTGTCATAATTATCGGACATGAATGATGCTTGTGCATGGCGAAAAAAATATAGTTTTGACATATCTTAGCGGGACTTTCCCAAGTCCCGTATTTTTTTTTTGTAAAAAAAAATAAATTTTAATACGGGACTTGGAAAGTCCCGCTACAACTTAAAATAAATTATCTATTCGCTTCTTCTGAATTGCTTGTTGTCCCATCATACAAAGTAATTCTGCTGCCTTGTCCAATTTCGCAAACTTAGGATCACTCGTCATTCCATGATGATGTCTATAATAAATTTGCTGTGCAATTACCGCTATTTTAAACAACCCAAAAACATAATAAAAAATCAAATTATTAATTGGACGTCCACTTCGTTGAGCATACATTTCTACCACTTCAGTTCGACTTGGATTGCCTGGCATCGCAGTTGGCGAAGGTATTCCTTGATTGACAATTGGTCCATCAGCAGCCATCGACCAGTACGCAATTGATGTTCCCAAATCCATCATTGGATCACCAAGCGTACACATTTCCCAATCTAAAACCGCAGCGACTTCATTCCAACTTTTATCCTTAAATATGACATTATCATATTTAAAATCATTATGGATTAAACTATGTTCGTATTCTTTTGGCTGATTTTCATTCAACCATTTCATCACATTGATCGCTGTAGGAACTGCTGAAGTAGCGGCTTTTAAATATTGTTTTCCCCAATTCTTGACTTGCCTTTCCACGTATCCTTCAGGTCTTCCTAAGTCTTCCAACCCAACACTTTTGTAATCTACTTGATGTAATTCGACAAAAGTTTCTAGCCAACTATTGGCAATGATAGGAAATTCCTCAGCGGTAATTTCTCTTTTCTTAGCTTCCTTCGCTGTCAAAATAATTCCATTTACTTTTTCCATCACATAGAAAGAAGCCCCAATCACAGCACTATCTTCAGTATAAGCGAATGCTTTGGGTGCTTTTGTAAAAGCATTGTTAAGTCTTGACAAAACTTTGTATTCTCGCCCCATATCATGCCCTCGTTTGATGGCACCAAAAGGAGGGCGACGCAATACATATTCTTTATTTTCGATTTGTAAAAGGTAAGTGAGATTTGAAAAACCATTAGAAAATTGAGATACATCCAAATTGCTTTGTACGTTCTCAATGAGTTGATTTTTCAATAAAAATTCTTTTAGCGAATCCTCTTTTAATTCCTCTCCTTTTCTAACATTTTGACCCATCGTTTTCTAATGGTTAATGATGAACGGTTAATGGTTAACCATGACAATTTTAGTATAATTTTTTCCAAAAAAATAATAGCATATCTGGTGTGAACAGTTCACCATTAACAGTTCACCGTTATTTAAAGATATTTTTTAATTGTATTTTTTCCTAGTTGATACATGTGAACTTCGTCTGGCCCATCTGCCAATCGAAGTGTTCTTGCACCGGCCCAGAAGGAGGCAAGGAAAGTATCTTGGCTGACTCCCATTCCACCATGAATTTGGATGGCACGATCTAGCACTTTAAGCGCCATATTCGGAGCAACAATTTTTATCATCGCAATTAAATCTTTCGCTTCTTTATTTCCAAAACGATCCATTTTATCTGCAGCAGAAAGTGTCAATAATTTAGCTTGTTCAATTTCACATCTTGACATTGCGATCTCTTGTCGTATGCTACTAAAGTCTTTGATTGGTCTTCCGAAAGCAACTCGATTTGCTGACCTTCGGCTCATCAATTCCAATGCTCTTTCTGCCATTCCAATTAATCTCATGCAATGGTGAATTCTTCCTGGCCCAAGTCTTCCTTGTGCAATTTCAAAACCTCTACCCTCGCCTAGTAACATATTTTCTTTAGGAACTCTGACATTTTCCAAAAGCACTTCTGCATGACCTTCTGGTGAATCATAATATCCAAACACAGAAAGTGGTCGAACTATCTTTAACCCTGGAGTGTCCATCGGAATTAAAATCATACTTTGTTGTTGATGACGTGGTGCATCGGGATTAGTTTTTCCCATTACGATAGCAATCTTGCAATTTGGATTCATTGCTCCTGAAGACCACCATTTTCTACCATTGATCACATATTCATCTCCTTCCAATTTGATAGAAGTACAAATATTTGTCGCATCAGAAGAAGCAACATCTGGTTCTGTCATCAAAAATGCAGAACGCATTTCTCCATTCATCAAAGGAGTCAACCATTTGGCTTGTTGCTCAGGTGTTCCATATTTTGAAAGCACTTCCATGTTACCTGTATCGGGTGCGCTGCAATTAAATACTTCAGATGACCACCGAACTCTTCCCATCATTCCAGCTAAATGTGCATATTCTAAATTGCTCAAACCAGGACTTAAGTCACCATAGGCTTTTGGTAAAAATAAATTCCACAGCCCTTCCGCTTTAGCTTTGGCTTTTAATTCTTCTAGGCCTGGCCAGTTCTTCCAAAGGTTCTCATGTGAATGATGAAACTTGTCCACCTCTGCTTCGTTAGGGTAAATATTAGCCTCAAAAAATCTATTTAATTTTTCAAGATAAGATTGTGATTTCTCGGTAAGTTCGAAATTCATAAAATGATTTTTAATTTATTTTCTTTAAAAAAAGTCAATAATATTATTTTGTAAATGTATTGTTATATTTCCAAGAAACTTCTTGCTTCTTATTATTAATTAATGATTTCCCTAAAATCATATCTGCCGCTTTCTCTGCAATCATATAAACAGCTGCATTGGTATTTCCAGTAACTATCTTTGGCATGATCGAAGCATCAACCACTCGAAGATTTGTAACACCGTGTACACGTAATTCATTATCTACCACAGCTAGGTGATCATTTCCCATTTTACAAGTTCCGATAGGATGATAAACTGTTTCTACAGCTTTTCGGATATGAGTTTTTATGGCTTCATCAGAACTAGCGTCCAATGGAGCATTCACCTTTTCTAAATAAGGTTCGAATGCTTTTTGTTGATAAATTTCTAATGCCTTTTTCACGCCTGCTACTAACTGATCCATATCTTCTTTTTCTTGTAAAAAATTAGGTTGGATAACTGGAGTGGCTAAAGGATCAGAAGATCTTAACTTAACAAATCCTCTACTTTTGGGATGTAACAATGTTGGAAGGATCGTAAATCCATCATGAGTTGGGTAAGTGGATAAATCATACATATCATAGTCATATCCTTCACCAACATGCATTGGAGCGAAGTGGAACTGGAAGTTAGCAGGCTTAGCTTCTTCTTCCAAATCAACAAAAGCGACTGATTCCAAAGGCCCAATCATAAATGGCCCTTTACTTTTGAAAAAATAATTGATGGCAGCACCTATTTGTTTGAATATGGGAGAGTAATGATTAAGACCTTCTTGTTGTTTTGCTTTGGCACTAACAATTAAGAAGAGATGGTCTTGTAAATTTTTCCCTACTCCTTTTAAATTTTTTATGCATTCAATTCCATGCTCGCTTAATTCCGCAGCATCTCCAATTCCAGAAAGCATTAAAAGTTGAGGAGATTGAAAAGCGCCTGCCGAAATAATAATCTCCTTTTCGGCTCGAACGGTTTGCTTATTTTTATTTTTATCAAAATATTCTACGCCAACTGCTTTGCCATTTTCAATAATAATTTTTGAAACTTGCGCTTTGGTAATCGCATTTAGATTAGGTCGATTAAGTACAGGTTTTAAAAATGCAACTGCTGCACTATCTCGTTTTCCATTTTTAATATTGAATTGAAAAAAACTTGCTCCCGCTTGTTTCTTTCCATTGTAATCTTTATTCTTAGAAATTCCTACTTGTTGACATGCTTCAATAAATGCAGTTGAAAATGGTGTCTTAAAACCTTGGGCAAAAGAAACATTTAGCTCTCCTCGTACTCCATGATAATTTTTATCCAATTGATTTGCTTGTTCATTATTTTCAGAACGAATAAAATAAGGTAATACATTTTTATAATCCCATCCGTCATTTCCTAAGTCCGCCCATCCGTCGTAGTCTGCTTTATTTCCACGAACATAAGCCATGGCATTGATAGAACTACTTCCACCTAAAGTTTTTCCTCTTGGTAGGTAAATTTTTCGGTTGTCAATATACTCTTGAGGTTCTGTCCAAAATCCCCAATCTATTTTTTTCTTAAAATTTTTCACATAGGCACCAGGAATATGAATCTCGAAATCAGAATCTGGGCCTCCTGCTTCTAGGATCAAAATATTATTTTGGGGATCTGAGGAAAGTCGATTGGCAAGAACACAGCCTGCAGAGCCAGCGCCGATAATGATGTAGTCGATTTTTTTCATGTTCCAGTTTTGTTTTAGGCGGTAACTTCCAGATACCTTTTAAATTAATAAAAAGAAAAAGGAAGCAGAATTTAGGCGGTAACTGGAAGTTACCGCCTAAACTAAAATTACACAAAAACTTTCTTCTCAACATCCTTAATAGTCAATGATTCTTCATTCATCAAGACTTCTGCTAAGTAAGTTGTTTTCGATAATTCGTATTTGAAGAAAAATTTCATTGCATGAATTTTACTCTCGTAAAATTCCTCGGTGTAAGTTTTGTCTCCTTTCACTAAAGATGATTTTGCTTCCTCTGCCATATCTAACCACAACCATGCAATGACAATATTACTAAAGTATTCCATAAATAAATTAGCATCTGCGGTGTATCTTTCGTAGTCACCTGCTTGTGCATATTTACTTAAGTGACTCAAAACTTTTTGTACATCTTTCAACTTTTCACCTAGCTGATTGGTATAAGGTTTTAACTCATCAAATTTCATTGCTTTTTGGATCGACTGCATTATTTCAGCAACTAGAAGTTCAACAGCTTTACCTCTTTGCATAGGTACTTTTCTACCTAGCAAATCTAATGATTGAATGCCAGTTGTTCCTTCATACAAAGTAAAAATTCGAATATCTCGATAGTATTGCTGTAAAATAAACTCCATTGTAAATCCATATCCTCCTAATATTTGTAACCCATTAGAAACTGCTACTGCTCCCATTTCCGAAGGATAAGTTTTCACTAAAGGTGTCAACAACTCCAATAATAAATGATAGCGATCTCTTTCGTTTTGATCAGCATGTGTTCTACTCAAATCCAAATATCGAGAAGTCAGTAATGCCAAACTCAACGATCCTTCTGCCACCACTTTTTGCAACAAAAGCATTCGACGAACATCTGCATGTTCGATAATCAAACTTGGTTTTTGGTTCGCATCTTTTTTTCCTTCACTATTTAATCTTCGCCCTTGTGGTCGTTCATTCGCATATTCTAATGATGCTTGATAAGCAGCCATAGCAATACTTGCTGCACCTCGACCAACGGCAATTCTCGCACCGTTCATCATCAAGAACATGTATTTCAAGCCTTTGTTAGGTTCACCAACTAAGTAACCTCTACAGTCTTCTTTTTCTCCAAAAACTAAATGTGTTGTACAATATCCACGTTGTCCTAATTTTTGAAAATCGCCCGTGGTGATCACATCATTTGAAGTAAATGTTCCATCTTCATTTGGACGATTTTTAGGAACAACAAAAAGAGAAATCCCTTTGGTGCCTTCAGGTGCTCCATCAATTCGACCTATTAAAAGATGAATAAAATTATCACTATACTCATGATCACCTCCTGAAATAAAAATCTTGTGTCCAGATATTTTATAAAAACCATCTTCAGTTGGAGTAGCACTTGTAGTGATATCAGATAAAGAACTTCCAGCTTGAGGTTCAGTCAAACACATCGTTCCACCCCATGTTCCATCTAACATTTTTGGTAAGTATTCTTTTTTTAGTTCATCATTTCCAAAATGAGCAATCAATTCAGCAGCTCCTAATGTCAATCCAGTATATCCGGGCAGGTGATTATTGGCGGCATCCATGATGTACCCTCCAGCTGTGGAAACCATACCTGGAATCTGTAGTCCGCCATCTTCATATTTGAAATTAGCAGCGAGTAATCCCATCTCTCCGCCTTTCCTCATCATCACTTCTACCTGTGGATGTACGATGATTTTTCCATCTTTGTAATAAGCTGCTTTTTCATCCATCTCCTTGAAATAAGGAAATAACTCTTGATCAGAAAAATCTTTTATGGAATCTAAAAATATATCTATTGAATCTTTATCATGTTCTGAAAAATATTCTTGTGATAAAACCGATTCTAAATCATGAACGTTGTGCAACAAAAATTTGAGCGTGTTCATATCCATATACTGCTTTGCCATGTCTAAATGTATTTTTGATTTTTAAAATAAATAATGAAAATTCTTGTTCGCAATTATGTTTTTTAATTGGAAACAAATCAAATATTATTTTCCTCTTTTATCATTAAACAGGTTTATTTAATTGAAAATCTAGATTTTGGAAAAGAAAATAAGATAAGTAATTATCATTTTTTTAAAAAATGGTTCTTTCACAAATCTCGTATTTGAGTCAAGTCAAAATTAAAATCAACACTTCCGTTGGTGGTTTTCAATTTCAATTTTAACTTGACCACGAGATTTGTCAAAGAACGAAAAAAATAAGGTGAGGTAGGGGCATAAAAAAAAGTGACTGATACAACTTCAGCCACTTTTTCCATTTCTAAACCAATGGTCAATTGCAAGTAAAACATAATTTGGCGCGTCTAACTCACTATTAACTTTGGTCATTTTTTATCAGCAAAAGCTGATTATAAATCCAATGAAATGAACATATTCTTTTTTAATGGTTAATAACATAATGTACATCCAAGCTAGTTTAACTTTTCTAATTGTACCAAAGGCATAATTAGAAAAGGCTCTCCCGAGGACTCGGGACTGAGGTTTTATTTTCTAAAAACCTCAAATTTCTTCGCCATCGGTCCTTCACTCGTCATCACATCAATGATATATACGCCTGATTCTAATTTAGTAACGTCTAGCGTCATTTCATTAGTATCATTCCCTGCACGAGTTTGTAAAGTTTGTCCCATTAAGTTAATTATTCTAGCCTCTTGGATATGATTATAGTAATCTGTTTGCAGATTAACTATACCATCTATCGCAGGATTAGGGAATACATTTAATGGATTCTTTCTTAAATTAGGATCGAAGTCTGATTCATCTATTTGTATTTGTACTTCTGTATCGTTTAGTTTAGTTAAGTGACCATTTCCAGTTAAGGAATAGGTATTGGTAAAATTGATGGTGGTGAACTCGTCATTTCTTACTCCTAAAATATCATCAACAACAATTGAAACGGTTCCTATTACTCCAAATCCACTTTTAGAAGTTTCATCACTTCGAGTAAACGCTGCATCAAGGTTTCCTTCATTAGGAATTTTACTATACTTCATTATTGGAGCATCATATCCTAACCAACTATGTTCATTAAAAACTACAAAGGCTGTGTCAAATATGACTGGATTATATGCCATTTGGAAAGTAACTCCACTAAAATCTATTGCTGGATTAGCAGATGTTCCCATTAATATTTCAATTTGAATAGTATCACCTGGCTGAGGAGGGCCATTATTAATCGTATTAAAGATTAATGGATTCTGCTGAGTTGGGATAATTTGAGGGGTAATTTTATTTCTTTTCCCATAATTAATATCTATCAAATTAGCGTCAGCAGAAGTGATTAAACTATCACCGTTGGTATCAATATGCTTAATATTCTTACTCAACCCAGCTACAGTATTATTCCAATTTGAACCGAATTGACCAATCCAATCAGATGTTGGACTAGAACGTGGTATTCCCACCTCACCTATAGCACATAAGTATAAAATATCTTTACCATCAACAATTCCATCTTTATTAGTATCTCCTGCCCACACACAATCTTCGGTTCCTACACATCCTGGTACTCCAGTAGGATTAGCAGCTATATTGACATTGATATCAAATGGATAACAACTACCATTTAGACAGTATTCTAATTCGAAAGACTCTGTTCCTGAGAATCCAGTCACAGGGATATAATTGATTGCATTGGAGTCAACTATTAAGGTACCATATAAAGGTGCATTAATTATATTGAAATAAAATGGAGCATAATGTGTAAATGGAGGATTATATTCAAAATAAATAGGCGTATCATCATAGGTATCTAAATCAAACGAACTTGCTCCTGGAGCAAAATTAGAAATGGTCATATACACCGTCGCAGTTTCATAGTCACCTAAAGCATTTGCTACCTTGTAAGTAAATTGATCTACTCCTTCATAATTTGAACCACATACATATTTAATTCCACCATTTCCGGTTGCCCATGCCCAACCATTAGTTGGAGCAGAAGTGATGGTTAAAGTCCAATCCTGTAAATTACCATTATCATTAGCTAACACATCTATTTCATCTCCTGAATCAATTGGAACATATCTATAATCATCATTAGCAAAATTATTTTTCACGGGTAAATTCATTACTTCTGCATTCACAGAGTAAGTACTAGTTCCATTAGAGTTAGTTAAACTAAATGTAAAATTATCTGAACCACTAAAATTTCCATTTGGAGTATATAAATAAGAAAAATCTTCAAGTAATTCGAGTGTACCGTTACTTGGAAATTGACTAATCGTATAATTTGGGTAAGGTAATAGAACTGGAACAGCTTCTTCTTTTGCAGTTAATATTTCTACTGTTTGAGAAGAAGGTAAATCATAGTCATGCACTAATACACTAATAATTCCTTTTTCACATACTGCAAAATCATTACAAGCAATATAACTCATATGAGTCACACCTTTAAATCCATTATGAGGTTCAAATTCAAACTCATTTCCAGTAATAGTTACCTCTCCATGATTAAATATTGGGGAAACATTTAATAAACTAAGTGTTCCGGTAGTTGTAATGTCATTATCTAAAGGATAGATGGTTGCATTTGAATTAATATAAGTACTCGCAAAATCTCGCTTGATGACGATTAGTGATTCTGAGATTTCCATCTCATAGCCTACAAAAATAATATTTGACCCTGGATTATATACCTGAAAATAAAAAGTATCTAATCCCATATAATTAGAATCAGGCTTATAGTGTACTTGTTTTGCTCCTCCAGATGCTGTTTCAATCCATAAGGAACCGTGGTCTGGATGACCAAGGGTTGGAATACTAGGAATTCCAAAAGGCACATCAGTTATGATATACTCTTGATTCAAAGGAATCTTTTGATTGTCATAGCTATTAGGTTGTGCGACCGCCACAATCGCTCCACCAAGAAAGGCTAAGATTAAAATAAATTTTAAATGTTGTAAAGATATGTTCATTACTCTTTTAGATTGAGTCCAACTTCAAATTTTTAAAATTGAACATGTTAAATTTTTAGGTTCATAAATTAAATTAATTACAATATATAGTTTTTAAATAATTGGATTCTAGTACAAAAATAAACAATTGTAACATATTATCTAGCATAATATATTCAAAAAAATATAAAATGTTATTGATAATCAAAGAGTTACGAATTATTAAATGAATAATTCATTAAATTTGTGAATTATTTACCTTTATTTGCTTAAGAAATTAATCTCAAAAAACAAATAAACAGAAATTTCTGCAATTATTTACGGTTAAGAGTTCTCAGAAAACGGTGATGTGTAAGGTTGGTAAAAATGATTGGAAATAAATATTCCCCAAATTTAAACTAGCAGAAAAATTCAATAATATTGAATTTTATTAAAGAAAAGAATGGGAAAATATTGAATAAGAAAATTTCCATATCAAAATTTCCCTCAATATAATAAAAAATGTAATAAATGCACAATAATAAATTAATTACTATACTAAAACATTTTAACAAACCAGATTTAAATCAATTTCACAAATATATTGTTTCTCCATATTTCAATAAAAGCAAGCAATTAATCCAATTTTATGAAATTATTTTAAAAGGAATTAACTCTCCTAAAACTTATCTTTTGGAAAAAGAAAATGTTTGGAAAAAGTTATTTAAAGATCAAAAATATAATGATGTTCGATTTAGAAAACTAAATTCTGATTTATTGAAAATGATTGAGGGGTTTCTTTCTCAGCAAATTTATGATACAAATAATCTTCAAAAAGCAGCAAATCTAATTGAATCTGTTGGATTAAGAGGAATAGAAAAATCTTATTCATCAGCTATCAGAATTGCAAATAATGAATCTGAGAAATACCCTTATGAAGATGCTGATTATTATTTAAAGCAATATCAAATACAAAAGAATTATTACGAAATAATACAACATGAATTCAAACATTCTGAAAGACAAAATTTGGAAGAAATAGATCAAAATTTAGATAAGTTTTACTTTTCTGAAAAGTTAAGATATTATTGCGCAATGTTAAGTCAAGAACAAAGAAGTACACACAAATATGTGTTGTCTTTTCAAAATGAAATTTTAAAATTAATAAAAGTAAAAAAGAAAAATTTATCTCCTTCAGAAGCTATTTATCATCAAATTTATTTAACTCTAACTCAACAAGAAATTGTAGAAAATTATTATGAATTAAAACTTCTTCTGAAAGAACATGGTTTGAAATTTAAAGCTGTTGAAGGTAAAACTCTTTATGATTCGGCTCTTAACTATTGTGTAAAAAAATTAAACCAAGGCAAATCTAATTTTTTGTCTGAAATTTTTGAATTATACGAAGATTTCTTGAGAAAAGAATTGATTTATATAAATGGAGAATTAGATCCATTTCATTTCAAAAATATAGTGATTGCTGCTTTAAGACTTGGAAAATTTGATTGGACAGAAAAATTCATTAACTCTAATAAAGAGAGGCTTCCAGAATCATCTAGAGAAAATGCTGTTACATTTAATTTAGCAAGGTTATATTATTACAAAAAAGATTACGATAAAGTAATTTCTCTTTTGCAAGAAGTGGAATATGAAGATTTAGCTTATAGTCTAAGTTCCAAATCAATGCTAATTACAGTTTATTACGAACTAGACGCTATAGAACCGCTTTACTCTTTGTTAGAAAGCTTTAGAGCCTATTTAAATCGTAGAAAAGATATTTCGGAAAGTTGGAAGAAATATTACTTAAATATGATAAAGTTTACTAAAAAATTAACTCGAATTATTCCAGGAGACAATAAAGCTATTTTAAAGATAAAATCTGAAATAGAGGAATCAGGAATTGACCTAAAATGGCTTCAAGAACGCATCGCCGAACTAGAAAAATAAACCCCATCCCTCAAAAAGGCATGGGGCTTAAATAAGAAAGATTAAATTCCATTAATATCATCCACATCAATCCCACCCTTCACTTTCACCTTCTGATCTTTCATCAAGGTCTTAACACTCTTCCCATTCTGGAAATCCTTCAATGATTTTTTTGACATCTTCTTCATAATAAAATACCCCGTAGAACCAATCCACCATTCTGTAGTTCGAATTAATCCATTTAACCATTTTTTTAAAATGCCTTCAAAATTAATTTTACATTTAATCGAAATTATATTTTTCAAGAAAAATCAAAACAATGAAAATCAATCCAATCTATTTCCTATTTTTAGTTTTTACATTTTTTAGTTGCAAAAACGATCAAGAAGAAGTGAAACTTAAATATGAAAATATAGAAGATTATCCAGTTTATGATGGAGATGATTTGGGTTTCCAATTTTCTCCTGACCAAACTACCTTTAAGTTTTGGTCGCCCAATGCTCAGGATGGACGAGTATTTATTTATGATAAAGATGATGATAGTGCTATCCTATCTTCCCACAAAATGAAATTGGATGAAGATGGAGTTTGGTCAGTTTCGATCAAAGAAAATTTGGAAGGAAAATATTACACCTTTCAAGTCAAAAGATATAATGATTGGAAAAATGAATCCCCTGATCCTTACACCATCGCTTGCGGAAGAAATGGTAAACGATCTCAAGTCTTAGATTTGTCCAAAACAAATCCTAGTGGCTGGGAAAATGATCAACGTCCTCCCCTCGCCCAAGCAAATGATATGGTCATTTATGAGATGCATGTTCGAGATTTGAGCATTGCTCAAAATTCAGGTATTCAACAAAAAGGAAAATATTTGGGATTAGCTGAATTGGGAACTTTGAGTCCAGATGGACTTTCTACTGGTATCGACCATCTCAAAGAATTAGGAATAACACATGTTCATTTGTTGCCCGTCTTTGACTTTTATAGTATTGATGAGAAAAAACCAGAGGCGGAAAGAAAATATAATTGGGGCTATGATCCACACTTATATAATGTACCCGAAGGAAGTTACGCAACTGATGCAATAGATGGTGCAACTCGAATCCGAGAATTTAAAACGATGGTCAAAACATTTCACGATGCAGGAATTCGAGTGGTGATGGATGTGGTGTATAATCATACAGGTTCTAAAAATTGGAGTTCATTTGATCGGTTGGTACCTCGTTATTATTTTAGATATGATAAAGATGGAAAAAAATCGAACGCTTCTGCCTGCGGAAACGAAACTGCATCTGAGCGTCCAATGGTTCGAAATTTCATTTTACAATCTGTCAAATATTGGGCAGAGGAATATCATATTGATGGTTTCCGATTTGACTTGATGGGGATTCATGATATCGAAACGATGAATTTAGTTTCGAAAACTTTAAATAAAGTTGATCCTTCGATTTTTGTATATGGAGAAGGTTGGAATGCAGGTGAAAGTCCTTTGCCCGAAAAAGACAGAGCAATTAAAATCAATGCAAATCAGTTGGATCAAGTCGCTGTTTTTAGTGATGATATTCGAGATGGATTGAAAGGTCCTGTTTTTACACCAGATGCCAAAGCATTTATTAGTGGCGAAAAAGACATGGAGGAAACTATAAAATTTGGAATAGTTGGAGCAACCCAACATCCTCAATTAGATTATTCTAAAGTTAATTATTCCAAAGCGCCTTGGGCCAACCAACCTGCTCAATGTATTAATTATGTGAGCTGCCACGACAATAATACTTTGTATGATCGTTTGAATATTTCTTGTCCTGAAGCAACTGAGTCTGATAAAGAAAAAATGGCTCGCTTGGCGTTGGGAGTTATTTTGACTTCGCAAGGAATTCCATTTTTGCACGCTGGTTCTGAATTTTTAAGAACAAAAAATGGCGTGGAAAACTCGTATAAAAGTTCGGACAGTATTAATGCAATTGATTGGTCTCGAAAAAATCAATATTTATCAACGGTGCAATTTGTCAAAGATTTAATACAAATGAGAAAAGCGCATCCTGCATTTAAGATGACGACTCAAAAAGACATTGCAGCAAATTTAAAATTTCTTTCTGCCAAGACTAATTTAATCTCTTATCAACTTAATGGTACCGCAGTTGGTGATCAATGGAAAAAAATTATCGTAGTGCTCAACGGTAACTCATCTAATCAAACTATAAAAATCCCAAAAGGGAATTGGAGATACGTGGTAAAAAATGGAAAAGTGAATAAAGCTAATACTGAAAAATTTTCGGGAGGTCAGCTTAAAGTACCAGGGATAGAAATTGTAATTTTAGTTCAGGAGTAGATTTTAACTATTGAACTGTATTCGCTTCGCTTATTATTAAACTGTTTTTTCTATCATACACTCTAGGAAGTTGATTTTTTTTTGAAAAATTCATGCTAGTACTCTGTAACAGAAATTCTTTAATATTATAGAGTTGGAAGACGAGATTTTATAAATCTTTTAATGTTTGCCCATAATCATATTGCAAATCTTCATGTAACTTTTCGATTTTTTTTCTAATCATTTCAATTTGCCGATTGTATAAATTCATCATGGTCGTACTTCTGCGAATGGAAGGAGAAAAAGTTTTAAGCGATTGGCAAAAATAAATCAACAAATCCACTTCCGTTTCTTTGTTTTGAGAATAGCGATTATGCTTTTTTACACTTGCCAAAATTTTACGAATTCCTTTTTTAGCATAGTAAAAATTCTTTCGATTGACATTTTCAAATTGCTCATCCATCTCATTTTTTATCGTTTGAATAAATGATTCTTCATCCCCAGCTTCGAATAAAAGGTAAGTCAATAATTCTTTATTTTCCTTTTTGAATTTTGAAAGACGAAGGCAATATTCCAACAACTCCTTTGGAGATCGATCATTTAATTCATCTTTAATTTGTTTGACGGTAGCAGCTTTCATGGCGGCAAATTTACTGTTTTATTGTTGAATCGTTTTATTGCAAAATGAGCATTTTGATATGCAATATTCTTTAATTATTAATGCTAAGTTCACGTTCACAATTATTTAAAAAGAATAACCACAGAGAAAGCAGAGGAGGAACACAGATAACACAGCGACTTTATGTTATGACTCTGTTTTCTCTGTGTTCCTCCTCAGTTTTCTCGGCTTAAAAAAAAGATATTAATGTTGAAAAAAATCTGATAATTGTTTCATCATTTACTCGGTGGCATCGAAGGTCTAACTTCAACTTTACTTGGCAAGGTTCTCGGATTCATTTTTAATAAATCCATTACCATCTGACCAATATCTTCTGGTTGAATTTTCCAAGCATCTTTTTCCGAAGGGACATGACCATTGAAATAGGTCGCTACTGACCCTGGCATAATCGTCGTCACTTTGATTCCATATTGTCGCAGATCCAGCATGAGCGCTTGAGTGAATCCGACCAGACCAAATTTACTAGCATTATAAGCTGTGCCTTTTTGGAAAAAATTAGTTCCTGCCAAACTTGCAATCGTCATAATGTATCCTTTCGATTTTTTCATCGCTGGAATGGACGCTTTGACTGTATGAAAAACTCCCGTCAAATTTATGTCAATCACCGAATTCCAATCTTCCAAACTCATTTCTTCGATGGATGAAAACTTTCCAACTCCTGCATTGGCGATCACCACGTCGAGTGTTCCCCATTTTTCCAAAACTTGTTCTATCGCATTTTTCTCAGATTCAAAATTTCGAACGTCAGATTCGATAGCTAAGATTTCCCCTTTTCCTATTTTATTTAATTCCTCGACGGCTGCATTTAAAGTTTCAGAATTTCTTCCTGTGATTGCTACTTTCATTCCTTCTGCCAACATTGCTTTGGCAATTCCTAATCCGATTCCTTTTGAACCTCCTGTGATGTAAGCTGTTTTGCTCATTTATAATTTTTTAAGTTAAAAAATCAAATATAATGTTTTTTCTAAAAGAAAAACCCGCTAAAACTAAATGTCTTAGCAGGTTTAAATTTTATAATTATTGAATCATCTAATTCTCCCAGAATCGCCAATTGATTTTTTTCTTTTCTTTTTTGGGTTGTCTTTTAGCAGCTCTTTTATCTTTGCGTTTTTCTTTTTTAGATTTCTTCTTTTTCCAAAAACGCCAATTGATCTTCTTCTTTTTTTGCTTAACAATAATCACTCGTAAAGTAATCGCAGACTGATGAGCAAGATGAGTATCTCCTCCTAGCATGTTGATCGAAGGTTTATAATCCCAACTGACATTTAATTTTTTGAAGGTAACTTCTCCACCGATAATTCCGACAAAACCTGCGTCCGCTTTTTCTTCCAATTCCAATTTATGATTTGTAGGTCGCCAATCTTTATGTAAACCGGCTCCCATATAAATATTTACTCGCTTGATTAAAATCTTATAATGTCGCTCATAAATCAAATCAAGAGAAGATATATTTTCTTTAAAGTTGGGTTGGAAAATTGCTTCGATGGTGGAATATTTGGCAATTTTTTGCTGAATACTAAGTGCTGGGCCAGCACCTGTTCCCAATCGAATTCCGACAGCAGTTCGGTAAGATTGGCCGATGCACAGTTGCGACATCAAAATTAATAAGGTGATGATTAGCTTGGATTTTTTCATAGTCACAAAAACGGTAATTTGTTTTATAAAATTTTATCATTCGAGAAAAAATTTGTGTTCTAGTTAAAAATTAAAGAATGGTACATTAGAACTCGGGAAAGAATTAATTTAAATTTTGCTTGATTTGATTGCCATTCTTTTCTTAGAATCATTTTTTTTTAGCGGCAGAAATGATGAATATTTTTAATTAAAAATTTGTTAATTCCAATTCAAAGACTAACATTTGCTTTCAATTAAAAAATAATAATTCAATTGCTAAGATTCATTCTCCGATATTTACAATTTTATGCTGTAGCTGATACCAAGTATCAAGTTCACTCCCCTTTTGTTTTTGATTTTGCGCTAAATGTATTGGAAGATGATCGAGAATTTTATGTATTTAATACAGCTGAACATCTGCGTAAAATTATTGAAGGAAATTCCACTAAAATTAAACTGACTGATTTTGGTGCAGGTTCAACTGCAGGAAATCAAAAGGAAAAGACCATCGGCAGTATCGCTAAAAATGCTGCTTCCAGAAAATGGCAATGTCAAACGCTTTTTCGTTTGGTTAATTTTTACAAACCTAAAACGATCTTGGAACTAGGAACGTCACTTGGGATTTCAACTATTTATCAAGCGTCTGCTGCGATGAACTCCAAATTCATCACTTTGGAAGGTGATCCGCAAATTGCCAAATTAGCGAATTTCCATTTCGAAGAAATGAAGATCAAAAATGTGGAATTGCGATTAGGGAAATTTGAAGATACGCTGCAATTAGCTTTGAATGATTTGGGAAAGTTAGATTATATTTTTATTGATGGAAATCATCGATTGGCTCCGACCTTACTTTATTTTGACTCGTGTTTAGAATTTGCGCATAATGAAACAGTTTTTGTATTTGACGATATTCATTGGAGCGATGAAATGGAAGAGGCGTGGGAAAAATTAAAAGCACATCCACGAGTGACTATTTCTATAGATTTATTTTATATGGGAATTATTTTTATTCGAAAAGAGAAGAAGGTAAAGGAACACTATTTGCTTTGTCCGTTGAGTTGGAAGCCTTGGAAGTCGATTGAGTTTTTTTAGTAGTTGGACAATAGAAAACGTCATTTATAAGAATGTCTTTTTTCGATATCTCTCCTTAAAAAACTATCAGTAATATCTTATTCTCATAACTCAACGGTTTCTATTGTCCAACTACTTAAGATTTCTTTTATAATGATTATCGTCGCTAGCGTTGAGACTTGTTATTCCTATTAATAATTGTTGAGTAAACAGTTTCCACACCTGATAAACCAAAAATAATTAAACCTATTCTCAAAGCAATAAGTTTTGTTGAAGCTCCTTCATCAGTAATAATTCCGTAAACTCCTTTGTAGAAAAGTATATAAATCATTAGTCCAAAAGTTATTATTAAAACTAAAGATGAAATGATTACGATAAGCTTTTCACTTGAAAAAAGCTTAGTTAAATTAAGAAAGATAATTAGTCCGACAGCGGTTAATCCGACAATTTGTGTATCCCAAATGGGATTAAAACACATTTTAAATAAAAAACCAAAAGCTGTAATAGCTAGATGAATCTGTATTTTATTATTTATTATAAATTCCAATAGCCTAATTTTTATTTCAACTATTAAATTTTCATTTTCCATTTCAACAGCTTTTGTATAAAATATATTATTCAATGTAGTTCTTAGGAATGCGAACTAAATAAATGCAGATTCTTGACAGGATATTTTGTCCATATTTTTCACTTTGAAATCAGTCATTTATCCAGATAAACTCGTGCTTTCAAAGCAAAAACTAGAAACAAAATAATCTACTCAAGAGTGTAAATTTATTAATGCACTTTACCTAACAGAAATTCTTTAATATTGTGAGCATATCTTTTCATCCATCTCTTCGTCACGTACTCACCTTGATAGCTAAGGCTATCAGGTTCCGTGCGTTCCTCGATTTGAATAAAAATGCATAGC
>Ga0114957_1002225_pt1 | contig 18924 bp, 16 predicted proteins | sample BantaG_FD_87175 | JGI IMG/M metagenome (GOLD analysis project Ga0114957, IMG submission 87175) | Marine algal microbial communities from Bantry Bay, Ireland - BantryBay_4 metaG | ecosystem: Host-associated > Algae > Red algae > Unclassified | place: Bantry Bay, Ireland | collected 2014-11-21 | reverse complement strand
GAAAAGTAGTATATATGATTCATCTATAGTTTTTGGAGATGTATCAGTTGGCGAGAATACTTGGATTGGACCATATACCATTTTGGATGGATCAGGAGGACTAACTATTGGTGATTTTTGTTCTATCTCTACAGGAGTGCAGATTTATTCTCATGACACTGTAAAGTGGGCTATATCTGGAGGGATTGATCCCTATGAGTATATGCCTACAACAATCCAAAATAATTGCTACATAGGCCCTAATACAATTATAGCTAAAGGGGTTAATCTTGGAGAAGGTACTATAGTGGGTGCCAATAGTTTTGTGAATAAGTCATTTCCAAAAGGTTCTAAAATTGCTGGCAGCCCAGCTAAAATCATATGAACTTTAAAAGTTTTATAATTTTATTCTCTTTTATTGTTTCAGGATGTTCAAGTTCTACGAGAGTCCCCAAGGGTAAAGTTATCAATGTTAAAAATTTTGGTGCAATTGGAAATGGAATAGTTGATGATACAAAAGCGGTACAAAAAGCTTTAAATGAAGGGGGTAAAATATTTTTTCCTGCAGGTATATACAGTGTGAAACCAGTTACATATATTTCTAATAGTGAAATTTTTGGTCATGGTGATCAATCAATTCTACAATTGAGATTTGATACCCCCCCTGTAACTTCAGATATCCAATCTGTCTTATATGCCGCAAATATAGATACAGGACCATCATACAATGTTCATATTCATGATTTGGTAATTGATGGGAATCGGAATAATATTGATTGGAGTAATATCCGAGGCGATGGAAATGGAAATGGGATCACCACTTGGGGAACGAAGAATTTAGAAATTAATAATGTACTCGTCAAGGATTGCTGGACAGATGGCGTATTTGTTTGTGCGACTAGAAGAACAACGGAGGTGCACAATACCGAAGATTTTAGAATCCATGATCTCGTAATAAATAACTGTGGTAGACAGGGTGTATCGGTGATATCGGCCAATGATGGAAGATTTGATGATATCGAAATCCGAAATATAACTCGGACATCTCCAAGGGCTGGTTTTGATTTTGAACCCAATAGGAAGGTAGAATCTATATATAATATTGAAGTTAGTAATATTACAATAGATAGTAGTGGTCAAGGCATAGCAGTATCAGGTTATCAAAATGTGCATGATCTATCTTTTGATAATATCAATATTAATGACGTCATGAATCAATATTCATTTATCGTTACAGGTGCATATGGAATAGAGATAAAAGACTTAAGAGTTAATAATGCTAATGGAAGCAGCACATATCCTACATTGGCAGTGAAGGAAGCTTATGATGTAACGTTTAGTAATTTTGAACTTAGAAATTGTAATGGTCCTGCAGTTATTGCACTTCAAAGAAAAGCAGGTAAGGTACTGACAAAGGCAAAATTTGAAAATTTCTTGATTGATGGATTTGATCATAGCGCTATCTATCAAATAAGACCAATTGACGAAGCAATTTTTAAAAATGGAATAATCAGAAAAACAAAAAAGACTGTTTCTCAATATTCCATAATTGTAGCGGATTCAGAAAATATGAACTTATCTAATATAGAAATTATTGGTAGCGACGCACCATATTTGATTTCTTCCAAAGCGCAACAGTTAGATCTTAAAAATCTCAAACTGGATAAGCGTTATAAAAATCCAATCAAACAAGCAACAGCCCAAAAATAATGGAATTATTACTTTTTCTTATCCCTTTTGCCATTGCTTGGTTTTCTTCTATTGCTGTCAAGATAGATGGATCGGATAATGCATATCATTTATTGATGATATCTGCTATTCGCAAAAATGGGAATAGCTTTATTAAAGAAATGCCATACTTTGTAAGTCGTCCTAGGCACAGTTACCCTCAGTTCTTGCACTGGGTTTTTTCTTATTTTTCAGAAGGAAAAGTCTTGAAATTTGCAAAGTATACAGGTGTACTCAGTCACTTGTTTAGTGGGATTGCAACCTATATGTTTGTGAAGTGGTTATTCCCCTACTTAGTTGGAGAAGGATTGACTATTTCATATAGCTACTTCATGATAGCGGTTGCCATGGTTTATGCTTTGTCTCCTTTGAGTTATGACTTAGTCAATGCTAAAAATGTTGGATTCAGCGCTAGAGGCTTAGGCTTATTCCTTGGACAAGTCTTGACCTATTTGACAATCGTTTATTTATTTAATGGGAACATACTTTACTTATTGTGTGCCTCTTTTTTTGCGGTATTAATCTACATGTCTAGTGCATTTGCGATGCAGTATGTTTTATTTTTCTCCTTAGTTGTTGCTATTTTATTTTTAGATTTTTATTTATTAATTCCTTCAATAGGTGGTCTTATAATCTACTTTTTATTTTTGCCGAAAGTGGGGTTAGAATATTTTAAGGGACAATACACTCATAAAAAGCTTTACTCAAAATATCTAGGAGAAATATTTATTCTTAAAACAAGACATAGTGTTTGGAGAGATTTAATTTTTGATTTTTGGAAGAAATTATCTCTTTCTCTCAAGGGAAAGGAATCTCTAGTGAAAACGATTCAATACATCACTACAAATCCAATAGTTAACCTGTTGATGGGGATTCCATACTTAATCATTCTAAGTATGTATCTCTTTGGGGATGTTGGGTTTTATACAGGCATTTTAGTGAAAATTGTAAATATAGGATTGATTCTCTTTTTAGCAACTTCTTTCAGACTTACAAGATTTCTAGGTGAACCTGAAAGGTATGTAGAATTTAATCTTTCCATTATTAGTGTTTTAACGGTAGTATTTTTTAATGACAAATTTTTGATACTTGTAATTCTGGGTGTGCTGTGTTTTACATTTATTTTCCTAAGAATATTTTTAGCTAAAAAGCTAATGGGTAAAGCTAGAAGTGCTGCAAACAAGGAGGATTTACAGCAAATAATTTTGTTTATAGAGGAGGCTTCTTTACACAAGAATATAAAAGTTGTATCAAATAGATCTGAATATAATAAAACACTGATGAGTACAAAGTATCAGGTTTTCAGACATCCATTATTTGAAGAATATATTGGAAAATTTCATTTTACTGATTTACACAAAAATGCTTATCACTATATTGAAAATGACCAATTATTACCAGTGATGAAGGAATTTGAAGTAAATTTCTTGGTTTATCTCAAAGAGGAAAGCAATGAGAACTTTATCTCGAAATTGCGCAGCGACACTAGACTGAGTCTAGTGAAAGAATATGATAATCTTCTGTTTTTTGAATATAAATTAGATGCAGCTTAATGGAAATTGAAATTCAAGTTTTTGGGGATGTAAGTTTAAGTGGTCTGCATACGGATCCACAGTATTTTCATGGACTTTCTACTTCTCTAAAAGAACTAGATGATAGAATAGGTCGATCGGATCTAAGATTGATCAATTGGGAAGCACCGATTACTACGAAGTATACATACCATGATACGAAGAAGTTGATCCTTGCAACGACAGAATCGGCGGCGAATAATTTTATTGATGCCTTTGATTTTGATATTGCTTGCCTTGCAAATAACCATATCTATGATTGTAAAATAGATGGAGTAGCGTCAAGCCTAAGTATACTAGCTGAGAGAGGAATCACCACGAGTGGAGTAGCGCTCGGAAGCGAAGAGCCATCATTTATAGTCAAGAAGGTCGAGGGATTGAAAATTGGTATCGCTAGTTTCATGGGAGATGAAAGTAATCCTCATCGACCACAAGATATTGAAGCGAACCATATAAGACTTACCGCAGAAAATATTGAGAGATTAGTCCCAAGGTATACCGAGCAAGTTGATTTTTTGATCTTGAATTTTCACTGGGGAATAGAATTTACACAGTACCCTAAACCTGCTCAGAAAAAACTTGCCAGACGTGCAGTCGATCTTGGAGCAAGAGTCATCGTAGGTCACCATCCACATTGTCTTCAAGGTGCTGAGCATTACAATGATGGTTTTATCATGTACAGCTTGGGAAATTTTGTATTCTCTGGTCTAAAGGGAAAAGAATCCTTTGGGTGGGCATCTTTTTGCAATAGAGGTGGGATGTATCGACTTCGTATAGATGAGGCGATGCAGATCAAAGATGAGTTTGTACCTTTTTTCGTGTCGAATACTGGATTAGTAGCTGGTGATGAATCAAAATCAAAAAAGAGACAGATTACACTGAGTAAGAGACTTGCATCAAGTGGTAAGATGTACAAGTTCTATTATGCCACTAACAGCATTTACAATTGGTTTTTTAGGATGCCACTCTTTCTCATGAAAACTAAAGGAGGTATAATAAAGGGGCTGGCTACATATATGAAACCAAGATACTTTAGGATGGTACTAGGATATTTCTTTAAATCAAAGAAATAGGTGAGCGAAATGGGAGCGAATGTTTAAGAAGTTATTCAATTCTGTACTCATCTATGGTGTAGGTGCGGGGCTTAGTAAGTCTATTCTGATTTTTTTGGTACCCATCTATACAGAGTATTTTTCTCAGGAAGAATATGGCGTTTTAGAAATTTTACTTTCTGGATTTCTATTGCTGTGTATCTTTGGAATGCTGCAGATGGAGTCTGCATTATCTAGGTATTATTTTGATCTTGATAGTGACCAGAAGAAGACCACCTATATCTCCACAGCTCTATGGACGGTGGTTAAGTACAGTTTACTGGTAGCTGTTTTGGCATCCGTCAGTAGTTGGTGGATATCCAAGTTATTATTCGGTACCACTGAGTATTATAAGCATATTATAATATTAGCGGCAACAGTTCCACTAACGAATCTTTATAATTTTTTCGCTGTGATGATACGGTTTGAAAAGAAGCCTATTACTTATGGTATTGTTACACTTACGCAGATAGTTTTTACGGTAGCTCTTGCTCTATTCTTTGTTATAAAGTTGGATAGTGGGATTATAGGTGTATTCATTGCTCAGGGAATTGGGTATATTATTGGTTTTGTATTGTATTTACGTTATTTCAAACAATTCATAGCGCAAGTATTGGATGTTAGTGTTAGGTCAGCATTTTATGCTTTTGCTTTACCTATTTTTCCTGCGGTTATCGGTTCATGGATCAATAATCACGCAAATCGATTTTTGATGCTATTGCTTTTGACAACATCAGAGATAGGAGTTTACATGGTAGCATTTAAGGTGGCTTCTGTATTTAAACTTGGTGAAATGGCATTTAAGATGGCTTGGAATCCTTTTTATATCGAACACTACAAGGACGAAGGAATTCAATATTTTTTCAGAAAAGTATCAATGGGCATGGCAGTATTCATGGCCATTATAGTTGCTATATCATTTATTTTTAGCCAGCAAATTATAGATCTCGTAGCCAATGAAGCGTATAGTGATGCTGCGAGTTGTTTGGGCTGGTTATGTTTGGCATTTGCGATTGTAATAATGGTGCAATTGCTTAATCTCGGACCTGTACTAATGAAGAAAACGAAATATAATACGTACAGCCTGATATTATCAATCACTGTAAATTTGATTTGTTTGTTTGTACTTGTGCCTAAATTGGGAATTGCTGGAGCTGCTATCAGTTTGGTTATTGCCAACTTGGTAATGTTATTATATAGCACTGTCATCTCGGAAAGGTTATATCCAGTTTTTTCGTATAAGAAAACATCAAAAATTTAAACTCTCATTTTACAATGAAAGATAATATATACAAACTGGCGCCGCACTGGTTTCAGGAGTTCATGATTGGACTTTATAATAAAAAGGCATATAAAAAAAGATATGGTTCTGAGTATAAAAAGTTCCTAACTCAATTTAAAGAGAGAGAAAATCTTAGCCTTGAGGAATTAAAGAAGATCCAATCAGAGAGATATTCGGCATTTTTGTTGAAGGCTGTAGAAGGATCTTCATTTTATAAGAAAATGTTCGGCAATATTGAGGGTTTTGATAATATTAATAATATCAAGAGTCTTCCAATTATTCATAAAGAGGTCTTCAGAAAGAACATTGATGACATAGTTACAATTCCTGAATCGGAAGGAAATATTTCAAAAACGGGAGGAACTACTGGGAAATCATTGAAGGTTGTATTTACACTAGATAACATGCAAGAGCGATTCGCCATGTTGGACAACTTTAGAGGAAGGACAGGTTACGAGTTAGGAAAGCGTACGGCTTGGTTTTCGGGAAAAGCAATTTTGACGGATAGAGATGTCCAAAAGAATAGATTTTGGAAGACAGATAAGGCAAGTAATGTTAGGTATTACTCCACTTTTCATATGAATGGTGATTTCATCGAGCATTATTTGGCCGATATGAAGAAGTTTAAACCTGAGTATTTAGTTGGTTTTCCTTCTACGATTTGTGAAATTGCTCGATACGGAGCTAATAGCGGTGTTGAATTTCCAAAGGGAATTGTAAAAGCGGTATTTCCTACAGCGGAGACTGTAACGGAAGAAGTACGTTCAACAATAGAAAATTATTTTCATACTGAAGTTTATGACCAGTATGCGTCTTCAGAAGGCGCTCCTTTTATCTTTGAATGCCCTCAAAGGGAGTTACATTTGGAATTGCAAAGTGGAGTCTTCGAGGTACTAGACGACAATGATCAAGATTCAAACTATGGTAGATTGATCGTGACGGCATTTACGACGGAGGGGACCCCATTGATTCGCTATGACATTGGTGATATGATAGAGTTGAAAGAAGGGACTTGTACCTGTGGAAATAATAATCCACTCGTCAATCAGATTCTAGGACGAATCGATGATTATGTGTACTCTCCACAGATTGGAAAGATAAATTTGGGAAATGTTTCCAATTCCCTCAAGAACACCTATGGCATTGCATTATTCCAAGTTGTACAGAATGAGTTGGATAAGATTACGATTAACATGGTCATAGACGATAAGCTGTATACTGATAAAGTCGAAAGAATATTTTTGTCAAACTGGCGAGATAGAGTTGGGCAACAGATGCAAATTGAGCTCAAGAAAGTCGAAGACATACCAGTAGAGAAAAGTGGAAAATTCCGAATGGTTAAGAATAATATAAAGCATTTACTATCTTAATTATACAGGCACTAATAAAATCTAGCACTTGATCGCATTATTTAATAAGACTCTTGATCTCAAGTATATTAATGATTACTTGGATAAGGAACCAGTAATTGGTGGTCTGCTAGATGTTTTAGTGATAATATCTTGCGTGTTTGGGGTGGGATACTTGATCGTAAAGATCACTAACAAGTACAAAGTTCATGATAGAGGAATCTATTTGTTGCTTTGGTTATATCACTTGTTGTTCACGATTGCATATTATATAAAAGGAAAGTCAGGTGCGGGAACTATGGATTCCAGAATGTACTACATGAAGGGTGTCAATTCCAATGCTTATTACCCTATGGATATCAAGTTCTCGTTGGGCTCAGATTTTTTGTTTTGGACATCAGATTTTATACATAGAGTATTTAATTTGAATTATTTGGCAGTCAATGTGGTTTTTTCTTCGCTGGGTTTCATTGGTTTATTACTATTTTTAGATGTGTGCTATAGTGTAGGGTATAGAAAAAACATGAAGTATCTCGGGGTATACTTACTGCCCACATTATTGTTTTTCCCTAATATTCATATATGGACTTGTCAGTTTTCTAAAGATAGTGTTGTTTTCTTTGCTATAATGATGGTGATTTATAGTCTTTCGAAAGTAAAGACAAGCTTACTACTATTTTTACTGGGATCTTTTATTGTGTTTATGATAAGGCCCCATGTCTATATAATGTTGGGGATAGCACTAGGCACGACCATATTTATCTGGGGTAATCAATCAATATATTTGAAATTACCTATTTTAATTGTTTTGTCAATTGTGGGTTATTTTGCAGTGACGTTTTTCATTTCTAAGTTTTTTGGAATTTTGTCTTTTGATATAGAAGCGATCCTTAATGTCTTAGATAGTAGGCGAGGCTATTATGTTGGAAAAAACTATTCAGGATCGTCGATAGATACTTCCAGTTATCCATATCCACTGAAGGTGTTCTCTTATTTGTATAGACCAATATTTGAAAAGCCTAATTTAAATTATTTTATTATGGGTATTGATAATGTGTTTGCACTATTTGTTGCATCAGCTTTGTGGTCGAAGCGATTTTTTTATTGGCTAAAAAGGTCTCCATTTATTGTTAAATTTTGTCTTGTTTTTGTGCTTGTGGAGGTATCTTTTTTCGCTAATATTTTTTCAAATTTTGGGATAGCTGTAAGACAGAAGACAATGTTTATTTATGCTCTTTACATAGTGATTTTTGGTTTTATAGCATACATGTATGATCTTCGAGAATCCAAACGATCAACTGTAATATTATAACGAGAGAATTCGTGAAGTCAGGAAAAATTATATCAAGTAGTGTTTGGCAGATTCTTAATGTAGGAATTTTTTCTGCACTGAATATTGCATATCTGATGATAATGGCAAGGAATGTTGATAAAGTTTATCATGGATCATTCGCTATTCTGTTTGTGATAATGTTGATCCTGAGTATGGTATCTCGAGCTGGATTTGGACCAGCTATTGTGAGACGTGAGACTAATACAGTCCAACATATAAGTTTTGCATTCTATGGTTCATTGATTTTAGGAATTCTATTCACGATCATATTTTATTTATTATCTCCATTTATCATAAGTATGTACGGTGGAGGGCTCGATTTATTTTTTGTGAGATTGAGCTCATTATATTTTCTTTTTTTGAGTATAGGCATGGTGCCATATGCCTTAATAGTCAGAAAAATGCACTTCAAAAAAATGCTCATTGCCCAATGTTCAGCATTTCTCATTGGAAGTATAGGTATAGGATATATAATGGCTACTATGGGATTTGGTTTTGGAGCTTTAGTTGGAGGGTTATTAGGATTTACTGGACTGAATGCTCTTTTTATGTATTTATTAGAGCCTCATAGCTTTAAATTTGATTTTTCAGTGAAAGAAGGCAAAGAGGTGTTTCATTTTTCAATAGGATTCATTTTATCTGATTTACTTTTTACGGGTGCTAATTACATTGATAAATTAATACTAGGTAAGTTTATTCCAGCTGCTTCATTAGCGTTATATGAAAAAGGGCAATATTTGACAAGGTTGCCAGTCAGAATCTTTGGCAATGCTTTTGATTCAATTATTTACTCGGTATTCTCAAATTTACAGACAGATAAGAATAGACAAGATCAGGCTTTCGTGAACAGTCTCAGGATGAGCTTAGTCTTTGCTGGGTATGTATCTACTTTGATTTATTGTTTTGCAGAAAGCATTTGTTTATTACTACTTGGTCCTAAGTGGGGTGACTCAGTAGTAGTGATCAAAATATTTGCAATTTCTATACCATTCTTAATGCTGACTAAACTGTCGGATGCAGTATTAAGAGTCCACGACAGATTATATTTGGCTTCGGCTATAAAGTTTGGTTTCATTGTTGCTATTTTATTTGCGTCATTAAGTATTATGTATTTAGATTATATTAGCACACTCTGGATAATAACATTTTGTTACTGTGTTTTAAATTTTGTTATGACCGTAGTAGCATTTAAAGTGCAAAAAGTGAACTTCATAGATGTAATTAATAAGTCTGGAAATTTAATTTTACTATTTGCAGGGTTGATTATTAGCACGTTTGTAAGCAATACTTTATTTGACAGAGTAAATAGTATTTTGCCTATGGTCTATACTTTATTGTTTCATCTTAGTTCAATATTTTTATTAATATATTTTTTTCCTTCATTTTTTGGAAGAGAAACAATGAGAAATTTGTTAGGCGATCTTGAAATGAGTAAAATTAGTAGACTAGGATATATTAAACCATTTTTGAGAAACCTAAATAATAGGCTTTAAACTAAATGAGAGAATTGAACGACCCAACATTGTTGAGGATGACAACGGTACCAATGAGTCTTAAGCATCTTATATCTGGACAAGTGAAAAATGCGTTAAAGAATGGTTTTAATGTATACATGGCTAGTTCTGATGGAATAGAGAGAGATGAGATAATTAGTATCGAAGGTGTAGATCATACTATTCTTCCTTTGGAAAGAGATATCAGCTTGTTAAAAGACATTCAAGCACTTTTTGCAACGATTCAGTTTATAATGAAAGTGAAGCCTGATATTGTACATACACATACACCAAAGGCAGGATTGATCGGAATGCTAGCCGCTTTTATATGTAGAGTGCCGTTGAGAATACATACTGTTGCAGGAATGCCTTTAGAAAGTCTTACCGGAATAAAAAAAACAATTGTATTATTGACCGAAAAATTGACCTATTGGTGCGCTACTAATGTATGGCCAAACAGTAAAAGTATGAAGGCATACATCTTAGACAATAAATTTTTACATTCATCAAAAGTTGAAATTATAGGCAGTGGTTCCAGTAATGGTATCGACATATCAGAATATAATATTTCTAATCTTGATTTAAGTATTTTGGAAGAACTTAGACGTAAACATTACTATAGAGAAGCAACATACTTTTTATATATTGGTAGATTGGTCCGGCAAAAAGGGATTGAAGAATTGATAGATGCATTTTTAATGCTCAATAGTAGTAAACCAGAAGAGAACTTGGTGTTGGTAATAGTTGGACCGTATGAGGACGAAAGAGACCCAATAAGTGATAGGATAAGGAATATAATCAAAAGTGACAATAATATAATTGAAGTTGGATACTCAGATTTGGTAAAATATTTCCTTGCCCTCAGCGATGCTTTTATTTTTCCATCACATAGAGAAGGTTTTCCAAATGTATTATTACAAGCTGGAGCTATGAAATGTCCTATATTGTGCAGTAGGATTAATGGAAATATTGATATTGTAGAGGATAAGAAAACAGGAATTTTATTCGAAGTCAACAATATAGATTCTATATTGAGTGCAATGAATCATTTTTTAGAGAACAGATTAACAATTGAAAATTATGCCAAAGTTCTCTATGATAAGATTATTAAGTGTTATGATAGAAAGATGATACAAGCGCTCATTATATTAAAATACAAAGAATTATTAAATAGATAATATGGTAATTTTAGGATACTCAGGTCATGCATTTGTAGTCATAGATATTTTTGACTCCTGTGGAATCGTCGTAACGGGTTACATTGATAGCCAGAAAGATGAGAATCCATACATGCTAAAATGGTTAGGCAAAGAAGGAGATCTGACTGTAGAAAAACTATTGCAGTCTGAAGAGTACTTCGTTTCGATTGGTGATAATCATATTAGAGAAAGGGTAACGGAGAAACTTTTGAAATCCAATGGCCATAATGAACCTTCTATAGCAAGACATAAAAATTCTATAATATCAAAAACTGCTGAAATAAAGTCAGGTACTTTTATTGGAGCAGGTGTAGTGATCAATAGTATGAGTAGAATTGGCAAAGGTGTGATTCTTAATACTGGGTGTATAGTGGAGCATGAAAATATCATTGGCAATTATTCTCATATAGCTCCTGGTGCAGTATTAGCTGGAAATGTGACGGTGGGTGAGAGATCATTCATAGGTGCTAATTCAGTCATTATACAAGGGATTACGATAGGTGATGATGTGATTGTAGGAGCTGGAGCTGTAGTTATTCGAGATGTGCCATCTGGAAGTAAAGTAGTAGGAGTGCCCCAAAAGCATATTTGATATATATATGTCAAAAAAAATTAAAATAGTAAGAATTACAACTGTGCCTCAATCCTTATGGAAAATTATGGAGGGGCAATTGGCATATATGAATAAATTTTATGAAATGTATGCTGTGTCTACACCTGGCGACAAATTAGAAATCGTAAAGAATAGGGAAGGTGTAAAGACAGTAGGAATAGAGATGAAAAGAGGAATTGCACCATTCAGTGATCTCGTGTCACTTTGGCAATTGATCAAATTTATGCGATTTGCAAAACCTGATATTGTACATACTCATAGTCCTAAAGCGGGTTTGTTGGGAATGCTTGCAGCTAGTTTTACTGGAGTGAAAATTAGACTTCACACTGTAGCAGGGATGCCTCTAGAATCAAGAAAAGGATGGGTAAGGTTAATGTTGATGCAGATGGAGAAGTTGACTTATTCCAAGGCCCACATGGTATTTCCAAATAGTGTGAGTCTTAAAAATTTCATTTTGGAAAATAAATTTTCTAACCCCAATAAAGTAAGGGTATTAGGACACGGAAGTAGTAATGGTATAGATCTTGAGCATTTCGGAGCAACTGAATCTCTCAAGAAGGAGGGTGAAAAATTAAGGAATAGTTTAGGAATTGCAAAGGGAACTGTAGTTTTTGGATTTTTAGGAAGGATGGTCAAGGATAAAGGTGTGAATGAGCTGGTGAGATCATTTAAAAGAATGAAAGATAATGATAAAAATGTTGCACTGGTTATGGGTGGGAAGTTTGAGGATCACTTAGACCCACTGGAATCTGAAGTAAGATCATATATTGATAAATCTAAGGATATTCACTTTCTTGGGTATTTGACAGATGTCAGACCCATGTTGATGATGACAGATGTTTTTGTTTTTCCATCACATAGAGAGGGTCTTCCTGGTGCCTTATTGCAAGCTGCAGCGATGGGATGTGCTATAATAGCCGCAGAAGCAACAGGGAGTAAAGATATCATAAATAATGAAAATGGAATACTAACCAGAATAGGAGAAGAAGAAGATATTTACAATGCAATGGTAGCATACCTCAATCCAGATAAAAGAAAAACAAAACAGAGTAAAGTCAGCCAATCTATTGCAGAGAAATATGACAGAAACTATGTATGGGAATGTATAAGAAGAGAGTATGAGACACAATTAGATAATCACATAAGTTAAAAACTTGTTAGTAACACTAGGAAAAATATATCAAAAAATATCGCCTCTTTTTGGATGGATAGATCGTTTGGCTTTGCTGAAATCAGCAAGACCGAATAAGTATATTTTTATTTTGGCTCCTCCCCGTGGTGGTTCGACAATTACTTATCAAGTACTTGCTACTGCATTGGACTGTGTATATTTTTCGAACCTTACAAATGTTTTATATGCTTCTCCTTTCTTTGGCGCAAGTATTATGAATAAGCATGAGAAAAATGATTCCTCATTCAGTTCAAATATGGGATTTGTTCAGGGGCTATATGGTGAAGCAGAAGGTCTTACTTACTGGGAATATTGGGCTAACATGAGCATAAGAGAAAATGAAAAGCCAAATAAGAAAGGGCTGAAAATGTTATTTGATCGCTTAGATAGAGTCAACACAGGAGGAAAACCATTTTTGTTCTGTTATCTTCCACATCTTCTCTACCAAAAAGAAATAGTGGAGATTCTTGGAGATCGCGCTTTATTTATAAATCTCAGAAGAGATACCCTTAGTAATGCTCATTCGCTATACAAAGCATCACCTAATCGCATTATGTCAGTCCAAACAGTCAATACCCAAATAAAACAACACAAAAGTGTATATGAGGGTATCATTCATCAGTTAGATGAACTAGCGAGAAGAATGCGCTTAACAGGAAAGTATAGTATAGATTTGTCATATGAAAACTTATGCGAAAACACGAATATAGAAATAACTCGAATTGTTACGGAACTAGAAAAAAGAGGCCTTACAGTCAAATCTAAACTTGATAATATCCCAGCCCAATTCAGATATAAAAAAATTAATATTGATGATTCTCAACATGCTAAAGAACTGTTTTCAGCAATTGAGAAATTAAATAAGATAAATCTAGAATATGTTGATAAATAAACAATTCTACAGTGATATATATTTCAAGGAAGAATATTGTAATCTTTACCTAAAGGAGGGAGATGAGTTACTTATATTTTTATTTGAAGAGGGTGATTCTTTTCTTAAGAATATTATGATAAAACGTTCTATAGATAGGGTAGGCAATGTTATGATAGAAGAGGAAATTTATGATGCTGAAACAGCATATGGATATGGTGGGCCTCAGACTAACATTACAGATATCAATATTCTAAATAAAGCCAAAGAAGCATATTTCGAGTTTTGTAAAGAACAAAATATAATTGCTGAATTTTTCAGAATGCACCCATTTGTGAACTATGAAAAATTTAGAGATCATTTTTACGACTTTTCTTCTTTATCGGGCAACGTAGTATATATCGATACGAATTTGACAAAAGAAGAAAGATGGGCGTCATATCCTGCAAAGACAAGAAATATTCTTCGTAGATGCTATGAAAAATTAGAAGTTAGAAAAACTGATAATATTGACGCCTTTTTAAAGATGTATAGTGCTACAATGAAAAAGAATGATGCCACTGATTTTTACTTTTTTCAACGGCCATATTTCGAAAAAATTCTAAGTATTGATAACATTGATCTTTATGAAGTAGTGTTAGATAATCAGGTAATAAGTATGGGAATATTCATGCATAGTGATGAAATAATGCATTATCATTTGTCAGCTAATGATTATACATATTCCAAATACAATGGTAATTATATATTATTGGATTACATAGCTGATATATCAAGAGAAAAAGGTTGTAAATATTTTATGCTTGGTGGAGGAAGGACAGGAAATGAAGACGATAATTTATTGAAATTCAAAAAGAAATTTTCGAATAAAACACTTCCATTTTACATTGGGGGAATAGTCCATGACCAAGAAAAATTTGATTTTTTAAATGAAACTTGGAATCAACAATATCCAGATAAAGAAGCTAAATATTTCCAAAAGTATAGATTGTAATCATTATGTCATTGATTGACGATTGCATAGTTATACTTTTGATATTAATTGCCGTTTGGCAAATGATAGAAAAGTTAAGCAAGGAAAAATGTGAATCGACCGGATTTGTTTTTAGTCTACTTGCTGTTTATCATTTTTCATTTTCAGTATTATTTTTTTTGTACCCAGAACCGTTAGATTCCAATTATTATTATAATTTAGGAATCGCTATGGAAGCTGATAATTTAATTTCACTTCCAACCAAGTCGACTGGAGCAATGGCTATGTTGAGCTATTGGTTATGTAATTCAATCACTCATTTATATCAATTGACTGCAAATTTTATTTTTGCAACAATAAGTCTTTTTGGTTTATTTTTAATTTTCTTGATGCTTCCAGAATTAAAAACTAATTCGAAGTTTTCGAAAGGAATTCAAGTTCTTATTTTTTTTCCTTTCTTTTTCCCATCAATCCATTACTGGAGTACTTCGGTTAGTAAAGAGGCAATAATGATAGGTGGTTTATCGGCAATTGTATACATGGTTTACAAATTCCGGAGAAAGAATATTTTGCTTTTGCCGATGGTGATAGCTAGCCTGTTCGTTAGACCACATATTGTGATTTTGTTTTTAGCTGGAGGATTTGTGACTTGGTTTTGTCTTGTGAAATTACCCTGCAAATTAAAACTGGGAATTTCAACTCTGACAATTATCATTGGATTAATGGCAATTAATTATTTTATGTCTACTCATGGTAACAAATCATTGAGTTTTCAAAGCTTTAATAAAATGATCTCGCAATGGGAACAATCAATTGGGTATTCGGATACCAATAGTGCAAATGTCAGTCTAAAGGATATGATATTTCCGTTTAAATTTTGCACGTTTTGGTTCCGTCCATTTTTTGAGAATTTAACTGTCAAAATTCTTGTTGGCTCTATTGAAAACTTGATGTTGATTATAGCGATAATATCTTTATGCACGAAGAGGTTTTTGAAATTTGCATCTTCAGTTAATTTAGTTGTCAAGATGTCAATCGGAGGAGCATTGGGGGTCTCACTTTTTATGTGTTTAGTTTCTTCAAATTTCGGATACGCCATGCGACAGAAGTCTACGATACTTCCATTCGTTTGTCTATTAGTTGTGTCTTATTGGATAAATACAGTTATAACTAATAAGGATGAAATTAGCACTGCATAGTTTTTTTGGACTTCTCACAGTGGTAGTAACATTGCTTTCACTCTACTGTGTTTTGCATAGTTTCTATACTAAAGGTTTTTTGTGGTCATATATCCCATTTACTAAGCCTATAGGTATGAATGTAAATTACTTCGCTATATTAGTCGATATAGCAATCATTTATCTTGTCAATTTTCATATTTGTTCGCACAAGAAAAAATATAGATTAGGTTACATTGGAATAGGGATATTTCTATTTTTGATTTTATTAAACCTGACGAGTAGAATGGCGATTTTGGCTTTATTTTTAGTATCATTGATATATATATACCAATTGGTTCATAATACTAAAAAATATTGTTATCTACTGTTTCCTTGTGCATTTATTGTCGTAGGATACTTGGGTCTTTCTTCATCTCATTTTGGAAAAGGAAGGCTAAATAATGTACTTAATAGCCTCAAGCCGGAGAGTGTTTTTTTTGAAAAACGAATAGAGGTCTATATTTCTGCAATTGAGGCTATAAAAGAAAAGCCGCTTTGGGGCTATGGAATTGCTGGTTCACAAAGGGTGCTAAACAAGAAGTATATCAAATATGGCTATATGCATCAATTCGAGTTTAAATATCATGCGCACAATCAGTATTTACAATTTGCACTGTATAGAGGAATAGGATTGATAATTTTGCTAATATTGGTTTTGTTCTTTCCTATATTTTTGAAAAGGGATAAAAAGTTTTTCATTGGAATTATGACTGTTTTTCTTTTGACATTTATTACAGACAGCCCACTTACTGATTGGAGAATATTGTTTATATTTATTTTTATTTCTTTTTTCTTATTTGGAGAACTATATTCTCAAGTCAAATTCTTTAATAATAAATCACTATATGAGCGTAAAATGTAGCACTAATATAGTTATGTTGGTGGGTAAAGGACCAAGCTCGCTATATATGTACAATGCGCTTAAGGAAGAGTTTGAAATTGATACAGTTATAATAGAGGATCAAGCTGACCAGATGAAGTTTCTAAAAAGACGTTTTAAGAGGTTAGGTTTTTTTAAAGTTTTGGGCCAGATTTTATTTCAACTTACAATACCTAAGTTATTAAAACTTGTGTCCAAAAGGCGAAGGAGTGAAATTATACAACAGTATAACTTAAGCATTGAAGCTATTCCAGAATCTATTGTCAAAAATGTAAGCTCTGTAAATTCCGAATGTTGTAAAAATCTTCTAATTGATATAAATCCAAGTATAATTATAGTTAATGGAACAAGAATCATCTCTAAGAAAGTCTTATCCTGCGTTGATTCTACTTTTATAAATACTCACGTTGGAATTACTCCGAAGTATAGAGGTGTCTATGGGGGATATTGGGCGGTTGCTAATAATGATCTAAACAATTTTGGTACAACTGTCCATCTAGTAGATCCAGGCATTGATACAGGTGATATTCTATATCAGGGGCGAATTTCTATCAAACGAAATGATAATTTTTCGACATATCCTTTGTTACAGATTGGTATAGGTACGAATTTAATTAAAAAAGCGTTAAGGGATGCTTTAGCTGGAGATTTAACACCGCAGTCAGCTTTATTAAAAGAAAGTATTCTATGGTATCATCCAACACTGTGGTATTATTTATTTATGAGGGTATATCGCAATGTTAAGTAACTATATATATCATAATTTACAATGCTAAGTAAAAAAGGACGATTTATTATATCTTTGGATTATGAACAATACTGGGGGGTTTTCAGTAATAGCGATATCGAAGAATATGTAAAATCTAATATTGTACATGTACATAGTGTGTTTGATAAAACTTTAGATCTCTTTTCAAAATATGATGTTTTTTGCACTATTGCGATTGTAGGTTTACTTTTTCTGGATTCATTGGAGGAACTAGGTGAGTGCAAGAAATTTAATATTGATTATAAGAAAAATTTTTGTCCATATACAAGGATTCGTAGTGGGATCACACTAAATGAAAGAATTCACTTATCGAACTATAAGCTTTTAAATAAATTAAAGGAAAGTAATCATGAAATAGGATCGCACACTTTTTCGCACTACTTCTGCAATGCCGAAGGACAAAGTTTGGAAAATTTTGAATTAGATCTTAAGCTTTATAAAGAGTTTAATAGATACTTCGAAGCACCTAAAACTTTAGTTTTCCCAAGAAATCAGATTAATAGAGATTATTTTGAAGCAATAAAGACCTACGGATTTACCCACCTAAGAGTTAATGATGAGAACAGTAACTTGTATGATTATACAAGATCAGACTGTATGTCAATAAATAAAAAGATAAAAAGATTTATAGATAGGTATCTGAACATTTCGGGTCATAATCCTTCCATTACCATTGTAGAGAATGGTATAATATTGAATACACATAGTAGATTTTTGTCTCCATATAATAGTACACTACCATTTTTAGAACCGCTTAAAGTGAAAAGGATATTAAATGATATGACTTATTGTGCTAAGAATAACCTAGACTATCACTTATGGTGGCACCCACATAATTTTGGTGATGGTCTAAAAATGCTTCCTCAATTGGAGAGAATATTAACGCATTATAAAAGACTTAATAATGATTTTGGGTTTCAATCGACTAAAATGGAAGAGTTGTAATTTCTTTAGATTACGAATTTAAATCAATACTGAAATTATGATACAACTATAAGATGCTTCTTTCAATTACTGCTTTTTACACTACTCATTTTTTTATAATCTGCTCAAGTTTGCAATGTCACACTTCCAGCCAACTTGCTGTGTATACATTTAGTCTAAGCACTGATAACATACGCGAATGTATAAATTATCGAGTAAACCAAATTATTATAATGATATAAGGGCAGTATATCACAAGGTTCGAGGGATTAGATATGATATATGAATGCTCAGAGATTCACATTGAGAACGCACCCCTCGCTAATTTAAAAGGATTAGAAATTTTAGAAAAATAGAAATCGAACTTTTAATCTAGCCAATTACTATAAGATGATTGATCAATGGGAGATTTCTGTCGGGCGTTCGTTTACCAATGATACCAATGTCAGACTTAATAAAATGATGTATCCATTTAAGT
>Ga0114957_1002223_pt1 | contig 18928 bp, 16 predicted proteins | sample BantaG_FD_87175 | JGI IMG/M metagenome (GOLD analysis project Ga0114957, IMG submission 87175) | Marine algal microbial communities from Bantry Bay, Ireland - BantryBay_4 metaG | ecosystem: Host-associated > Algae > Red algae > Unclassified | place: Bantry Bay, Ireland | collected 2014-11-21 | reverse complement strand
GACTTTTTTCACTCTGATGCTGTTATCTTCACTGCACGATTTGACTATGACAACTTTGGATTAGGATTTAGCTACGACCTCAATGTTTCTGGTCTGAGAGCTGCAGCAGCAGGTAATGGTGCATTTGAGTTTTCTCTCAACTACTACATTTGTGGACCAGAGAAGAGAGCAGTATACTGCCCAAGATTCTAGGAATACTAATTATCATTCTGGATATCAACCGAGAAGAATCCAGCCTGATACTTAAGAAATAAACAATACGACCCTCATTCAATTTCAGATTGAGTGAGGGTTTTTTTTGAGCACTGACTCTGCTCAACTCATTATAACTACCAAAAAAAATAATCTAAACTATGTTTGGAAGCAAAAAAACTACAACTGAATCAAATCAATCATCATCACAATCTCCAAGTGGAGGAACAAATAGCCTTGTAGAAAACACTTCAGTAGAAGGTAATATCACTGCGAATACTGACATCCGTATTGATGGTAGCCTTAAAGGAAATCTCAAATGTGATGGTAAAGTAATCATCGGTCCTCAAGGAAATGTTGTAGGAGAAGTGATCTGTGAAAATGCTGTTATAGAAGGAACATTTGACGGCAAACTTAAAGTAAAAAATAATCTTCAGGTAAAAGAGACTGCAGTGATCACTGGAGAAGTCGATACAGAAAACTTAACTGTACAAGCTGGCGCTTCATTTAATGTATCATGCTCAACAGTGACTAATAATAAGGTAAAGTCCTTCAGTCCTGACGCTAAAGCTGTATAGATACGATGAGTGACACTCACGATAACAATGAAGACAAGGCATCTGAGTCCAATGACAAGTCAAAGTTAAAGATCAAAAAGAAGACTGATTCCTATATGAAATATAGTAGTTGGGGTTACACACTCTTTGGTTTGATGCTTATTGCAATTTTAATTGGTCAGTATGTCGATGATCACTTTGAATTAGAAAAGCCTTATACAACTCTATTCCTCTTGGCGGTTGTCATCATATCAAAGTTTTATACCCTGATCAAAGATTTGGCTTAGACTTATTTATATGAATATTTATACACAATTGCTCTTCAGTGCTCTCTGTTCTCTTCTTTGCTTCAGCATCATGAATAGCTTTTTAGAGACAGCTCAGTACTATGACATACTGATCATTGCTGTTATATTATTCAGCATTATCTCACTGGTGATGCACCTACTGGCTAATAGCAAAAAAAGTAAGGGGAATCGTCTACTTGTTCTGCTAATAGGCAACATGCTGGTAAAGATTGTAGTATCATTTATTGTTATCTACCTCTACCTTGATTATCGCAATCCTGAAAGTAAGCTTGTCATCTTCCCTTTTTTGACTACTTACTTAGTATTTACTGGGTTTGAAGCTTATTCCTTATCTAAACTTGCTGAATCTGGTTGATCCTCCGAAGGACTCTCATCTGAAGAAGGTGTAGCAATGACAGAATCAGACGCTGACTCAGCTTCAATTAACTCTCCATCATTATCCCAAGGTCTCTTACCAATTAAGATTTCTAAGTCAGATTTCAAGATTACCTCTTTTTCCAAAAGAGTCTTTGCTAAGGTATTAAGTTCATTTCTATACTGTTTCAATAACTCTTGAGATCGTAAATATTGTTCTTCAATAAGGTTACGTACTTCCTGATCTATTAAGGTAGCAGTATCATCAGAATATGGTTTATTAAATTGGTCTTGAGACATGCCGTGGAATGAGACATTTCCAACCTTATCATTCATTCCATAGATAGCTATCATACTATACGCCATCTTAGTCACTTGATCAAGATCACTCTGAGCCCCTGTAGAAATCTTATCAAAGACAATCTTCTCTGCAGCTCTACCTCCGAGAGTCATACACATCCTGTCCTTGAGAGCTTCTGTTCGTGTAATATATTCTTCCTTAGGAAGGTACTGTGCATATCCCAGTGTCCCCACTCCTCTTGGCACAATTGTTACCTTTACCAATGGGGAAGCATGTTCGAGGAACCAACCACATACGGCATGGCCTGCTTCGTGATAAGCAATAATTTCCTTTTCCTTTGGGGAGATAATCTTATTCTTCTTTTCCAGACCTCCAATCACTCTATCTAGTGCATAGTTGAAGTCATCTAAGTCAACAGCCTTCTTATCGTTCCTAGCTGCTACAAGAGCAGCTTCATTGCAGATATTAGCAATGTCTGCGCCAACGAATCCAGGTGTCATCTCAGCGAGAGTCTCGGCATTGACTTCTGGTGATATCTTAATATTGAGCAAGTGTACATCAAATATTTCTCTTCGACCTTTGAGATCTGGCCTATCTATTCCTATCTGTCTATCAAACCTTCCAGGTCTCAACAAAGCATTATCAAGGACATCAGGTCTATTAGTAGCAGCCATAATGATTACACCTTTATCAGTTGCAAAACCATCCATCTCTACCAGCAGTTGGTTTAAGGTATTTTCTCTCTCATCATTACCACCTTGTACAGCTCCCTTTCCTCTAGCTCTTCCAATTGCATCAATCTCATCGATAAATACGATGCAAGGCGCTTTCTCCCTAGCTTGTTTGAATACATCTCTTACTCGCGATGCTCCAACTCCCACAAACATCTCTACAAAATCAGACCCAGACATCGAAAAGAATGGTACATCTGCTTCACCAGCTACTGCTTTGGCTAAGAGAGTTTTTCCTGTTCCCGGAGGTCCTACTAAGAGAACACCTTTAGGTATTTTACCACCGAGTGCTGTATATTTCTTTGGATTTTTCAAGAAGTCGACGACTTCCATGACTTCTTCCTTTGCTTCCTCCAAACCTGCCACATTTTTAAAAGTAACATTGACTTTGGCATCTTTATCGAAGAGAGTTGCCTTAGACTTACCAATACTAAATATTTGGCCTCCAGGACCTCCTTGGCCCCCAGTCATTCTTTTCATGAAAAATACCCAGAGTCCTATTAATAGCAAGAGCGGAAGCAACCAACTAAATATCTGGCCAGTCCAGTTTGTTCGAGTTTTGTAAACTGGATCAATCAGAATTTCATTTTTATTAATCTCGCTAACCATGTCGTCAAAAGCTCGGATATCACCTAACTCAAATGAGTAATGAGGTTGTTCAAAGCTAAAAGTGTTATCGACAATATGCTTATGCCCTTTTTGTTTGCCTTCTTTTATCCAGACATGACAAATCGATTTATTGATTACTTCAACCTTATCTACTTCCCCTTTCTCTGCTAACTGTCTAAACTTTACTGAAGTCAAACTTTCAGTATTGTTATTCATCACGTTGAAAAGATTGATACTCAGTATCATGAAGATGATAAGTCCATAGATCCAATATGAATTGAAATTTAACTTATTGGGATTCTCTTTATTTTTATTCTTTTCTGCCATATTATTTAATCTCGTTCTATGCGTTTTTCAACACTAGACTCTATTTGTTTTTTCACTTTACAGTTAAAAAGTTTAAACGTCTTGGTATTCTGTAACCTCAGCATCACTCCAAAGTTCTTCTAATTCATAGAATTTTCTAGCTTCTGGGTGAAATATGTGGACAATCGTATTGAAATAATCGACTAATACCCAAGAATCACTTTCCTGACCTTCTTTACTTGATGGCATCCATCCAGCTTCTTGCTTAAGCCGCAAATTGACATTACTAGCGATTGCTCGCATCTGTGTATTAGACTCTCCGCTACAAATAATGAAATAATCTGTAGGAGAATCATCTAATCCTCTCAGGTCCATTTTTACAATTTGCTTTCCCTTAATATCTTGTATACTATCAATGATTAAAGCATTGATTTGTTCTAAGTCTGTGATTGGAGATGTAGATTTGTTGTCTATCAAATTTTATCGAATTAAAAGCCGTTAAGTCTTATATTAACGGCAAAGTGATCTAATAATGTTACAAAAGTCTCTGCAACCTTTAAAGTCATGGCAATTTGTCTATCTCAAAGAAGTTACAAGCACCAATACCTATGTTAAAGATAACTGTGCAAACACCAATCCAAGACAAAAAGTAGTAGTTTTTACTGACCATCAGACAGAAGGCAGAGGACAATATGGCAGTACATGGTCTTCATCAGTTGGGAAGAACCTTCTTATGAGCATCTATCAACCTCTAGAGAGTAAGAGTCTAGACCCACTCTTCCCATTCAAATGGAATATGTATATCGCAGTTATTGTAAGGCAGGTGATTCAACAATTGGTTGAAAAAAAAGTAAGCATTAAGTGGCCAAATGATATTATAATCAATGATAAAAAAGTCGGTGGGATTTTGATTCAGAATCTCTATAGTGGATCTCAAATTCAATCTAGCATTATAGGAATAGGCATCAATGTCAATCAAGAAACATTTGACGACAGTCTCCCCTATGCAACTTCTCTCAAAAGACAAGGAACCAAAAACTATGATCGTCAAGATATCCTTTATCAGATTATAAATCTACTTGATGGACACTCTTTGAACGAGGCCCAAACGAAAAATCCTCACTTAATACTGAACATGTACAATAAACATTTGTACAAAGTAAAAGAGAATGTTACATGCAGAGACAAAGATGGAGCTCAAATGGAAGGAATTCTCTCTCATATAGATAAAAATGGTGACCTCAATTTAAAACATGACGGAGCATTGCTTAGATTGGCTCATGGAAATTACAAGTTAATCCTGAATTAACAACTTGACCTTTAAGATATATTTTTTTCATCCAGCAATATCAAATGAAAGCAGCAATACTCGCAATAGGTACAGAACTCTTAATCGGTCAGACTATAGATACTAACTCCGCATGGATTGGAGAACATGTCACAGCACTTGGTCTGACTATTACTCAAACTTTGGCAATAGCAGATGACAAGCCAGTAATGATTGATGCTATCAAGAGTCTCTCTAAAGATGTCGATTACCTCTTCATCACTGGCGGTCTTGGACCAACAAAAGATGATATCACAAAGGATGCATTGGCTGAGGTCCTTGGGGTAGAAATGAAATTTGACCAGTCAACTAACGATAGAATCGTCTCATATTTCGTCGAACGGAATCTTCAGATCTCAGAGTTACACAAGGCACAATGCTACTTCCCTATTGGTATTCAGCTCTTGGAAAATACGATGGGTACTGCGCCAGGAATGCTGATGCAACATCAAAACTGTCAAATCATCTCAATGCCTGGTGTACCTTATGAGATGAAAGAAATAATGAAAGGAAAAGTCCTACCACTCATTGAGTCCAATCACAAGAGGCAACCTTATTATCAGAAGACTATTCATACTGCTGGCATCCCAGAGTCAAGTGTTGCTGATCTAATAGAAGCCACTCTAGACAATCTTCCTGAATCGATTGATATCGCCTACTTGCCATCACTCGGTACTGTCAAAGTAAGAGTCAGTGCAATTGGTCAAGAAAGCGAACTACAAGTCAAAAATGTGGTTGATTTACTTGTAGACAAGCTACAACCTTATGTCTATGGATATGATGGGCTTGAAATCCAAGAAGCGGTACAACAACTTATGATAGATAGAGGTCTTACCTTGGCCACGGCTGAATCTTGCACAGGTGGTTATATTAGTCACCTTATCACTTCAATTTCTGGATCATCTGGACACTATAATGGGGGAATAGTTGCCTATGCAAATGAAGTTAAAATCAATCAACTCAATGTCAACCCCAATACTATAACACAGTATGGTGCAGTCAGCGAAGAAGTGGTGAAAGAGATGGTGATAGGGTGTATAGACTCTTTAAGATCTGATATTGCAATTGCAGTTTCTGGTATTGCAGGACCAACGGGCGGGACTGAATTAAAACCCGTCGGTACGATATGGATCTGTGTTGGTAATAAAGAACGTCAATTCACAAGAAAATTCGGTTTGACAAAGAATCGGATAATAAATATTCGGTATTCGTCAAGAGCTGCTTTGATTCTGCTAAGAAAGTTTTTACTCGACCAATAAAAGTGTAATTTTATACTTTGAACAGAAACTGAGAATCAAGACCAAAATTATAATAGAGAGATGGCAAGAGTAGAATTAATAATGCCCAAAATGGGAGAAAGTATTATCGAGGCAACAATACTCAATTGGGTAAAAGGAGTTGGTGATACTGTTCAAGAAGACGAAACAGTACTCGAAATTGCTACTGATAAGGTCGACTCAGAAATCCCTTCTCCAGTCAGTGGAAAAATCACAGAAATACTCTTTGAAAAAGATGCTGTTGTCCCAGTAGGACAAGTAATCGCAATCTTAGAGACGGAAGGACAGCCATCGAGCGATGGAGCTACATCAGTCCCAGTAGCAGAATCGACTCCAACACCAACCCCTAAGGTATCAGATACACCTGCACAATCTCCTGCTGAAGCAGTCTCCAAAAGTGTACATCAAGCTGTGCAGACAGCGGCACCTCTGCCAGTAGTGAGCAGTGAAGATCGCTTTTACTCACCTCTCGTCAAGAGTATAGCAAAGGCCGAAGGTCTGAGTCAAGCTGAACTGGATCAAATACCTGGTACAGGTGCAAATGGTAGAGTAAACAAAAATGATATTAAGGCCTACTTACAGAGAAGAGGCAGTAGTGTACAAGCACCAACACAGCCTGCAGCTCAGACTGTTACACATGCAGCGATGGCAGCACCTGTGATGGCATCTGCAAATGTCAGTTCAACAAAGTCAGATGGAGGTGGAGACGAAATCATCGAGATGGATAGAATGAGAAAACTTATTGCTAACCACATGGTAATGAGTAAGAAGACTTCTCCTCACGTAACTTCATTTGTTGAAGTCGATGTAACTAATGTCGTTAATTGGAGAAATAAGATTAAAAATAACTACATCGCTAAGTATGGTGAAAAATTAACATTTACGCCAATCTTCATGGAAGCTGTTGCAAAAGCAATAACGGATTTTCCCTTAGTCAATGTTTCTGTCGAAGGCGACAATATCAAAGTGAAGAAAAATATCAATATTGGGATGGCTACAGCTCTGCCATCTGGAAATCTCATAGTTCCTGTTATTAAAAACGCTAACCACCTTAGCCTCAATGGATTGGCAACATCTGTCAATAACCTAGCTAAGAAGGCAAGAGAAAATAAACTGAAGCCAGATGACATCCAAGGAGGTACTTTTACACTAACAAATGTTGGTACTTTTGGTAATGTTATGGGGACACCAATTATTAACCAACCACAAGTAGCTATCCTTGCTGTAGGGGCTATCAAGAAGAAACCAGCAGTATTGGAAACAGAATATGGTGATGTTATCGCAATAAGACACCTCATGTTCTGTTCTTTAAGTTACGATCATAGAGTAGTGGACGGATTCCTTGGTGGATCGTTTTTAAGAAAAGTCGGAGACTATTTGGAAGCTTTTGATCCCAATAGGACAATATAGATTGATTTATTATGACATTGATAAGAATTATCGTTTTTAGTATTGTGGCAGTTACATTGAATATCTGCTCACTTTATGGTCAATCTGATAATATAAAAAATGCACTAGAAAATAAAGATTATCAAAGTGTCATCATGACACTCCAATCAAGTAATACGATAAAAGATAATCCAGAAAGCCTATTCGCTAGAGGACAATCCTATACGGAACTTGGGCTCGCAAATAAGGCATTACCTGATCTTGCTAGAGCAAAAACTCTTGGACTTAAAGATCCAAATCTCTACAAATACTTAGGCAAGACTTATCATCAAAAGAATCGCTATGATGAAGCAATCAAATGGTATAAACTCTACTTAGAAAATCTTCCAAAAAAATCAAAGGAAAATACTGAAGAGATTTTCAATCTCATCAAGCAATGTAACTACGCTGATAATATTGAAAGTAATGAAAGTATTATCGTTCAGTATTGTGAAGGAGACATTAATAGTCTCTACGATGAAGTCAGACCGATTTTTAGTAGGACAGCTTTTAACAAAATCTACTATACTGTTGAGAGTTCAAGTGGAAATCGAATAGAAGGAATAGAATTCGTAGATGGATTGTGGTCAACGGAAGCGAAACTTCCGACAGCAATTAATGCTGTTGGTGAAAACTCTCTCAATGATATTAGTGGAGATGGACAAGTGCTCTTCTTTACTAACAACCAATCTAAAAAAACCTACAGTCTTTATAATAAACTAATCGTAGCTGACAAGAATTATTTCTATCAAGCACCATATTTCCCTCATCTAGGTGATACAGATCTCCAAATAGTGGATAATAATACTATTGTATTTGCTAGCCTTAGGCCTGACAGTTATGGTGGATATGACATTTACATGAGTAAATTTAAGAACGGAAAGTGGACCGACCCAACGAATCTTGGAGATGATATTAATAGTGGATATAATGATCGTAGTCCATTTCTAACCGCTGATAGCAAGCAACTCTACTTTAGCAGTGATAGGCTTGAATCATTGGGAGGATATGATATTTTCAAATCTACTAAGTCTGCTGTAGAGTCGAAAGGCTACAAAAAAGCTGCCAATGTTGGAGCACCATTAAATAGTGCCGGAGATGACCTCCACTTTAGAGTAGATGGAAATGGACTTAGGTGTACTTTCAATTCAACAAGAATAGGAGGAAAGGGAGGGATGGATATCTACTTAGCATATCTAAGCAAACCGAGCTCTCAAGTGATCGTAGATGCCGCACATCTCGACTACATAAAATATGAAAATGGTCAACTCGCTGAGAAAGAAGAAAAGACAATAGTAGCAACTCCACCACCTAATGAGGTGGTTCCAAAACCTACTCCAGTCTCTCAACCTAGCTCAAACAATGAAGCACCTATCCAAAAAGAAGTAACTGATGTTGAACAGAAAACCTCTACTATTGAACCACCTACGGTAAAAGAAAATAAAGAAGAAAGCAGGAGAAAAAAGGCAGAAGATTCAGCTAATGCAGCCGAGGCCAAAAAAATCGCTAAACTAGAGAAAAAGAAACAGGCTGATCTGGAGAAGAAAGCTAAGAGACTAAAAAAGGAAGCCAAAATTGCAGACAAGAAAGAAAAAGAAAAATTGGACTTCGTAGATTCTTCAACAAAAAAAGTGGCTCCTGTCAAAAAAGAATCAACCCAATCTTCAAGAAAATCTTCAAAAAAGCCACAACCAAAATCTCAAACGAAATCTCAAACGAAAACAAAGAAAACTCAAGAGATAGTAAGAGGACGTAAGTCAAAGAAAGAAGAGTCAACGTTAAAATCTCTGGTAGTACCTACACTCTACTATGCAAATGAAGAAGATATCTTCTCTATAGCAAACAGAAATAAACTTGATACTCTTGCTAAATACATGAATGCTCTCCCTGAAGATGTAATCTTAGAACTCACAAACTTCTCTTTGGAAAGTGCAAGAAAGGAATATGAACTCTTCTTTAGTATCAATCAACTCGATGACATTGTAGATTACCTACAAGACAAAGGAATTGATAAGGAAAGGATGATTATCAACTCAGTGGGTAGTTCATATCCACTAGCTGAAGTGAATCTTGGAGGTAAAAGCTCTGAAGTCCATCTCGCAATGAACCAGCGGATTGAAGCAACATTCTACAATTTGCCTGCAGAAGTGTCTGAAGCAAAAGTAAAACCCGACATTCCACTGAGCAGACAGTCAAAAGATTATCCAATTTATAAATCAGTCAAAGACGACATCCATTATAGATTGGAGTTTGAAGAGACATCCCATATCTTTAAAAATAGAGTTTTGACTTACTATAATGATATCATTATAACACGTAATCTTGAAACTCAAAACTATCTCTATGCTTTAGGATTCTTCCAAACATATCAATCTGCATTAGAAGCTCAGAAGGAAATGATTGCTAAGAATCTACCCAACACAGAAATTGTAGCATATAATGGATCACTCAGACTTAATAAGTCTGAAGTATTGAAATTAGCATCTAAGCATGCAAGTCTCAGACCATTTATGGATAAGATTTGATTCTTGATTACACCACTATCCTTCTTGCCTCACTCCGACTAATGTCAAGTCTATTTTCAAATTTGCTTGTGGAAGTGATGTTGACTAAGCCACACTTTTTACCTGGAGTAATACTCCCCAATTGATCATCCATAGAGAGTGCTTCCGCACCATTGAGTGTTGCCCATTTTATGACTTCTTCAGCTGAGAGATAGCTCTTATATCTGAGTAGCGTCTTAACCTCTTCCCAGACATCTAGTTGCCAATTAGAGGTCAGGCTATCTGTGCCAATGCATACAGTGGCGCCGGTTGATTTAAAGACTTGATAATCTGGTAATCTATTCTCAATATAAAGATTAGCATTTGGACAGGTAGCCCAATAGACTCTGTCCGACCAAGCTTGAGCAGCCATAATATCAGATTCAGTCGTTAGGGTATTATGTACAAAGAGTGTCTTACACTTTCTATCCATCTGATTTAATAGTGTATAGATTGATGGTTTACCAGTCTTTACATCTTCAGGATACAAAAAACCAAACTGGCTAAAAAAATCATGAAATCCACCAGTACCTTCAATGAAGAGTTCGTTTTCTGAGGGTGTTTCCTGATTGTGCACACTTACCGTATCTTCAGCACTATTCACTTTATTGATTGCAGTATAGAGATCTTTACTTACAGTATATGGAGCATGTGGAACACAACTCTTCTTATCTTTCTTGTCAGCTTGATGACCATCGTAGACAGCTTTGTACTTTGCAAATGTTGCTTGAGCCATAGGCTGCTGCATGAAGTCAAACATCTCTACAAATGAATAATAGCGAATAGGACTCTTAATCTTAGTACTATGAGTATGTGTAGTATTACAGATGTCACCAACTGCTACTATGCCGTGGTCATACATATAGGTATCTTGGTCAGTTATGGCGTCCAATATTAATGACTCCTCAACCTCTCTTAATGTCACTACTTTCTGCAAGAACGGAAGTAACCCAGTCCCTGTATCGACCCTTCCAACCAAATGTGACAGTTCTAGATGGCAATGGGCATTAACCATCCCTGGAATGATCCAACCACGGAGTTTTATGATGTCTGTGTCAGGTAGATTGTCTTGACTGCCTACAGTATCTATAGTCCCATCATCTCGAATCGCTACATAACCTTGAGGTATTGATGGAGCATCTACTGGAAAGACCTTATCAGCTGAATAAATTTTCATAGAAATGGAGAGAATTCTTAATTACAGATTTTGTACGACTACCCCATTCCTCATGCGAGGCTCGAAGTAGGTGCTCTTAGGGACAACCAAATTACCTCTGTCTAGTATGGTGATTAGTCTATCATAAGTGAGTGGGGCAAAGAAAAACCCAGCACTATTCTTCAATTTATTGACAGTCTTGACTACTTGCTTAGGCTCTGTGTCACCTTGAATATAATGAGTGGTGTGTCCATATCGGTAGAACCCATCATTCAAGATATGATGATTAAAAAGATCGAGACTTCCACCATCTATTCTTTGTAATAGATCTTTCTTCCAAGTACACTTAAACCATTTCGTATCAATGAAAACATAAAATTCCTTACGTGTATTTGATTGTTTAAAATTTTTGACTTGAACGACTTTGACAAATGGTTTGAGTATTTCAACTAAGGTAGATGAAGACATTTTATCATCAAACTCAACAATCCTATTATATGGTTTGATCATCAAGTTGCTGAATGGAAAGAATACAACTAATACTTGACTGTATTTGATTGGATCTTTCTCAATTAGGTAGTCTATAGAAAAACATCGATGGTGACCATCAGCGATATAAGCCTTTGGAACTTCTTTGTCAAAGAGACTAACTATTTCTTTGATTGCCTTTTTTCCAGTTATCGGTGTCATGGTATGTGTCTCAGACTTACCATAAGCATATGTTATAGTATTTGAGTGGCGATTACTTTTAATCCATTTATCAATCTTTTCTGAGTTAGGTATTGTGAGTAGGATAGGTTTGATGTTAGCTTGCCTTTCTTTAATTAGCTTCATCATCATAACCTCTTTCTCCTTGAGGGTATTTTCATGCCTAATGACATTACCATTAGTAATTTCCTTAGAGTCAATACAGCAGATAAAGCCTGTGTGAACTTGGCCATTCAGAGTGACATCATAGATTATTACTTGATCATTTTTGCTTTCGTTGAAAAAGCCTCTGTCACGGTATTCAAGATACTGTTCTTTGACTGTAGTGAAAAATGACTTAGGAATACCAATCTTAGATGAGTCTGGAATAGAAGGCTTAAAACTATTAATTTGCATATAAAAAGTATCTATAAACTATTGAAAAATACTCTGCAAGATGCAAAAACTAAATCAAAGTAAAGTGTCATTACGAGCAATCTCAACAATAAGAGAGATTGAAAAAATGAAATTTGGATTTCCTAGAGCTTAAGGTAAGTAGAAACAAGAATATTTGGCTTTTCCTTTACTATCTGATCTAAAGCTTTGTCTACTTTCTTTGAGAAGTAATCAATACTCTCAATCATATTAGAAAACTCTGTGGAATTATCACATGATGGTTGGAGATTATCAAGATTTTGCAATGTTTCGAGTAATGGATCCAATTCCTTCTTTCTTCGTTGTTTAATAATCTGTACGAAGATGATCCACATGTCTTTTTCAGCTACAAAAAATTCTTTTCGATTATCTGTGATGTGTTCTTTATGAACAATTTCCCAGTCTATCAATATCCTGAGATTAGTGTTGACACTTCCCCTTGATATTTCTAATATAGACATAATTTCATCGGCACACATTGGACTACAAGATGTCAGAAGGAGACCATGGATTTGACCAAGAATACGATTAACACCCCAGTTAATTCCTAGTGACCCCCATTGTTCAACAAAGTCTTTTCTTGCTTCTAAGTAATCCATAATAATTCGCTATGAGTATATTAATGGACTTGAAGCCTAGAAAGTTTAGACAAATGGTAGTTTTACTATTTTAGCAGGATAATATTTCTTTCTTATCTTAAGAAGTATGGATGAACCTACCGATTTGTGAGCAGTATCAATATAGCCTAATCCGATTGGAACATCTAAGCTTGGAGACATTGTACCGGAGGTAATTGTTCCTATCACATTTTCTGACATGTCACACAATTCGTATCCTTGACGGGGGATCCGTCTATCATCCATAATAATGCCAACTAGTTTTCTAGGTGTACCTTCTTCCCGTTCGCTGGCAAATATTGATTTACTATAGAAATCATCTACTTTTTTAGTCTTTACAATCCATCCAAGACCTGCTGCGATTGGGGATGTTACATCATCTAATTCATGACCATAGAGGCAATATGCCTTCTCTAATCTTAGGGTATCTCTTGCTCCAAGGCCTGCCAGTACAAGGCCTTCTGACTCCCCTGCTTTGCTGAGGGCTTCCCACATTTGATCGGATCGTGATTCGTCAAAGTAGAGTTCTACCCCACCTTCTCCAGTGTAACCAGTAGCTGAGATGAGTACATTCTCTATCCCTGCTACAGTCCCTTTTTTAAAATTGTAAAATGGAATATCATCAACATTTACTTGAGTAAGAGTCTTCATAATCTTTAAAGCCTTAGGTCCTTGGAGAGCTAAAAGACTCGTCTTATCAGAGATATCTATAAGTTCAGTATCAAAGGTATTTGCCTTTGAAATCCACTTCCAATCCTTTTCAATATTTGATGCATTGACTACAAGCATATAAGCTTGCTCACCATCCGAACATTGATCATCAAAGAGTCGATACACGATAAGATCATCAACCACCCCACCCTTATCATTTGGGAGGCAACTATATTGTGCTTTTCCTGGGGAAAGCTTGGATGCATCATTGCTGCTCACTTTCTGCACTAGGTCATATGCCTCCTTTCCTCGTACTATGAACTGACCCATATGAGATACGTCAAACAGACCTACTGCATTCCTCACACCGAGGTGTTCTTCGCCGATAGAGGTATAGACTACTGGCATATCGTAACCAGCGAATGGAACCATTTTGGCTCCAGCTTCTACATGAATATCATAAAATTTTGTACGCTTTGTCATTGATAATTAGTTTTTTATTTACTTCAAAATTGCTATCAATCCACTTTGATAATATCTTGGATGATGTCTCCTTCTACTAACTTGTGGACAGTATCCATTCCTTTTATTACTTTGCCAAATATTGTATATCTACCATCTAGATGTGGAGTCGGGCTATGGGTAATAAACCATTGTGCTGACTCAGTATGTGGTCCTGCTGATGCCATACCCACATAGCCTTCTTCATCATAATTACTATGACCAACTTCTGAGTGAATAGTGGAGTTGATGCTACCATACCCGTCACCTCTCGTACATCCAGTCTGTGCAACAAAGTTTGGTACTACACGGTGAAAGATCTTACCATCATAGAAGTCTTCTTCTACTAGTCTTGTAAAATTAGCGACCGACTCAGGAGCTCTAGAGAGATAAGGTCGGATAGAAAATAGTCCCTTACCTGTCTTTACTACAAACTCCGTCTTAGGATTAATACTCTCTAAGAGATCCCATCTGATTGGGAGATGACTCGGTATGTATCGAGACACTGTAGTAGTATCGTTGAGTCGGTCTATGACTGAGTGAAGTACTTCATAAGTCTCCACATCTCTGGGCAGAACTAACTGATCTATTGCATTCTGGATAAACGTAGTCGAGTCCATTAATCGACCAAGTTTAGGGTCGCCGAGAGCAGGAGAGATCTCGTACAAAGCGCCTACATCTGCATCCTCTACTATCTTCTTCACTATCTCTAGCATCTTAAGTCTTGCATATCTCGGTGAGGTAGCAAAGACTTTCTCAAAGTCATTTGATGTCAATATACGCGAAACAGATGAAGCTATTGCTGTCTTTATTGGTTCGCCTACTATGGTATCATACATCTTACCAAGCAGATCATAACTGAGCATGTCATAACCGAGAGCACTAATAAATGTTGAGTGCTCCTGATCGCTAAGCTCTTCATCTAGGCAGAGTTGAATTTCATATCTAGCTGCATTACGTGACTTACCATAGTAGTATGGAAGCATTTTAAGATATGCTTGGTAGAGTTGTGCTTTGTAAAGGGTGTCTTTTGCGGTCTTTGCCTTTTGTCGAATTAAGGGTGCGATAGTATTGTCATGATAGCTTCCATAAAAATCTGCTATGGCTTCTTTGACTAAAGGACTTGCTGTTAATTCTAATGATGTAAGTATGGTGTCATTTAATACAAATTTTGGTAATGTCCTGAGGATATTAATCTTAACTCTATCGTCGTTTTGGAGTTGGAGACCATCATACAATAATTGTCTGATATCGTCAGATGGATCTGCTTGTTTGAGGGCTAGAGCAAGTGCCATCTTGATGTCAACATTCTGTTCTTTGACAAATTGATTTGCAATTCTAAATTGAAATTTCTTGATATCCAATCCTTTAACTCTAGCTAAATAATGCGCTGCATAGAGCCTAGCTTGGTCAGGAACTGATTCGTTCAAAACTAAGTCTATCATCTTATTGGTCCCTTCTTGAAGTACCTTCTTTCTCAATCCATAGCGATAGATTGCTTTAGCTTGACTTGTCAGTAAAATAGTATCAGTAGTTTGATAGGTGTTTTGAGTGGCTAAGAATTTTAAGTATTGAGTGCCGTCATCACACTTAGCAATGGACTCTAGGATAGCACCATTAAAACGATTGTCTATAGAGACCGTATCTCTCCCTTTGAATGCTTCAACTAAGTGTTGCACTGCGGCAGGATCACCTTGCTGCCCGAGTGCAGAAGCAGCCATAACTCTAACATCGTTACTCTTATCGGATAACAGGTTAATCAGTGGATCTATGCTTTCGTTAGATTGTAAGGAGGTAAAAGATTCGGCAGCACTATATCTTACTGAAGAAAGTGGTGAATCGAACAGAGCTAATAATGAATCTATCTCCTCACTATTGCGAAAGTCTAGTACACGTCTGATTTCTGGTTGTAGAATATCTGTATCTACCACACTATCTTCTCTTGATGATGGTGGTACACAGGCAATAACCACGACAGCAAAACAGAAAAGAATTGTCACTCTTCTAAACATAAGTGGATTATTTGTCATTAGTCTTGCAAATGTAGTGGAGTTTTAAGACATTTAACTGTCCAGACTAATCAGTTTGGATTCTAACCCATATAACACAGAATATGAAGTACCTATTATTGCTTTTCATCACGTTAAACCAAATAGCATTTGGTCAGACACTTATCAGCTATGAACTGATAGGAGAAATATCAACAGAACAGGCTGCTACGGAGTATGGTGTCGACAATCCACAATTTGCTCAACGCGTTTACAAGGTACTTTATAATACTAAGCATATTTCTACAGAAATTGATACAGCCTCAGGACTTGTCTGTCTACCAATCGAACAAGGTAGAATATTTCCTAGTCTAGTTTATCAACACGGTACTGCTAACAGCAGAGATGCTGTACCATCAAGAGATGTGGAGTCTAGTATTGGAAAGATTATGGCTTCACTTGGTTACGCCTCAGCTTTACCGGACTACTTAGGACTAGGTGACAGTAAGGGTATACATCCATATATTCATCCAGAAAGTGAAGCAAGTGCAGGTGCTGATCTCATCATTGCTCTGCGAGAAATAGCTGAAGAGGAGAATGTTGTCCTGAATAATCAACTTTTCTTGACTGGCTACTCTCAAGGTGGCCATGCCTCAGCAGCTTTACAAAGAGATGTTGAAGCTGGTAAGTTTCCACAAATAACAGAGGTAACCGCAGCAAGCCACTTATCCGGACCATATAGCATTTCAGAGAAGATGCCAGAATTCACTTTAGGAGACCAACCCTACCAGGCTGTTGCCTATCTTCCATGGGTAGTGCTTTCTTTACAATTGACACATGATGATCTCATGAGTGATTTTACTCTTAATGATATTTTTAAACCTGAATTTATCGATCCGATAGAGAAGTTCAGAGATGAAGAAATTAATCTTTTCAGTATGAATATCGCATTGATTGGCACTCTATTCTCTGGTTCTAATTCGCAAATACTCCCTAAGTTGATGCTCAAGGAAGACATTTTAAGTGCATTACTTAATGATCCGGATCATCCAATCAATCAAGCATTAGCTCGTAACGATCTTGTCGATTGGACTCCGCAGGCACCAACAAGATTGATGGGATGTGCAGGAGATGACCAAGTATGGTATGAAAACAGCCTCTTCGCCGAAGAAAAAATGAAAGCCAATGGAGCAGAAGATTTGGAAGCACAGGAATATGGATCTAGCTTTGATCACGGTCAGTGTGTTACACCTGTGGTCAATGCGACGATTGAATTCTTTAATCAATATCAAGACATAGGATTCTTTACAAATACAGAAGATACATTTGGTGAAAATTGCACACCTCAAATCAGACAATCAAGTGATTATATCAACTTGGCATTTACCCCTGAGTGTGGCAATAATTATACGATTAATCTTCTGAGTGTTTCTGGTAAGACTATCCAATCACATCAAGTCAACACACAAGAGTTTGATCTCAACTTAGAGACATTAAATTCTGGGATTTATATTATCAGTATCCATGGTGCAAATGGAAACGTCTACAATCAAAAGATTGTAAGATAGAATGATAAATATGGATAGATATCGAAAATAAAAATTGACTAGAACTTGTAAGAGTAGTATAAGAGTTAGTAACATTGCAGTCCAAAAGAAAGGAAGTAGATGAAACTTGATAATTATGTAGTTGTATCTGGTATGTCAGGAGTGCATGAGATTGTTACGAGTCGTAATAATGGCATTGTCATCAAACATATTGACTCTGGTAAGTCGACTTTTTGTTCAGTAAGAAAACACCAGTTTACTCCGCTATCAACAGTTGGAATCTACACGCTTGAAGACACTGAAGATCTGTCTACGGTTTTTTCAAAGATGCTATCAATAATGGATAAAACTCCACCAGTATCAACCACTGCGCCAAAGCATGAGATCGAGGAATACTTTGAACAGATTATCCCTGATTATGATGAAGACAAAGTGTACATCAGTGATATGAAGAAGGTAATCAAGTGGTTTAACTTTCTCAATGAAAGAAATCTACTCAGCTTAGAAGCTAATGCTGATGAGGAAGAGTAAGCTTCTTGTCTATTAAGCCTTCTTGATCCTTTCCAAAAGAAATGAGAGGTTAGTATCCTTTAATGATGAGTTCCAACGAATAAAAAGCCTAATCAGCAATGGTATCCAACCCCTAGCTCACCACCAATACTTTTATGTTGCTCGATGATTAGTGCATCACCTGTGATCAATTCTGTAAAATGGCAGCGACCAGTAGCTTGAGTAGTGAGGTAGAGCATTAGTAATCTGAACTGATGCCTCTAGACCACTAATAGCTACAAAGTATACTGACTAATAGATCGCTCGAGGAGTCTCTCGTTCAGTGAACTTTGTGGTCTCAGCGTTCCCATCAGAGTACACTTAATTAGTCTTTCTGTAAATATTAAAATGTGGATTGATTCGTCCTTCAGTAAATAGGCCATTATTTGACTCATGGAGTTATACCATTTAGATTTTAAGGTCTCGGATAAGATTATAGAAGAGAATTTGTTAAGATTAACGCAAAAAACGCAATCATAGACGTAGCCACCGCTGTGGGCGGCACAGGTAATGATGAGTATTTTGTAACGTAGAGATTGACTAATCCTATTATAATATAACCGACATTCTACTATTTAAAATGGTACTATGACCACCTTAATTGCACAGGCACTTCTAAGTAATCATAATGAGTTTTTTTGTTAAATCGTGCGACATTTAAAATTACAAACTTTTTTCAAATTTTGCTAGACATGGCTCAATGCATGGATATGAGAGAATAAGAATTGTTTCCATGTGATTGACACCAAGACTAAGAGGAAGACTATCACAACTAGAGGTAATAAGTGAATCTTCAGCAAAGAATTGTCCTTGTTGAACTTGACCATTGACACTTTCTCCTAATCCACAGAGCATTCCATTACT
>Ga0114957_1002222_pt1 | contig 18932 bp, 16 predicted proteins | sample BantaG_FD_87175 | JGI IMG/M metagenome (GOLD analysis project Ga0114957, IMG submission 87175) | Marine algal microbial communities from Bantry Bay, Ireland - BantryBay_4 metaG | ecosystem: Host-associated > Algae > Red algae > Unclassified | place: Bantry Bay, Ireland | collected 2014-11-21 | reverse complement strand
TACCCTTATGTTCGAAAGGATGGAAAATACTAAAGTCAAAAAGGTATATTTCTTCCCCGTTGGGTACTTATGGCGGCTTAATTTACAATAATCTTGAAGCCCGTCCTAGGGATTACTTACTCGAGGAAATAAATAAAATTAAAACCTTGACGGTGTATAGTAACCCGTATAACAGGGATGATATCTTTAAAGAGAGATACAATAATATGGGGTTTACCCAATATTTAAAACTCAATATAAAATGCACTAAAATAGATTTAGGCGAGTGGTCTACAAATCATAAAAGATCTTTAAAAAAAAGTAAAACGTTAGATTTATTAGTTGAGCAAACAGAAAGCCATGAAGATTGGAAAAATTATTTTTCTATTTATAAAACTAACATTCTAGGAAGAGGGGCTCTATCAAGTAATTCTTATTCACGTGAATTATTTAATCATATTTATAAACTGGATACATCACTCCGCTCTCTTTTTATAGTTAAAGAGAAGGGTAAAATGCAAAGTGGTGGATTGTTTTTTCACTTTAATAAAAAATGTCATTATTGGCATGGAGCATCTTTGCCTGAAGGTCGAGAAAACAAAGCAAGTTTTTTATTATTTTATAATGTGTTAGAATTCGCAAAAAATAAAGGTTTTGAATTTTTTGATTTTATGCCTAGTGGTGGCAACGAAGGTGTAGTAAAATTTAAAATGGGTTTTGGTACGACTAAGGTCGAATTTCCTATTTTTAGAAATTAAAGATTCGAATGTAATATGAAAGAATTTTGGAAAAGTTCAGCTAAGAAATTGCCCAAAGGTTTAAGAGTAGAATCTAATGTACAAATCGTAGGCAAAATTGAACATTTAGAAGTTGGAAAGGATGTTCTTTTTCAATCAAATGTGGTTATAAACTTAGGTGGTCATAATTGGAATAATCATAAAGGACGTTTAGTTATAGGCGATGAATCATGCATTTCGTATAACACTGTAATTATAGCTGCAGGAATAAAGGGGATAGAAATAGGAAGAAATTTTGATTGTGGTCCTAATTGTGGTATTTTTTCAAGTATGACAGATTATAATAAGAAGGGGCATCATATTTTTTCCCCAGTGGTTATAGGCGATGATGTAATTTTATATCATGGTGTTACTGTTTCTCCAGGAGTGACGATAGGAGACGGTGCAGTGGTAGCTGCGGGATCTGTAGTAATTAATGATGTGGAAGCTTATACCATGGTAGGAGGAAGTCCTGCAGTTCTAATTAAAAAACTAAATTGAATACAAGTTTAAAAAAGAAAATAGTAGAGTCAGCCTTATGGACTGGCTATGCATCTCTTGTGGTTGTCCTTGTAGATTTAGTGCAACTGGCTTTAATCAGTAGGTTCCTGACTCTAGAAGAAATAGGAATTTTCTCTATTCTTACAATTGTTGTGGGATTAATGGTTAGGCTTAATTTATTTTCTTATGACTCTAGCGTCATTCATTTTTCAGATCCTAAGAAAGAAGAACTTAATACTTTATATATTTTATCTCTAGGGTTCTCTATTATCTTATATCTTTTAATATTTATTCTATCACCATATATAGAGGCATATTATGATAAGGATAATTTGACTCTATGGATCAGAATATATGCTTTGCTAATCATCATTAATACGATTAGTAAATTATATATCTCACTGTATAAAAAAGAAATCCGACTTAAAAAATTAGCTAGGGTAGATATCGTACAAAAGATGCTCGTTTTTGTTTTGTTCGTCGGTGCAATTGTCTTTCTAAAAGAAAATTTATTATTCTGCTTAATAGTAAGCTCCTTAATCGGTGCTAGTGTTCATGCTTTATATTTTCTAGTAATAGGAGTAAAGCATTTTTTCTTGCCTAATTTAAATAGACTTTCTATAAGAGCCAGTCAGAAATATATAGTGTTTAATTTCTATGAGTTAGGGACTAGTGTAATCGGTTATTTATCTGCAAGTTTAGATAAAATTTTTATCTCCTCATTTTATGGAATGGAGGTTTTAGGTATTTATGATTTAGCCTATAAATTAATAAATAAGCCGATGAGTTATATTAACCCAATTCTTAATAAAGTTTCTTTGCCTGTAATGTCTGAATTACAAAATGATCCTAAAGCTGTTAATAAAATATATTTAAAGAATATTGAAATCATTGCTTTTATTCAGGTACCCCTGTTTTTTGGATTGTATATACTCTCTCACGAACTGATACCGCTTTACTATGGTCCTGGTAAAGAATATACAGTAGAGGTATTTAACATACTATGGATACTCGGCTTATCTAAGAGCCTTGCAAATCCTATAGGACCTTATTTGCTTGCATTAGGTAAACCTAATTATGGACTGTACCTTAATGTATACCGATTAATAATAATCAGTGCTTTATTTTTTATAGGAGGGGCTTATTTGGAATTTGAGAGCATGATAATTCTTTTTGTTTGGGGTTCTATCTTTTTTACAATTCCCCCTAATTTTTGGGCAAGAAAAAACATCTCTAATATGGCTGTTTTAGATTTTATTAAAGTCACCCTGAGGCCATTTATATTTAGTATAATTATGTATTTAATTTTATACTTTATAAAGGAAACACTTTTGTCAGGTAGTCTATCTTTAATTGTAGAATTAGGATTATTAGTGATCATGGGCGTTTTAATTTACACCATATTATCCTTTCTATTTAACCGGAGCTTTATCATGGAGATAAAAAAATTAGTAACAAAGAACTGATGGCAAATTTTACAGGTGCTATATCAAATATTTCTGACAAGAAAAAGCTGCAGCGTAATAATCAAGATTTCCATTTTGAGAATGAGAATGTCTGTTTTGTGTTAAATCAATCAGGAGATAAAAAAGTAAAAACATTTTACAGTGATCCTATAATGGGTATAACCGTATCTCTTATCGGTTCTAATATTATTACTAATTCTGAGTCGATAGATATTCAGGATTTAGTTAAAGCATATCAGACGAATATCCTACAGGCTTATTGCAAAAATTTAAATTTAGTATTTGGAATTTTTATACACGATGAGGTCAAAAATAAAATTACCCTGATTACTGATCGCCTCGGTTTACTGCCTATATACTATAAAGCAAAAAGCGATGTTGTTTATTTTGCAAGTGATGTAAAAGATTTTAAAAAATTAAAGAGTAATCATATATCTATAAATAGAGATGGTGTAAACTGTTTTATAGATCAGGGAATGCTTATAGGAGAATTAGAATGGTTTTCTGATATTACTAGAATTCCTCCAGCTACAATTCTAACTATTGATACGAACAGTCTGGAGATTAAATCTAACAGATACTGGACATGGTCGGATATTCAACTTAATACATGTATAAGTTTTGAAGACTCTCTGATCGGACTAAAAGAAGTCATTGATCAAGTGATCATAGAAGAAGCTCCTAGTAATTTACTTCATGGACTTAGTGGGGGATATGATTCTAGATTATTACTCGGACTATTAGATGAGAAAATACATTCCTGTTATATTTTTTCTACTGATCATTCTCACGAGTATTACAAGGCGGATGTGATCAGTAAGCTTTTTTATAAAAACCTTAATCTTTTAGAACTGAATGATGACAATTGGTTCTCAGGAAGAGTTTCTGCCATTTGGAGATCTAATGCTACCTCTAGTTTTAAAGATTTACATGGGGCGCAATTTTTAGAAGAATTATCAGCCAGAAATTTAATCGGGACTAATGGATTAATGGCAGATACTTTATTAGGAGGTACGTATCTTAAAAATGAAAATAGAAGAATTTCTCAAGAAAGGGTAAAACAGAAGTACGGTAAATGGAGTAGATTCTGCGATATCAATAATGAGTTTTTTAATATACCTAGAGAGGATGCTTTTCTCATAGATGTACGAGTGCGTAAGTGTATAATGCAAGGACTATGGTCAATTTCCGATGAACTAAAACAGTATGTTCCATTTTTAGATAATAGAATTATAGAATTTATTTATTCTATCCCTGATGAATATAGACTAGACAGAAAGCTATACTTTGCGTTTTATAGAAAGTATTATCCCGAGTTATTAATAGAGCAGTATTTCGGAAATGCTAGTAAACAATTTAAAGAAAGAACGCTGACTGATTCCATTATTAGAAAATTAAAACTGGGATATCGCACTAAGGTAAAAGGAGGGACTAACAGTTTTCATCAAAACAATAAATGGATAAGTCACAAGAGTGCGTTTTTTACAAAATTCTTAAATAGAAAGGACTCCATGTATAGAGATTTTTTAGATCAGGAATTGGACTTAAGTTATGTGAGCAAAGATTTTAAAACACTATCAAATCTTGTTACAGTAGAAATATGGTTAAACCAAATTATGGAAAATAGGTTTATGACTGACGATGAATTTCTAAACTTCGATAAATAAAAAAAATTGAAACCAAAAGTTCTCCATGTTGTAAATTCTTTTTTACCACTTACACAAAAGTGGTTAGAAATTTTATTGGTTAATCTAAATAGAGAATCTAATATTTTTGCAAAGTATCGTAACTCTAAAAGTACGGATCAGTTTAATTTAAATGAATTTTCTAAATCGTCATGGGTAAAAGAAAACCTTCAAAAACCTAGCTTATTAAGTCGACTTAAAGTCAAAGCACTAAGTTTAAAGTTTAGTTTTGCTAAGGAAGTAGATGCTTATGCTAGAATAAATGATTACGATATTTTGCATACTCACTTTGCTGATATAGCATGTGAGTTTTTAGATATAGAAATTAATCCTGATCTCTCCTATATATGTTCGTTCTATGGATGGGATTACGAAATGTTACCTTACACCAGAAAAGACTATGTAGCAAAGTACCAGAAGCTATTTAAAAAAATAGATTGCATCATTACAGAGGGGCCTCATGGAAAAAAGGTACTAATAGATAAAGGGTGTGATCCTGATAAAATTAAAGTTATACCACTGGGTATAGAACTAGGTCAATTAAGAAATTCAAAAATTAAATCAGAAAACAGTTTACGTCTTATACAAATAGCCTCGTTTAGAGAAAAAAAAGGACAGCTCGATACTGTAAAAGCGGTACGTAAACTAATAGAGGAGGGGTGCGATATAAAATTGACATTTATAGGTGACAATGGGGATCAGTCCTATTACGATAGTGTAATGTCAGAAATAAAACTTTATAAACTCATGGAACATATAGTCGTTAGAGACTTTATAGACTATGATAAAATAGAAGAGGAATTAACCAATCACGATGTCTTTTTACAACCCAGCAGATATGCTTCTAATATGGACTGTGAGGGTGGAGCACCGACTACATTATTTCACGCTTTAAACGTAGGCTTACCGATAGTGGCGACAGATCATTGCGATATCCCTTTTGTGGTTATTAATAATCAGACAGGAAAAATAGTAAAGGAAAAAGATATTGACGCATTGGCGAAAGCCTTAAAACTTTTCTATAATATGGGTGATACAGAATATTCTACTTATAGCAAGAACGCTATCGATGACGTCCGTTCTCGATTTGATATTACTAAAAATGCAAAGGAATTAGAAAGTCTTTATTCTTTATTCATAAATAATAACGCAAATAGTATCTCCACAAACTTATAGAAAAGTAATTACTTCTTGATTTCCCCATCAACTCTTTAGATAGTTTTTTAAATCCATTTTGCTTAGCCATCACTGCATACATTGCAAATTTTTCTGCAGCCAGGAAATCAAAAACCTCTTTATTTACTTTATCAGAGATCTCATGAAAGTGTTGTTTTTTAAAATCTAGAATTGCGGCCACATTGATATAAGCACGAGTTTTTAACTGCTCTTTGTTTTGCACTAACAGTGAGCCCATATGCTCATGTATCCGATAGACGTAGGAGACCTCATTTAATTGTCTAAAAGGATGTTTTGATAGAAGTCTCAGTATATAATAAGTGTCCTGCCAGTGTGGAAACTCTTCCGGAAAACGGATGTTCTTGCAATAAATCGTGGGGATACAGAGTGTCCACAATCCACACATTTTTTTTAGAGCAAACTGTACGGGGTTTTTATTATTTATTTTAGAATAAATAGGTCCTATTTTATTTCCTGAATTATATTTATAACCTACCCTTAAAATTTCACGATTATAGTTTTTATCAGTAATGGTGTTTTTAAAACTACTGAGATGATGAGGAAGGATATAATCATCATCATCTATAAAGCATATATATTCTCCAGAAACGTTCTCTAATCCTAGGTTTCTTGCCGTACTACGTTCTTTGTGAGTCTGGTAAAAATATTTTATACGAATGTCATTAAAAGATCCTACGACTTGTTTAGTCTCATCCTCTGATCCATCGTTTATGATTATCAGCTCGAAGTCAGGACAACTTTGTGCTATTACGGAGGCTATGCATTGCTCCAGTAATAGGGCACGATTGCGAGTAGGAATTATAATAGAAAATAACGGCATGGTGTAAAAATAAGCCGCAAATAGTAATTTTACGTTGCAATCACATAAAGAGCTATTGAACATATCATATCAATTGATAAAAAGGCTAGGATTACGTAAGTCGTTTGACCCGCAAGAGGCCATTTTTATTTTTGGAGATCCTCGCAGTGGAAGCACATGGCTGGCTGAAATGATATCCATGGCGACAGAGAGGTTGTTAGTTGACGAACCTTTAAATTTAAATCATACAAAAGATTTATTACCAGATTCTTTCGGATGGCGACAGCATATTCCTGAAAATCAGGACTGGCTAGAAGTAAGAGATTATTTTATAAATCTGTTAAGTGGAAAAAATATCCCACATCCATGTATCAGGCAAAATGACCTGATACATTTCTTAAAATCTAAAAATGCAGTATACAAAACGATAAGGGGAAAACGCTTATTACATTGGCTTAAAGCCAATATAAAATTTAAATACAAACCTATATTTTTAATCAGACATCCTTTAGCGATGATCCATTCTTTAAGTAAGCATCAGTCATGGAATTATCAGTTTAGACCATTTGAATTACCAAAGAAAAGAAATATCGAGACTTATGTAAAGCATAATGACTTTCTACAAAACCTTAGGTCTACAGAAGAGCAGATTCTAGCTCACTGGTGTATGGCTAATGAGATCTATTTTAAGCATGATAATCTAATTAAGGATTGTATCATTGTAAAGTATGAAGATCTATTATCAGATACAGAAAACACTCTCATAGATATCTTTAACGAATGGCAAATGGATGTAGGTGGCATTAATAAAATAGATTTTAGAAAGCCTAGTAGTTCTTCCAATAAAGGCCATAAAATTTTGCCTGCAGTGCAGAAAGAACAATGGAAAAAAGAAATGGATAATACATCTGTGCAAAAATATAACCGTATTCTTGAATACTTTGAAATAGAATACTGATGTCTAAAAAAAAGCAAATAGCCATTGTAGAATTAGAATCTCATAATGAGGTGCTCAGAGCGTATTTGTTAGTATTACTAGAACTAGATTATACGATATTTTGCATGACGACTGTTTTTAATTATAAGCAGTTAGGTGATTTGCAAGAGAGAGATACGATCCAGTTTATCCTAAAAGAAAGCAAAGAAACCTATGAGCATTATTTTTTAGAACATGAAAGAAAATTAGCTGAGTGTGAGGTGGCTATCGTTACGACATTACCATTAAGAGATGTATTTTTTAGTAGTTATCAGTTTCCCTGTAAAAGTATTTTTGTGGTCCATAAGTATCACACTTACTTTACTCCTACTAAACATATAAAACTAGAAAGCATTAAGGATGTGGGTAGATTTATCAAAGGCAAAATAGCAAGGTACACTCTCACTTATCAAAAAGCCATTTCTAATTTTAGTGGAATAGTTATGCCATCAAAAATGTCTTATGAATATGCTAAGAAAGAGGATATGCATGGCGAAAATAAACTACTAGGATCGTTAGACTTTGCTGTAAACGAATATGTCTCTAAACCACAATCACATGATTTACTACAAGTAATCATACCAGGAACGATAGGACTAAAATCTAGAGACTATACGCCAGTAATAAAAGCCTTACGTGGCTTACAAGACAGACTCGACTCCAATGTACAGGTACATCTTTTAGGGCGTCCACAGGGCTCATATGGAACAGACATTATAAACAAGTGTAAAGCACTAGAAAATAAATATCTAACGTTTTGTTTCTATAATGATTTTATCCATCAAGATAAATTTGATCAAATTATGCATAGTGCAGATTTTTTAATTCTTCCTATTGCTGAGTATATGAAATTTGATATTTATAAGGAGAAGAACGGATTTTCCTGTGTCTCGGGTAATATAAACGATATGGTAAAATATGGTTTACCGTCCATCCTACCTTCCTATTACCCTTTAGATAAAAGACTAGAAAAAACAGTAGAGAGATATAAGGATGGGGATGAGTTACAACAGATATTAGGAAAATGGATTAAGCATAAAAAGTACAATATGATAAAAGTTGACGCTTTGGATGTTTTTAATTTTTATTCTCCATCTGTGATGAGTCGGAAATTTGGTAGGGTTTTAGAACAGCTAGTATAGTGGATCTTAATAAAACAGAATATCGGCAGTTTTGTAAGGAAAAAAAGAATCAGATTCCCTTGTTTTTTCAGCCTTACTGGTTAGATGCAGTAGGTGGTGAACAGGGATGGGATGTGGTCATCCATAAAAGCCAAAATAAAATATTAGGTGTTTTACCTTTTGGACTGAGTAAAAAATTATTACTGCATAAGATTGCTAATCCGATTTTATCTCCTAGACTAGGTGTTTATTTTGTATATCCGGAAAATCAAGAAAAGGAGGAGCGTAGGATATCTTTTGAACATAGAGTTTCTAAGGAATTGATCGCAAAACTGCCTAGTCATTTTTATTTTAATTTGACTTTTCATATCGGGTTTAAAAACTGGATGTCTTTTTATTGGGAGGGCTTTAAACAAACTACTAAGTATACTTTTGTAATTCCTGCATCTGTTACAAAAGATCAGGCTTATAAAAATATTAAAAGTAAGACTAAGAATATTATTAGAAAGGCGGAGCCATCATTACAAATTTCTAAATGTAGCTTAGATATATTTTGGGATTTAAATCAAAAAACTTTTGCAAGACAAAGTTTAAAAGTTCCTTATACAAAAGAGATTATAAATTCTATACAGGATGCTTTAAGTCCAAGAAATCAAATTTCTATTTATCAAGCTATGGATGCAGATCACAAAGTACATGCTTCTATATTATTAGTACATGATAACAGGACTACTTATTGTTTAGCTATAGGATCGGACGAAGCTTATAGAAATTCTGGAGCTATTCCTTTGCTTCTCTGGAATGCTATTAAGAAGTCTATTGACGATGGAAGAAGTTTTGATTTTGAAGGCAGTATGATGCCAAATGTGGAGCCAGTATTCAGAAATTTTGGAGGAAGCCAAACAGCATATTTCCAAATCTATAAATCAGCAAATCGATTTACGGATGCTTTATTAACGTTAATAGGTAAGTGGTAATGAAAGTAGGAATATTTTATGATGATGTAGTTTTGGAAAATAGATTAAAGTATGTGCTTGATTTTATAGAACACCATCCATTAAATAAAAAGGTAGTATTTACTACAAATCAAAAACAGAAAAAGAATATTTTTTACGGGAAGCCAAAAGAGGGATATGATTTTATAATTCCTAGGCAGGATAAGATTTTTAAATCCAGTGAAAAATTTGATTTTGCTTGTAACCTTTATAAGCAATCAAATATTTTAATTTATAGTGTAGAAACAGTAGTTAGAAATGACCAATTTTTTCTTGAGGACAATGCTATTTCCTTTGATATTTTTGAAACCTTATTTTTCCACTTGAGTAGGATAGAAGAGACTAAAATAGATCCATTACATCTAAATGATCGCGGTCAGATAAATGAGTCGCATCTCTTGGTAGTTAAAAATAAAATTGAAAAAATACCACATGTCGATAATATAGTAAAGTCCTTTATAGAGATTTTATCCAAAAATGATATTTCTATTCCTACTCAGATCATGGTTACTCATGATATAGATTTTATAGAAAAATATAAATCTCTGAGGTCGTTTGTGCGTTTTACAGCAAGAGCAATCTTTAAAAGGGAACCTGTAAAAGCCATTATAAATCAGTATAAGAAAGTAAGGCAGGATAATTCTAATGACCCTTATAATACGTTCCCAGAAATGTTATTAGAGCATACCGGAATAGAGAAAAGAATTTATTTTTTAATGGGTGGAAATCATAGATTTGATAATACATTTGACCTAGACCATCCTAGTTTTATAGAGGCTATAAATCTCAGTGATAAGCGAGGATATGCTATAGGAATCCATCCATCTTTTAATAGCTGGACTTCTGTGGAGATGATTTTAAAAGAGAAGGCTAGATTAGAAAAAAGTATTAATAAAAAGGTAACAATAAGTCGACAGCATTATTTACACTTTGATATTCTCAAGACACCACAAGTCTTGATAGATTCTGGTATTGTAGAGGACTCCTCTTTAGGCTTTACGCAGCGTATCGGATTTAGATGTGGTACAGGTTTTCCTTACAATCTTTATGACTTTAGTAAGGAGGCTAAATCTGAATTAAAAGAGGTACCATTAGTATACATGGACTCTGCAGCAATCAATGAGTCTAAGATAAGTTCTACACCACTAGAGGAGATGACTAAAGCGTTCCAATTAACAAATACCCACAATACTCATATTTGTTATAATTTCCATAACTCTCGGATGGATACTAGTCTTGCGGAAGGTCGGCTGATTAAGAAAATATACAGCGATTTGTTTTTATGAATATCTCTCTGATATATCGAGTAAATGCTGCGGTTCCTGAGAATCTAGGTGTTCTCTTAAAAATGGATGGTCAGCAAAAAGCTTTTAACCAACTGGGTCATGTATGCGATGTATATTATCATAGAAATGGAGACATTATTAAAAGAGATCATGAGGGACGGGAATTTATTTTAGAAACAGTCACTTACAAGAATCGCAGTTTTTCTTTTAAGGACTTTTTCAATGCTTTATCTAAAGTTTCTAATATAACAAATGCAGATCTTCTATACATAAGGTATCCTTTTTCTACACCAGCATTTTTAAATTTTGTAAGGAGATTTAAGAAAGATCAGATCGTTATAGAAATGCCTACATATCCTTATCAGAAGGAGTGGAAGGGCTTATCGCGAATGTTTTTAGGTGTAGATAAATATTATAGCGCTAAGCTAAAAGACTATTGTCAGGCCATAGTGCATTATGGTAAGGAGCAAGAGATTTTTAATATCAAAACAATTGCTAGTAGTAACGGAGTAGATACCAGTCTTTTTCCATTAGTGCAAAACAATAGAGCCCAAGGCTTAAAAATGATAGCCGTAGGCAAGTTTAATTACTGGCACGGACTGGACAGATTGATAAGTGGGATAGCAGGCTTAAGTGATAAAGAATTACTAAATGATATAGAGTTAAAAGTAGTGGGAGAGGGAGAGGTAATCAGTACGCTTAAGCAACAGGTAGTTAATTTAGGTTTACAAGGAAACGTGATTTTTTGTGGAGTTAAACGAGGAAAAGAATTAGATGAACTCTTTAACCAATCAAATTTAGGAATAGGTACTTTAGCCATTCATCGTAAGGATGTAATTATAAATTCCTCTTTAAAGCATAGAGAGTATGCGAGTAGGGGATTACCTTTTATGTACGCTGGTAATGATCCAGATTTTACGGATTGTAAATGGGCTTATAACATTTCTGAGACGGAAGAGGATGTGGATCTTAAAAGTGTGATGAGTATTTTAGAAGCTAACAATTTTAATAGTGTGGAAATAAAAAAATACTCTGAAGAGTGTTTAGATTGGAGAGTAAAGGTGTCTGGGATTTTAGAACGGTTGTAGCTTATTCATCAAATTGATTTTTAAAACATTTACTGCGACCAAATATATCACCACTGAAAAAATATCTTGGATGAGATCCTTGTTCTAGGAATCCTAATGAACCGTAATTACTTTTTATCCATTTATGGTCATAACCTAGCATTGATAATGTGGATGGAAATATATCAAAATGAGAGCTTTTAGTAGATAGTGTAAAATTATTTTGAATATTATTTATGGTTAAACTATCCCCTAAAATTATCATAGGAACGGATGCCATTATCTTTGGGGCTTTACCTTTAATGCAATGAGTTAATTTTATTTCTGGATGATCTAGGATGTTTTGTCCATGATCTGAGGTGTAAATAATTAAGAACCTTTTGCCTTTTAGTTCTTTCATAAGTATTTCAAAAAAATGATCCACTGAGTAATTGATAGCATTATCATAACTGTTAATAAGTTCATTTTTTTTAACCATATTCCAATCCTGAGGATCTTGAGTAGGGGTAAAAATTTTATGAGATTTTGGGTATGCATGCTCATAATGAAAATGGCATCCATACTTTAAGAAGTATGTAAAAGTTTTTTCATTTTTTCCAATTTGTTCAGTCAGATATGCTATCGATTTAATATCATGTTCAAACCTCTGAAGCTCCGGGTGAAGCATTGCCGTTTGTACCCTATTAGGAATGTGCTTAAAATCAAATTTTGTAAGGTAACCTTTAGGTTTATCTTCGTAACCAGGTGAGTAAATTAGAATCGGATTAAAATTAGCCTTTGCAGCGTATTGAAAAATAAGAGGTGATTTTCTTATATTATTTGCTCGTGATGGAATCTCATAATCTCTGGCACCCGTCATCATTATGTAATGAGAATAGTCACTACAAACAGCAGCAGACGAAGCATTTCCAAGTGAGATAGTATTGTTTTTAAGTTTGTTCAATACTGGAGTCGTAGGTCTATTATATCCGTTAATACTCAAGTGGTCAGATCTCACGCTTTCGTCAACTACCCATATAATGTGATCAATTTCAGGTTTTGAGGTAACGTCTATATTAACAGCTTCTCGAGGGCCGACATAAAGATTCTTAGTAAAACTGTAAGAAATCAAAGCTGGAATTTTCGTAGGCCCTGGAAAAGCTAATCTATTGGCTTGCGAATTATTTATTATAAGATAAACACAAATCACTGCTACTAGATAAGTCGTTGCATAACCTTTATGAAAAGATGGCTTAAGAAGTTTATTTATATACATGACAGATACAAAAAATAGAATTGAAACTGTTAGAGCTAGAACGATTTCTTTTTTGAAAGTATAAAAAGCCTGATCATGAAGATTAAAACCTAAGTTTTGTTTAACAAGTAAGATATCCTCATAACTCAATCCTATTTTGTTCAAGGAAATATATAAGAACTCAATTCCTGTACAAATACTGAATATTATGTTTGAAATTATTCTTAAAATACGAGAGGAGGAAAAAAGACAAAATACGATTCCTACAATGGATAGAGTAAACGCCGAAAAATATATTAAAGACTTTGTAATTGCTTGATAAACATTAATCAGAATTTTACATTCAATACTTAAATTTTTATTAATAAACCAAAAAAAAATTCCAATCAAAACGAATGGAATAACCTTTAAAATTATTGAACGGATATTATATTTCAAATTATATTTTCATGAATTTCATTTCTTTATTTAACTCGCTTTTATTTCTGTTCTTGTATCAGATTTAGTAGATTTTCTTTTACCGAGTATTCTTGAAATTGTTTTTAAATAAAAGTCCACTACTTTGTTTTGATCATACTGGTCGATCATTTTTTTACGTCCTAGTTTCCCCATGACTAGTTTATCATTATCCTCTAATTCTATAAAAGATTCTATAGCTTGGGCTAATTCGTTAACATTATTTATATCTACTACAAATCCATTTTTATTATGATCGACGATCTCTTTACAGCCGACATTATCAGTGGTGATAATAGGTGTTTCCATAGATGCTGCTTCCATAAGAACTCTTGATACACCTTCTCTATAAAACGATGGAAAGACTAGGCAGCTAGCTTTTTCCATATACGGTCTAATATCGGAAGTCTCTCCGAGATAAGTTATGATTCTCTTTTTCTGCCATTCATTGATCGTGTCATAAGGTACAGAGTTAGGGTTGCTCTGATCTATAAAGCCTAGTAATTCAAATCTTACTTGAGGATAATTTTTCTTTACAATTTTTGCTGCCTCCACAAATTCTCGTACTCCCTTATCCCAAATTAGTCTACCTGCAAAGAGAAAACGATCTATATAAAATTTCTTTTGTTTTCTTGGTTTAAACCAATTGGTATCTATTCCTTCACTTTTTAAAACTCGGGCTTTAGATTTTCTGACTATACGTTTAAATACAAAAACATCTTTGTCATTATCATTTAGGAACCAAACTTCTTTAGCGAGAAATGTTGCAATTCTGTAAAAAGTTAATGTGATCCATCGTACAAAGAAGTTTTTAAACTGGAACATCTGTCCTAATCCGGTGGTAACAATAATCGATGGAATTTTACAAAATGCCGCTGCTATAGATCCGTAAATATTAGGCTTAATAGTGTAGTGAAAGATCATATCCGGTCTGATCTTTTTATAGGTTTTATAAAATCTACGGATGAGTTTTAGTTCGGTGATAGGATTTGTTCCATAATTACTGATACTGATTTCGTGATAGTTTATCCCTTCTGCCACTAACTTAGAAGTGAAGTTATCCTTAGGGGCAATTACTGTAACTTCATATCCTTCTTGTTGTAATCCACGGATAAGTCCTAAACGAAAATTGTACATACTCCATGAAGTATTGCCAACTAATGCTATGGATTTCTTTTTTTGCACTTTCTACTTTTAACTCTTAGTGTCTAGAATTTTTACGACTTGCTTTATTTCTTGTTCATCAGCTTTCGGATAAATTAAAAGAGCATCTTCTTCATCTACGATAATATAATTATCTAAACCTTTAACAACAACTATTTTTTTACTGTCTGATCTAATGATTGTATTACTTGTATCTATAAGATGGGTTTTTTCTCCTATTACCACACATTCATTCTCATCTTTATTTTTAAATGCGTGTAGACTACTCCAGGTCCCTAAGTCCGACCATCCGATATCTGCAGGAATCGTAAATACGTTTGTTGCTTTTTCGAGGATTGCATAATCTACTGAGATACTTTCTGTTTGAGGGTAGACTTGATTTATGTATTCTTGTTCTCCTGGAGTTCCGTATTTTGATTTATTACTGGACAGTATAGAAATAATGTCAGGAGCATTTTTATTAAATGAATTCAATATCGTTTTAACACTCCATATAAACATACCGGCATTCCAAAGGTAATTCCCTAGTGCTACATATTTTTTAGCAGTCTGTAAATCTGGCTTTTCTTTAAAAGAAGTCACTTTTAAAATGTCGTTTTCAGAATCCTTTACGGTTTCTATATATCCATAACCGGTATCAGGTCGTGTAGGCTGGATTCCTAGCGTTACGATGGCTGGATTTGTGCTTGCGTAATTAAAAGCCGCTTGTAGATTGTCTAGGTAAGCTTGTTCTTTAAGAATAACATGATCAGAGGGTAATATTGCAAAAACTGCATCCGGGTTTCTAGCTTCTATATTTAAAGCTGTGTATGCTACACATGGAGCTGTATTATTTCTGGATGGCTCACATAATATGTTTTGTTCTGGAAGTTCGGGAAGGTGTTCTTGCGTGATTGCTTTATATCGCTGGTTAGTAACGATTAGTATATTCTCATTTGGAATAATTTTTACCACCCGATCATAGGTCATCTGTATCAGAGATCTACCTACGCCTAGTATGTCTAGAAACTGTTTAGGGTTATCTTCTGTACTACTCGGCCAGAATCGAGAGCCTACTCCTCCGGCCATTATGGCTATGTAGTGGTTAGTATTCATGTTTTACTTTTCATCTCAGGTAATCCCTTAAACCACTTTTGTACGATGTCACTAGAAGAGTTTAGAATAACCCACGCTGTGGATAAAATAATCTTTAGATCGGTCATAAAAGACTGATTTTCTAAATACCACATTTCTAATGCACCTTTATAAGGAGCAATTTCTTCTTGATAAAACTCATGAGCATCTTTCCCGTTAGGTCTGTTTTCAAAGAGTTTTTCTTCATCCCTAAATACAATTGAGCCGATACCAGTAATACCAGGTTTAAGTCTTACAATTTTATTTTGGACACTGTCCGAGTAAGCATTAAAAGTTTTATCTACTAAAGGACGAGGACCAACAATACTTATATCTCCTTTTAATACATTTATTACTTGTGGTAATTCATTAATTTTAGTTTTTCTTAGAAACCCGCCCATGGGGGTAACTCTAGGATCATTCCTGAGAGTAATAGATCCAGTACCTATATTAGGAGAATCTTTTAGCATCGTTGCAAACTTCCACATGTTAAAGTACTCTTTATTTTGTCCTATTCTTTTTTGATAATAAAACACGTAGCCTTCTCCTGTTAATCTTAAACCGATTATGATCGGTATTAAAAAAGGACTAAGTACGATTAGTACTATTAACGCCAGAAGGATATCAAAAAATCGTTTAATTATATTATACATATTACATTTTTTGATCTAATGATTTACCTGCTTCAATATGTTGAAAATCAAGTAGGTGTTGTTTTAAAAATGAAATTATTTTTGCCTTATCAAGTTCTTGATCGGCAAATATGTTTTTGATATTTTTAATAATAGACTCCACATTTTCTAATGATTCGTTCGATTCGTTTTTAATTACTCCTAATGCTGTAAATAAATTTAAATCCACAATATCTTCCTGAGTATAAAATTCCTCAAACTGCTTTTCACCAGATGTATCGGTCTTAAAGAAGTACACAGGATATTCTTTATTTGTATGTGTCCACGCAATGGCTTTTTCTCTGGCTTCTTGCTCTGAGCTACAATAGTAAGGCTCGAGGTCCTGTGATTTTAAATACTCTACAGCAATTTCTGAAAAAGTAAGCATAGAATTTTCGTATAATTTTGGAAAGAATATTTCCTTAGTTTTCCCTAAAAGACATGCGATCAAACAGAGTTGACCAGATTCTTCAGGAGAAACAAAATATCTTTTTACATCATTAGGAGAAGATAAAGGTTGTTTTTTAGCCAGTCTTTCATTAAACCCAAAGAGTAAACTTCCATTAGAAAATGCAACGTTAGCAAATCGAGCAGTAGATATTTTTAATTTTTGTCCGTAAGCCATCAAAACTTTTTCCATTAGTTTTTTACTAGCTCCCATTACATTTACAGGATTGGCTGCTTTATCCGTAGAAACAGCGAAGAAATGACTAGGTGGATTTTTTACACATAGATCTAAAAGCTTTTTTGTATTTATCACATTATTGTGAATCATGGCTTCTATAGCATAATGATCTTTTTCACTACGCACATGTTTATGGGCTGCAAAACAAGCAACAACATCAAACTTATTTGCAAGGAAAAACTTTTTAAATACATTACTGCCAAAATCAAAAGGATAGGTTACATAAATAGGAGGTACGTGATCATTGTAAGAACTTCGTAAATCTCTTGTTAGCTCTGTTAATCCATTTTCATTGTAATCTACCACATGAAGTGACTTGGGTTTAAAAGGAAGCAAAGCTTTAATAAACGAAGAACCAATAGTACCTGCACCGCCTATTACTAAAACAGCTTTGCCATGTACCTGTGCTTTAAGTTCTTGTTCATATTTATTAAGATCTGAGTCGAAATAACTTTTCTCTCTTTTTGTTATATGAGTATTGATAAATTTGGATTGATTAAACATGTTCGTATTTTTTTGATTCGATAAAGGGTATTACTGGATTAGATTTCCAGTCTAACTCTTTTCTCGCTTTTTCATCATTAAAGGTTAATGGTAATATTAATTTATTCAGTTTTGTAATATTAAAAGGAAAGCTTTTCTTGAATACATATTCGAAAAAACTCCCAAAACGTGCAACAACACGAAGAATAAAAACAGGTACGATTAGAAATATTTTTTTGTTTATAGATTTTGCAAAAGCGTTTTCAAATTCATTAAAAGAGGGATGTACTCCATCCGTTAAATTGTAAATGCCAGAGACGTTGATATTCTTAGTTGTTAAAACTGCTATGTCTTCTGCAAGAACAGCGCTTTTCTTAGCTGTATTATTAAAAATTTGAGGATAAGTTCCTTTTGAAATAGCAGAAAGCATTTTATTTAAATTACCAGGAGGATTTATTCCTACTATTAAAGGCAGTCTAAGAATTAAATAATTTACTTTATTTAAGGTACACCATTTTATCACTTCTTTTTCTGCTAAGTACTTGCTTTTCCCATATGGCGTTTTAGGATTAGGTTCTTTCGTTTCAGATATATTCTCACCTGTTTCGATACCATATACTGCAACAGTGCTAATAAAAATAAGTTGTTTGGGTAATTCTGTTAGAAGTTTTAGTTTGCTTAACAACTCTTTTGTTGCTTTATAATTTATCGTATAAAATGCTTCTTCTTCTTCGGTAGTTTTGGGTACGATATGAGCCTTTCCCGCAATGTGAATTACTTTGACATAATTTAAATCTGGTAAAGAATTTAAAGAATGCTCAAGATTCCAATTTATTTTATTTTGAATAGCATCTGTAAATGTTCTTCCTAAACTTGTGATCGTAAAGTCATTTTTAACAAAATGATTTAGTATCTCCGTCCCTAAAAAACCACTACTCCCAGTGAGCAGGACGTTTTTATTGAAACCAGTCAAAGGAAGATTTTTTATTTGAAAAAATAGATTCTACCCAACCTTCTATTGATATTCTGCGAACGATATTATCTGGAATTTTTCTAAATGGTTTTTGTAAAAATATCAAATCTATTTCAGTACATTTTCTATCTATAATTAGTACATTATCTGGGTTATATAAACAATATTTCTTTATTTCTTTATTAGTGGTAATAATTTTCCTTTTGGCACCTAGGGCTTCAAAAGTTCGCATTGTTAGACCTGTTTGGCCTGGGTGCTGGATATCTAATAAAGCTTTTGATTCTTTGACAATATCTTCAACTTCG
>Ga0114957_1002218_pt1 | contig 18961 bp, 16 predicted proteins | sample BantaG_FD_87175 | JGI IMG/M metagenome (GOLD analysis project Ga0114957, IMG submission 87175) | Marine algal microbial communities from Bantry Bay, Ireland - BantryBay_4 metaG | ecosystem: Host-associated > Algae > Red algae > Unclassified | place: Bantry Bay, Ireland | collected 2014-11-21 | reverse complement strand
TCTAAATTACATTAACCTACACCGCCCCCAGATAAATATCAAACGTCACGGCCAGATTTCCCTGTGTGTCCTCTAGGGCAATTGGTAAAATTCTACGCATCGCCTTTTCCTGCGAAGCCCAGCGATCTTTTTCAATATGTGGATCCCCCTGAAAGTACAATTGAGAAACCAGTTCCCGGCTATTTTTTTCAGTCACGCGAAAATGAATATGTGCAGGACGGTAAAGTTTTCCATTTAAATATTTTCCTGGTAAGATTGTTTTAAAAGAGTATTTACCATCGGAATTTGAATACCATTTACCGCGCTGCCGAAAAGCACTGGAATCATTATCGTATTCGCCTTCGGTATTACAGTGCCAGATTTCGACCAGCGCGTTGGGTAGCGGTGTGATACAATCAGCACCGTAGACGGTTCCTTGCAAAGTGACTACCGAACCAGACAATCCACTATAAGTCAAATCTTGTCTTAGCGGCGCCTCCGCCCGATAAAAAGGCCCCAAAATATCATTGGTCGTATCGCAATCACCCACAAAATGATCTGCTTCTTTTTTAATCATTCCAAAGGCAGAGACACTACAAATAGCAAGGGTAGTCTTTTTAAGGAAATCTTTCCTGCGCATATAATTGATTTTAGATTACGAAGTTGTTAAGGGATGAGTTAATAATAACTTTGATAAGAAATTAAGGAATGTTGATAAAATAAATGAAGCATAGTGTCTCAATCTATTTAATCGCCATTCCTAAAAGGCTGGTAATGAGAGGGGCTATTCGTATAACGTAAAAAAAATCGCTTTGTTGTTCTAAAATATTCCAAGCTATTAGGACGTTAGGTGACTAGATTTTAAGGAATGGCGATTAAATAAATTCAATTTTATTAATAATTTTAAAAACACACACAGAATGAAAAAATTCACTTTCACTTTAAGCTTCTACCTACTTTTATTGGCTGCTTTCATGGTCGCTTTTTCAGGTTGTAAGGACGACGATGATGAACCGACCAAAGCAGACTTTATCGGAGTTTATAACGTTTCGGAAGTGTGTGACGGTGTAACCAATCCCTATAGTTTTAGCATTGCAGATGTCAGTAGTAGTGACGATGGAGTAACGATCACTAATCTATGGGATTGGGAAGAAGTGATAGATGCAACGGTAAATGGTAGTACTATTACTATTCCTTCTCAAGTAGCCGATGATGCTACTTTTTCCGGGAGTGGAGAATTATCGGGAAATACCCTGGTAATTACTTATACCGCAGTAGAGGATATGGAAACGGAGAGTTGTGTAGCTACTGCGACTAAACAGTAAACTGTAGATAAAACCTATTAGATCACCAGGATCGGGAGCTTTCGTTTATAACGAAGGCTCTTTTTGTTTAATTTGCACGGAATAAGGTGACATTGCACCCATCATAAGCATTAACTAATACATGGACTCAATTACACAGATAGCATTAGGCGCAGCAGTTGGCGAAGCCGTTTTAGGAAAAAAAGTAGGCAACCGCGCCATGGTTTGGGGAGCCGTGGGAGGTACCATCCCTGATCTGGACATCCTGGCTAATTTTGTTACGGACGAGATGACCGCGCTGGCGTTCCATCGGGGCATCAGTCATTCGTTTTTGTTTGCGGCTACCTTTCCCATCGCATTGGGTTGGCTGGTACATCAATTGTACACAAGTGGTGTATATAAAACCAAAGCATACAAATCATTTGTAATTTTTGGAGCCATGCTGTTTTTTACGGCGGTGGCCACGGTCATTTCAGCCATTCCCGTTTTGACAGGAGGAGATCCGTTTTATCCGACCATTATTGGTTTTATTTTGTTGGGAACAGCGTTGGCGCACTGGATGAAATTGCGTTATTATCGAGCAGAACTGACGGAGGTAAATGCCAGTTGGAAAGACTGGTCGTGGTTGTTGTTCTGGGCGATTTTTACGCACCCGTTACTAGACTGTTGTACGGCCTATGGTACGCAGGTTTTTCAACCTTTTTCTGATTATCGGGTCGCGCTGAATAATATTTCCGTGGTTGACCCGATCTATACATTACCGTTGATTATCGGTTTACTTTTAGCAGCCCGACTTTTTAGAAATTCCCGACTACGGTCTCTATTTAATTATCTTGGTCTTGGATTAAGTACCGCTTATCTTGTTTTTACCTTTTGGAATAAAAGCAGAATTGATACGGTTTTTGAAAATACGATGATCCGGGACGAGATTGTTTGGGAGCGATATATGACCTCACCTACTATCTTTAACAATATACTTTGGAATTGTCTGGCGGAAAGTGAAGATGCCTTTTACTACGGAAAATATTCGTTGCTGGACAAAGAAGCGATGGTCAATGATCTGATTAGAATTCCGAAAGGACACGAAAAATTAGCTCCTTACGAAAACGATGAAACCATCAAAATGCTGGAATGGTTTTCTAACGATTATTATAATGTAGTCACGAATAGCAAAGGAGAATTACAACTCAATGACCTGCGATTTGGTACGGGCAGTGATGGTTTAATCTCGGATAAAGACTATATTTTTAAATTTATCCTGGAAGAGAAAAACGGGAAGATCAGCGCCCATCAATCTAGAGAACGGCAGGAATCGATCAGTGAGACGTTCGCTACATTATGGAAGCGGATTAAAGGGCAGTAAACCAAACTATTTATTTTTTTCAACCCACTCCTGAAATTTCTCAAATTTCCCGGGGTGATAAGCCGACACATTATCCGTTTCTTCCGGGTCGGTGATCATGTCAAATAACTGCCATTCGGTTTGGGGATTTACCCGGCGCATTTTCCACTGATTGTACCGTAAAATTTCCGGACCCTCTTTGTCCGAGGATTTCCAGTATAAGATGCGATCTTCAAGTGGAGTAGTGGGGCGTTTTATATTTTTATAAAAAGATTTTCCGTCAAGTGTATTACCATCGTAAGGCGCATTCAAAAAGTCAGCGATGGTTGGCAATAGATCAGCGGTATAAATTGCTTGTTGACTAATGCCTTTTTTTACTTTATCATCTCCTGTATAAAAAATCAATGGTACTCGTAGACTGCTTTCGCTGTATGCAGTTCCCGTACCCGATAATGCGGTAAGCACCACCAAGGTATTTTGAGAAACGTCCGTCAGTAGTGTCGCTACGGCATCATTTAGTTGCGACAAATTATTTGAACTTAGTTTAATAATGTGCATGGCAGATACTGTTTTGTTTGCTCCGGACCAGGCGGTGTGATCGCTGTATTCCAGTATCTTATAATCTTTGGATAGTAATGAATTTTTAAAATTAGCAAAATTATTATTATTAAAATTACCTGACAACAAATGCCCTGTATGCATTCCCGACTGGAGGGCTTGTTCGGCAAGATGCACTTCCGGGCTGGCCGTAAAAGCATTTGTAAAAGCTACGCTGTTTTCCATCAATTGCTTTAATGCAGCGTGCCTTTCCAGCGCTTTTACTCCATCTGCGGTCCACTCCCTTGGCCATTTTTCTACCAATAGTAAAACGACGTCTGGATCGCTGTTTTTCTGGTCGGAACAACCAGTAACAAGACATATTGAAATAACTAAAAACGAAAGTAGACGGAACATAATTTATCAATTTAAAATGGAACTAAAAATGGTCTTTCCTCTTTGTGAAAAAAGCGAATGCTCAAATATAAAGAAAAATTAAAGCAACGAAAATATTCGACCAGTACAGTATTTACAATATGAGTTAGAAGTTGAAATAATCGACTGTTTATGCTTTTAATTTTTTTTAAATCGTCAAGAAAGTAAATTTATTTTATCAACATTCCTAATACATAAACTTAATCCTGAACATTACTACCTGCTTACGGTTTTATGACCGATACCAATATCCAATCATCCATTAAACCTCCTCTGGTTATGAAAAAAAACGCTTCTGACAGCAGTTTGCAAAATACTTCCGAAGAGCTTCGTAAGCCGGAACGACGAGCGATAACGCTTCACATCAACGGAAAGCAAACCACGCTTAATATTGCCCCCTGGACGACCTTACTCGACGCACTGCGTCAGTATCTTGACATGACTGGTACCAAAAAAGGTTGTGATCATGGACAGTGCGGTGCCTGTACTGTACTCCTTGATGGAAAGCATATTAATTCTTGTCTTTCACTAGCGGTTATGCAAGAAGGTAAAGAAATAACGACCATCGAAGGATTAGCGGAGGGAGATGACCTCCATCCGGTACAGCAAGCTTTTATTAAGCACGATGCTTTTCAATGTGGCTATTGCACCGCCGGGCAAATTTGTTCTACCGTCGGAATGCTGAATATGGAAAAGGGTAATTCACCCGAAGAAATTCGGGATTTGATGAGTGGAAATATTTGCCGTTGTGGTGCTTACGCCAATATTTACGCAGTAATTGACGAAGTGAAAAAAACTTAAAATAACCCGTTTCTGAAGTTTAGACAAGCTCTTGACCTTTGGCAATTAAAAAAATAATCATGCATAACTTTACCTACCAAAAAGCCGAAAATATATCCGATGCTACTCAAGGTATCACTAAAAACAAGCAATCTAAATTTATTGCCGGTGGCACCAATCTGATTGATCTGATGAAATATCGGATTGAAAACCCAGACCATCTGATTGATATTACCAACCTTGCCTTTGCTGATATTGAGGACATAAAAAGTGGAGGCCTCCGACTTGGTGCGCTGGTGACAAATGCGGATACAGCCTATCACGCAGAAGTCAAAAGTCGGTATCCGCTGGTTACCAAAGCCATCCTTTCTGGCGCTTCTGCACAGTTGCGCAATGCGGCCACCAACGGAGGAAATCTTCTACAGCGAACCCGCTGTTACTATTTTTACGATACGGCTACTCCTTGCAATAAACGTGAGCCGGGTAGTGGTTGTAGTGCGATCAAAGGATTTAACCGAATTCATGCAATCATCGGAACATCCAGCGAATGTATCGCTACCCATCCCTCTGACCTCTGCGTAGCACTCGCCGCATTAGATGCTACTGTTCAAGTGACTGGTGTAGACGGGGATCGCAGTATTCCTTTTTTAGAATTTCATCGGTTGCCTGGAGATACGCCTCAAGTGGATACAAACTTACGTCCCGACGAAGTCATTACTGCAATAGATTTACCAGTAAAAGGATTTTCAAAACATTATGCTTACGTAAAGGTTCGGGATCGTCCTTCTTATGCTTTTGCCGTCGTTTCGGCAGCAGCAGCGCTTGAAATAGATGGAGATAAAATAAAAGATATTCGGATTGCGCTCGGTGGCGTAGCGCACAAGCCCTGGAGAAAGCCCGAAGTGGAGAAAAAATATTTTGGGCAAATCGCAGGCCGGGAAACATTTGAAGCGTTGGCAGAGGAATTACTAGCAGGTGCAGAGGGTTTTACACACAATAGTTTTAAAATTCCATTGGTTAAAAAAACAATTGTCAGAGCATTAGGGATGGCAATGGAAGGACGTAATAATTAATTTTTTTATAAAACACTCAGTTTAGTGAATTTCGTAAAAATCCATTTTTTTTGGTTTTATAAAGTTTGATCTTAAATAATAAAAATGACTAACACCCAATATATAGGAAAATCAGTAGATCGTCCTGATGGCCGCAAAAAAGTACTAGGCCAGGCTACTTACGCTGGTGAATTTACGCAAGAGAACATGGTATATGGCTACATCGTTCAAAGTGAGATTGCCAATGGCAAAATTGTTAAGATTGATATGAAGCAAGCGGAAAAAGTGGAAGGCGTTTTGCGGGTATTTACCCACGAAAATATTCCTCAGTATTTGAAAATAAATGTGGATTATTCTGATCCACTTGCTCCTCCGGGAAATCCGTTTCGACCACTTTATAACGATAATATTCTTTACAATGGACAGCCGGTAGCCTTGGTTGTTGCGGAAGATTTTGAGACTGCAAGGTTTGCTGCCGGATTGGTACAAGTAGAATATAAAGCAGAGAAATTTTCTGTGGATATCCGAGAAAATTTAGGAAAGGCAACACACAAAGATGTCGATGATTCGCCCAAAAATCGAGGAGATGCTGAGGGAGCATTTGCCAAAGCACCTCATACGATTAGTGCAGAATATTATCAACCGCGGCATTTCCACAATCCGATGGAGCCGCACGCGACAATTGCGATCTGGAACGATAAAAATGCGTCTTTTAAAATCTACGATAAAATTCAGGGAGTACGTAGCAGTCAGGCTTATATTCGGGGCGTATTTTCGTTAGAAAAAGAAAAAGTAGCCATTAGTTGTCCATTCGTGGGCGGTGGATTTGGGGCCGGATTAAGACCGCAATATCAACTCTTTATGGCAGCCCTGGCGTCTAAAGTTCTAAAGCGTCCAGCTAAAGTGACGCTGACGCGTCGACAGATGTTTTCTTTCGGACACCGTCCGGCCAACCTTCAAAGAATAAAATTGGGAGCCGAAGAGAATGGTAAACTAACCGCTATCCAGCACGAATCGTTTGGTGAGACTTCTACCTTTGAAAAGTTCAGTGAAATGGTGGTCAACTTTACCGGAGTAATCTATGATTGCGACAATGTAGACACAGATTATCAATTGATTCCGGTCAATGTTTACACACCGATGGATACCCGTGCACCCGGTGGCGCTACGGGTATGTTTGGACTCGAAAGCGCGATGGACGAACTGGCATACAAAATCGGCATTGATCCTTTAGAAATGAGACTTAGAAATTACGCTGACCGGGACCAAAATGCAGACAAGCCATTTTCCAGTAAAGAACTTCGGGCCTGCTATCAGCAAGCTGCGGATAGTTTTGGCTGGAAAGAAAAATATACGCTTCAGCCTCGGCAGAAAAAGGACGGTCATGCTTTGGTCGGTTATGGAATGGCAACGGGAATTTGGGAGGCTATGCAGCAAAAAGCATCTGCGCAGGCGATCTTACAATCAGATGGTAAGTTAATTGTTAGCTCGGGAACGGCTGATAATGGCGCAGGTACTTACGCCATCATGACCCAAATTGCAGCAGAGACGGTTGGTGTATCAATAGAAAAAACGGAGTTCAGACTTGGAGATACCGACCTGCCTAAGGCGCCCATTCAAGGAGGCTCGTGGACTGCCTCATCAGTTGGTTCTGCGGTTCGAATGGTAGGGAAAGCGATGCAGATAAAGATTTATGATCTGGCTTGTAAAACATATCCTGTGAAAACCAGTAATACAACTTTATCAGATTCTAAATTCGAGAATAATCAACTGGTACTTAAAAATGGAACTACCATTGATTTTACGGAACTACTTACTACCGCAGGAGAAGATCAGTTAAAAGTTTTGCATAATGCAAAACCAGAAGAAAGCCGAAGCGATTATTCTTGTTATGCACACGCTTGCGTTATGGTGGAAGTAAACGTAGATGAAGATTTGGGAATGATTACGATACCAAAGATAGTAATTACCGTGGCTGGAGGAAAAATTCTTAACCCAAAAACAGCACGCAGTCAAATATTGGGAGGAATAGTATGGGGTATTGGTGCTGCGCTCGAAGAAGACGGAATGATAGATCCAAATTATGGACGTATTATGAATGCCAACCTAGCTGAGTACCACGTTCCGGTTCACGCCGATGTTCAGGATATGGAAGTTATTTTTGTGGAAGAAGAGGATAAGATTGTTAATCCAATTGGAGCAAAAGGACTCGGTGAAATCGGTATTGTCGGAGTCGCTGCTGCGATCGCAAATGCGGTTTTTAATGCTACAGGACGGCGCGTGAGGGAACTACCAATTACGTTGGATAAGGTTTTAGATCTTGATTAACGTTTATGTATGCAAAATCTCCAGACATAAACGCTATTGATATTAAATAGCTATGAAAATCAGATTTCAAAAATTAATCTTGGAAATATAAACAACGCTGTCATTTCAGATGGCTTAGGATCAATAAAAGAATAACTTATAACATTTGGCTGTTTAATGTAAGTAGTGCTTATTCAAAAAAAAACACCCGGGAGATAACTCCGAGGTGTTTTGATAACAAGAAATTTCTTTCATTAATTTTAACTACTCTTACACAACCTACGCCTCAAGAGTAGCGCGTTTAAGAGCAGCCAATAACTAATAGCAAACTGCTAATAGCCACCGAATATTACTTACCGAACATACCGCCCAGCTTGTCACCCAAACCCTTGGCTGCATCGCCTAATCCACCGGCAGTATCACCAGTTAAACCTTTAGCCGCATCGCCTAATCCACCGGCCATGTCACCAAGGCCACCTAGCTTATCGCCCAATGCACCTTTAGCCATGTCCGCGATTCCGCCACCGAGGCCTAGTTGGCTCATTAAACCATCCTGCGTTACTTCGTCGCCGTCGCCTTTTAATTGACCAGTTAATCCACTGACCATGCTGGCCATTCCAGTACCAGCAACCATGCCCGCTACACTTTCGGGTACACCTAATTTGGCCATTACGCCAGTCGCAAATTTAGCTTTAATAGCGGCAAAAATAGGATTGCCCATCAAGCCACTTCCGCTGCTGTTAAACATACTCAAAATGCCGTTCATATTTCCTCCCGTTACCTGCTCCATCAGACCAGCCTGTAAACTCTCCTGCGCTACTGGAAGTACTTCTTTTGCTTGCTCAGCGTTGATACCCGTCTTTTCGGTAAGTTCGCTAATTACGTTTCCGCCAACGGCGCTCATTAATTGATCTAACATATCTATTTATGTTTTTTTATGGTGAAAAATAAATTTTCCTGACTTTCATCAAGTTGGGATTTAACATCCCTTTCATACCCTATTTATACGAAAGAATAAGGTAATAAGTCACAAAATACATAGTTTTTTTAACTATGTGTGTCGTAAAAATCCTTTTTTATATAGAAATAAAAGTGCTTTTACCCATTATGCTTGTACAGCTTTCAATAAAAATTACCATAAACATTCAGATCCAATATTAATTTATTGTAAATAATTCTTTACCATTCCATTAATTATCCAATACTGCTTTCTGTATTTTTCACAATAACTTAAAACCCCACACTAGTTATTACCCCAAATCACTCATAACTTTGCACTGAAATCTAAAATACCAGTTAATTTTAATTAATCATTCTTAAAAATTCAGGAAGATGAATACGAAATTTTACACTTTACTCCTTTTACTTACTTTTTTAAGCTGTAATATTTTTGCACAGACAATTATTACGGATGCTGATTTGGAAGGTGATCAAACATACACCTGGACGAATGATAACGAATACCTTTTAGACGGTTATGTATATCTGGAAGCAGGCGGTGTATTAAATATCGAGCCTGGAACCGTAGTTCGGGCCAAATCCAACGGAACAAATGGAGATGCCACTTCTGCTCTGATCATTGCTCGCGATGCACAAATAAATGCTATTGGAACGGTAGACGAACCAATTATTTTTACCGGAGAGTTTGATGACTTATCCATTACCCTTGATTTTTCGGCGACTGATAATAAAACCTGGGGAGGTTTAATCATTTTAGGAAATGCTCCGATTGGCGAAGATGGAGGAGAAGAAGCCGTGGAAGGAATTACTTCAGAAAATGAAACTAGAGTACTTTATGGTGGAACAGATGCTAATGATAATTCTGGAACGCTGAAATATGTTTCCCTGCGTCACGGAGGTAATACCATCGCGGCAGATAACGAAATCAACGGATTGACTTTAGGAGGTGTAGGTAATGGAACAGAAATTGACTACATCGAAGTTTTTGCGAATTCTGATGATGGGATTGAAATTTTTGGTGGAACCGTTAACATTACCCACGCAGCAGTTGCCTTTCAGGGAGATGATGCCTTTGATGTAGACGAATCCTGGGATGGATACATCCAGTACGCCTTTTCTATTCAGCAAGATATTTCAGCGGAGATTGGCGACAACGCAGTGGAGTATGACGGATCTGAAAGAGCAGATTTAGGACCTAAAACCGTAGGAAGGTTTTACAACGGTACTTTTATCGGTTCTGGTCTCGAAGCGGGAACCAGCAACGGTTTACGTTTAAAGAAGGATGGGGCAGTTCAAATGTGGAATTGTGTCTGGACGGAAATACAGGGTGGCGTAATTCGAGTACAAGATTCTGCGATTGAGCGATTAATTGCGGGAGAAACTGTATTTGCCAATAATATTGCTTTTGACTATGGTAGCCTGGAGATCGATCCAGATACTCTTTTTGATATCACCGGTGTTGAAAATATTGATCCACAGATCGCAAGTATCTCTCGTACACCCAACAATCAGCTGGACCCACGACCTGCCAATAATGATTCTCCGCTTTTATCAGGTGCGGCTACTCCTACCGAAGCTGGGGTAGATATAACTACTTACCGTGGTGCTTTTTATGAAAATCTGTGGTTAGAAGGATGGACCGCTTTGGATGCTTACGGTTACCTGGGCGATGTTTCTACTTCAACGGTTGACTTTGCGCAAAGTAAGGATGGAATAACGCTATCTCCTGCGATTCCTAATCCAGCACTGAATGAAGCAAGATTTAATTATAGCTTACCAACGGCTTCTCCAGTTAGTGTCCAAGTGATGGATTTAAATGGTCGCATTGTTAGCGTAGTAAACCTGGGCCAGGTTGGCGTCGGAGAAAATTCTTTTCAACTAAACGTATCTGATCTTTCTAACGGATTATACATTGTGTCCTTACAAACAAAAAATAGCATCGTAACTCAAAAGTTTACGGTACAGAAATAAAAATTATCAAAGGGGAGCAAATTGATTTTGCTTCCCTTTACTTTTTTTAAGTATAAAAAATTATTTACTTACATTAATACTGTTAACCTGAGTATCATTAATAAATCTTTTTGTGATACTTGCAAATTTTTTCTAAAATGAAAAAGCTTTTTCTCTTCAGTATCAGTTGGATACTATTTACGATGAGTCTTTTGGCTCAGGGAACCATCAGCGGTTCTATCATCGACGCTGAATTTGGGGACGGTCTGATTGGAGCCAACGTGGTCATCGAAGGTACTACCAATGGCGTTTCTACCGATTTTGAAGGCAAATATCAATTGAAAACCGAACCGGGAGTTTATACTTTGATCATTTCCTACATCGGTTATAGCGACAAGAAGATTGCAGGAGTAGAAGTTAAAGACAATGAAGTTACCTACCTCGATGCTACCATGTCTGAAGGCGGAGTAGAGCTGGATCTGGACGTAGTGGTAACGGCTAAAGTAATTGAACGGTCCGAAAACGCGGTTCTATTACTACAAAAAAAATCAGATAAAATTCAGGATGGTATTTCTTCTCAGGAAATGGCCAAACTCGCGATCAGTGATGCCGCTGGCGCCATGAAAAAAGTAACGGGGGCAACCGTTAGTGGTGGAAAATATATCTATATTCGGGGACTGGGAGATCGTTACTCGCTTACCCAGCTCAATGATCTGGTCATCCCCAGTTCTGATCCTTATCGAAATGGTGCGCAGCTGGATTTGATTCCTTCCAACCTGCTAGATAATATCATCACTTCTAAAACCTTTACGCCCGATCAACCCGGTACTTTTACCGGAGGAGCCGTAAATATCAAAACGAAAAGCTTTCCGGAACAATTCAGCTTAACTTTTTCTACCAGTGCTGGATATAACCAACAAAATAATTTTAACGACGAATTTTTGACCCATCAGGGAGGAGGTACTGATTTTTGGGGATATGACGATGGAACACGTGCTCGTCCTGAACTTCTGGATCGTGCGGACGTAAAGCGTACTTTTGAATTGGGGAGCAACCTACCGGTCCTTACGAGAATTAATCGGGACGACGAAGGGCAGGCCCTCGCAGATGCGGCGGATGCGGCCATCAATTCGGTCAGCCGACAGTTTACACCAACGGAAAAAACCTCTTCTTTTGATCATGGCTACGGAGTTACTTTCGGCAATCAGTATCAACTCGGTAAAAACCTTCTGGGAGTAATTGCTTCTGCCTCTTTCAAAAAAGAATACACGCACCTGGCGGATTACACGCGGAGAAACTGGAGTCTTTTTGACATCAATGCGGGTGACCTGTTCAATGAAGGAGACTTCGAAGAAACGCTCAGTAACGAATCTTCTACCCTGAATGGAATGGTCGGATTATCTTACAAAATTAACAGTCTAAATACGATTTCGCTAAATACAATTTATAATCATAGTGCTGACAAAACTTCCCGTTTTCTTACTGGAGAGCGTCCAGATAATATTGTATTGCCGGACATTATGGAAGGACGAGAATTGTTTTTTCAGGAGAGAGAAATGAAAAATGTTCAAGTGGGTGGTAGCCATGCTATTCCAGCGGCCAATAATCTACTGATTGAGTGGAAATGGAGTCAGGCCAATTCTTCTCTGATCGATCCGGATCGTAGATTTTTTGAAAATGAATTTAATACCGAAACGGGTAATTATCGAATTCCCGAATCTAACGTACAGCGACCATTTATCTTTTATCGAGACCTGGCGGATGTGCAAAGAGATTATAAAGTAGATATTACTTTACCCTTGAAGAATAATATGAAATTCAAAGTAGGTGGTTTGTACACAGATAAGCGTAGAGACTTTACGGAATATCGGTACCAAATCGAAGAGAATGCTTCAGCGGGAGAACGATATAACGGAAATACGGAAGAATATTTAAGCGATGGAAATATTGGTGTCATCGGAGAGTTTGAGCCACTTGGAGGATTTATTTTAGGCAATTATCTACTGGATCGTACCCAGGATCAAAATCAATACACCGGAACGGACGAAGTTAAAGCGGCATATCTAATGGCTACTTTACCGATCACTGAGAGTTTGAAATTTGTTGGAGGAGCCAGAGTAGAAAAAACGGATATTTTTGTTTCCAGTGCAGATACCAGTCGCATACCGGGTGTGATTGATCAACTGGATGTTCTTCCCTCTGCTAATTTGATTTACGCATTGAACGATGATATGAATTTGAGAGCCTCTTACAGCAGCACGATCGCGCGGCCCAACATGCGAGAAATTGCTCCTTTTGAATCTTTTGATCCGTTGACCAATACGATTTATCTTGGTAACGCAAATCTGGATCGAACAAAAGTGCAAAACTTTGATTTACGTTGGGAATGGTTTTTAAAGCCCGGTGAGTTAATCGCGGTTAGTGGTTATTACAAAGAATTTCAGGATGCGATTACTTTGTTTAGACTAAGAGAGCCGGGTAACGTATTCCAATACAAAAATGTTGAAAGTGCCAACCTTTACGGGGTAGAAATTGAGTTGAGAAAAGATTTGGGATTCATATTGCCAGCGTTGAAAAACTTTAAATTTAGCACCAACCTTTCGTTGATCAATTCTAATTCTGATGTTCCCGACGAAGACAATCTGGGACTAGACCCAACGAGTCGTCCATTCGAAGGTCAGGCCAACTACATCCTTAATACTTCGCTTTTGTATTCGAATATTGATATGGGACTAGATGCTTCTTTATCTCTGAATACCACGGGTGATAAACTGGCAATTATCTCTAACGAAGGAAATCCGGATATTTATGACCGTGGCCGTTCACAACTGGACTTTACCATTTCCAAGAAATTTAAAGATCTTAGTTTACGGCTTTCTGCCAGAAATTTATTAGACAGTCCTTATCGACAATCTTCCGAGTACAATGGTGAAGAATATCTTTATTACGAATTTCAGAGAGGAATTACCTACTCGGTCGGTGTATCTTATACCATTCGATAAGACCTTTTTCAAGAATAACAGTATTATGTAGTTTAGCTCGGAGTAACATTGTTTACTTCGGGCTTTATTTTTTAGACCAATACTTAAAACAGATAAAGGGTTTTCTTGTTAAAGAGATACCGGGTAGCATTTTCTACCCGCTAAAAAATATCTAACATGAAGATTAATATCCTTTTTTCTCTTTCTATCCTTTTCTTTTTAGTGGCCTGTGGTCAGAGCAATCGCAAAGTTACCGAGAACAATAAGCCCGCCTCAGATTATGCCAAGCAGGTGAATCTGAGCGATGATCTGGCGATTGCTACCTTTGGGGGTGGTTGTTTTTGGTGTACCGAAGCTTCCTTTGATCAGTTAAAAGGGGTGACTGAAGTGGTCAGCGGCTACTCTGGTGGTAAAGAAGACAACCCTACTTACAAGCAGGTTTCTTACGGGAAAACTACACACGCTGAAGCCATCAATGTCTACTATGATCCGGAAATTATTACCTACCAAAATTTACTGGATGTATTTTTTGTAGCACATGATCCTACCCAACTCAATCGACAGGGAAATGACGTTGGTCCGCAGTACCGCTCTGCTATTTATTACCGGACACCGGAAGAAAAACTGGCGGTGGACAATACGATAAAAAAACTTACAGATGCGGGTAAATTTTCCCAGCCGATTGTTACGGAGGTTGTCGAGTTTTCAAAATTTTGGGATGCAGAAGATTACCACCAGGATTATTATAAGAAAAATCCAAATGATCGCTATATGTTGGGAGTGGGCGTACCCAAGATTAAAAAAGTGCAAAAGTATTTCCCCGAATGGATTCGGTAGCCGCGATATTATTGGCGGCGGGAAGTTCTCGTAGAATGGGAAAAGAAAATAAGCTTTTACTTCCTTACCAGGAGCGTCCGATGATTCAACATCAAGTATACGAAATTCAGCAAAGTAGCCTCACTGATTTGATCGTAGTATTGGGATACGATGCCGAGCAGGTCGGTGCAGCTTTGTCGTCGGAGATAAGAACCGTTTTTAATGAAAATCATCTTGCTGGAATGACCAGTAGTATTCAGGCAGGAATTGCAGCAGTAGAAGGAAAGACAAATGGGTACATGATTTGTTTGTCTGATATGCCTTTGTTAAGAACAAAAGATTATAACGAAATAATTGATTTTTTTCTAAAAAATATTGATAAGTGTCCACGGTTGATCGTCCAGCCGGTCTATCAACAACAGCTGGGACATCCAGTTATATTTTCTAATTATTACCGAAAAGAATTACTAGCCCATATGGCGCCTGAAGGGTGTCGCGAAATTATCCGGAGAAATAAAGAAGAAGTGCGCCAACTGAATATGTCGGAGCCAAATATTTTAAGAGACATAGATACACCGGGCGATTATCAACGGATAAAAGACTAACCAGTGATGGTCTCTGTTGCAATTTTAGGAATTACCGTTTTACTGGCGCCAATAAAGGTTTCTGGTGGTAGACTAATATGGAATGTGGTTCCTTCGGTGAGTACCGAATCAAACCAGATTTTACCATTGTATTTGTCCACAATATTTTTACAGATTGTTAATCCAATCCCCGTTCCTTCGTAGCCTGCTCTTTTATCGAGTTGGTGGAAAAGATTAAAAACTTTATGGCTGTAATTCTCATTAATTCCGATTCCATTATCAGAAACACTAATGACAAAAGCATCCATGGTGAGTTTTGTTTCAACCTCGATTCTCGGTTGACGACCTTTGGGAATAAATTTTAATCCGTTGCCGATCAGGTTTTGCATGAGTTGTAATAAGTGAACCCGACTGATTTTCAGGTCTATTTTTTCGGAAGGAAAATCCAGAACCGCTTTGTTAGAAATAATTTTTTCTCTTAGATTACCAGTGACATCTTTTAGAATATCATCGAGTGTTGTCCGCTCGTTTTCTGCTACCGAAGAGGTAATGCGTGAATACTCGAGTAAATCTCCCAGCAGATTATTCATTCGCATGACACCAGAAGTAACGAAACCCATGTATTCGTTGGCTTCTTCGTTCATTTCTTTTCCATACTTTTTTTGGATCAAACTAACGAAGCTTCCTACGTTTCTTAGTGGCTCTTTAAGGTCGTGCGCGGCTACGTAAACAAATTGAGATAGTACTTCATTGTTTTCAGCCAGTCGAATGTTTTGTGATTCGATTTCTTCCGATTTTTTACGAAGACTCATATTGTTCTTTTCCTTCATTTTTACCATATACCCCAGACCAACAATCAGCAGAATTAGCGTGATGGAAAATATAGCAAACATCATTTTATTTTGACGTAACATTAGTGCCTGGTGCTCTTTGTCATTTTTTTCAACATCAAATTTGAATTGTAATTCGGTAATTCGATCTGTCCGCTGTTCGTTGAGTACGTAATCACTCAATTGTGTATAAGTTTCTAAATACCGTAGCGCCAGACTATCATTGCCTTTATTCTGATTTATTTTGTATAAATCGTAATTATTTTGTTGAGTTAATTCGCGATAGCCTCCCGTTTTGGAAAAAATCAGACTTTTCTTAAAAGCTACCTCTGCCGTATCAATCTTGTTTTGCTTTAGATATAATTTCCCCAGTCGATTATGTAATCGGGCATTCTCCAGGGTGCTAAGATATTTTTCGTAGTCGAAACATTCCATAAAGTAGGACTCCGCTTCGTTGTATAATTCGAGATGTGTATATATTTCGGCAATGTTGACCAATCCACGGGAAATAGAAATACCATCCTCACTTTGGCGGTAAACCATTAGAGATGATTTTTGCTTGGTTAAAGCCTCTTGATATTTTCCAAATGAAGTAAGAATATGTCCAAAGTCATAAAGTGTACTGGCGATCAGCTTTTTGTTGTCCAGTTTTACGGCCATATCGTAAGACCGTTTGATGGTCTCCAGGGATTCTTTTTCGTGTTTCAGATGACGATAAGTATTGGCGATGCTCTGTAAAGTGATGACCACCCCTTCGGTAGATTTACGCTGTTCGGCGATATTGAGAGATTTTAAATAATAATCAATCGCTTTTTCGTATTCGCCTACCGTCTCATAAAGCGATCCCAAACCGTGGTAACCGTTTTCTACGGTTTCAATGTCTTGTTCTCTTTCGGCGAGATCAATCGCTTTGAGGTGATAATTTTTAGCGATGGCGTACTTGCTCATTTTTTCGTAAACAATTGCCAGATCGGTATAGATCGTTAATTTCAGTGCATTATCGTTCATCTCCTGCGCGATATCCATGCAGGCATTATAGCTGTTAAGTGCATTTTGTAAATGGTTGTTTTCTTCAAAAACAAAGCCCATTTCACGATTGATATTAAATAAATCTTTTTTATTATTTGCTTTAGTTGCCTGATCACGAGCAATATAGATGTAGGCAAGTGCAGTGTTAAAGTCTTTGTGCGAAGTTCTTGCTGCCATTCGGAGAAGGTTCTCCATGGTTTTGTCTTTGGTTGCATGCATGATAACAACCTTCAGGCTATCCATATTAAAAGGCTGTTTAGCGCCAAATAAGGATAGCTGAGCTATTAGAAAAATACTAATGAGAAGAATTTTAATAATAAAGTCTTTCATTTAGCCGAAATTATTGTTTTAGTTTGAGAGTGTTTTCCAATTTTACCTAGTGCCTCATCCCGTAAGTAAATGGTAAGCTAGGCGACGTTATTTTTAGTCTGGTTGAGGCAGGAAATCCGGAGCTATGCCGTAGCATAGTGAGGAATTTCCTAACGAAAAGCAGGCGAAAAATAACAAGCATAGATTGGTATGGATTTACGGGATGAGGCACTAGTGCCCCAAGCACTAAATAATCCATAACATGGCCCTATATTATCTTTTACTCAATGCTTGGGGCACTGATCATGAAAAATTTGAATAATTGTTTTTTGCTTTAATGTAATGCAAGTAGTGTGCTAAAAAAAACGAATTAGTACAAAACAGTACTAATTCGTTATTTTTTTTGAAGATTCACATCTTCGCCGTGGTGCTTTTAAAACTTAAAACGCCTTATAACTGGTGCGCTAGCTACTTTAGCTAGCTTGGAAGAGATTACATCAGAAGGACGATCCTTTCTTTTGTCTCCGCCCCCTTTAAGGCTGATCGACTGATGTCGATTTAATACGGCTGAAGTTGGAAGCTCACATTGGAGTTTTTCTAGTTTTTTCATGTCATGGATTTAAAAATTTTTAAAAAAATTAAAGAATATAGTGATAAAATAACAACTTCAATTATATGGGGGAATTTGTTGCAGAGAGAAAAATTCAGCGGGGAGCTATTGGCAACAACATTTACAGTGCAAATAGAATGCCAGAAGCTGATTTTATTGTATTTTGTGTTGAAGAAATAAAAATGAATACTTCCTTGGATTTAATTAAATGTAAAACCTTTCTTCATGAGTTTTAAAGATAAAGTGGTATGGATTACGGGGGCTTCCTCTGGAATAGGAGAAGCATTAGCAGAAGAATTCTCCCGACTGGGGGCAAGATTGATTCTGTCGTCCCGTCGAAAACCAGAATTGGAGCGGGTAAAAACGAAATTAAGTATGTCGGACGATCATTGCCTGGTATTACCCCTTGATTTGGAAAAATACCAGGAAATGGAAGACAAGGTAGACCAGGCATTAAAACATTTTGACCGAATAGATTATTTGGTTAATAATGGTGGAATATCCCAACGATCCCTTATTGTAGATACCAAGATGGATGTTTATAAGCGTTTAATGGATATTGATTATCTGGGGACAGTGGCTTTGAGCAAAGCGGTACTGCCTGTTTTTATTAAGCAAAAAGCAGGACACTATACCGTAGTTACAAGTCTAATGGGAAAATTTGCCTCACCACTTCGGTCCGGATACTGTGGTGCCAAGCATGCTCTACACGGTTTTTTTGATGCTTTACGATTGGAACACGAAGACGACAATATTGGCGTTACATTGGTATGTCCAGGGTTTATTCGGACCAATATATCTCATAATGCGTTGACGGGGACCGGTGCAGCACAACAAACAATGGACAGTGCACAGGAAAATGGAATGTCTCCTGATGAGTGTGCAAGGAGAATTATCAGCGGCATCAGGCAGGGCGACTTTGAAACATATATCGGAGGAAAAGAACGATTAGCCGTTTATTTAAAAAGGTGGTTTCCCCGACTCTTGCATAGGGTAGTGCGCAAATCAGCCGTCACCTAGTGCGTCGGGATCAACGTAGGAACAAGGCATTGCCTTGTTCCTACGTTGATCTATTAACTTAAATTTCTCTACCGTCTTTTTTGAGTTTTCAAATACTTTAGAGTGCGATACCTATGCGTTGGGAGAACCGATTAAC
>Ga0114957_1002217_pt1 | contig 18975 bp, 28 predicted proteins | sample BantaG_FD_87175 | JGI IMG/M metagenome (GOLD analysis project Ga0114957, IMG submission 87175) | Marine algal microbial communities from Bantry Bay, Ireland - BantryBay_4 metaG | ecosystem: Host-associated > Algae > Red algae > Unclassified | place: Bantry Bay, Ireland | collected 2014-11-21 | reverse complement strand
GGGTTAAAGGTTTGCAACGCCAAAGCTCATGTGCTAACTGGAGCTTCGATGAGGGGTGTCCCAAATCGTGTTTTCCTCACAGGGGGCTACATGGGGGTCTTTTTCACGTTTTTATTGGTATGGCACTTCCCCAAAAAATGATGGTACGCCGGTGATGTGTTACAGTGAGAATTTTTTTCCCCCCCACCAGATAGCTCGTGAGGAGCGATTTTGGCACTCTCAGGATGAACGATGAAGAAAACATTTCCCCACACGAGTGCATGTGTCCACGGAATCGGCAGAGTCGCGCGTGCAAGCGTCATTGACGGGGCCTGTGTTGGCCCACTGGCGAATTCCATGAATCGGGTTGGGCCGCTCTTGTGTCACCAGAGGCACCAGGCCGAAAAACGCTTAATCGTTCCTAATCATCCACGGGTCCTTTTTTCCCACGGACGCTCACGGGGGTCAGAGCCAAGGTCCTTTCAATTCGCCATTGTCCAGCATGGACGCGATGCAGCGCTGAAAGGAAAAACGTCCAGACGTTGATGGCGGAAATGTCCCCCAGTCACTCCACGTGGCCAGTCTGCATCGGGATCTTGGGCGATCTCGCTGCGCACCATCCTGCGTCGTCGTACGTGGGGCGTACATGGGATGTGACCACCTCCAGGGGTCTTTCTTGCAGCCAGCGGTCTTTGTGGAGTGGTCCCCTGCCGGTCAGTTTGGCCGGTGTTTCTGGCACGTGACTGCGGCGGGTCCCTCGTTGGCTGTTGGCCCGCCCCCTCCCATGCGCGGTTCCCTGGCCCTGACGGAAGTGGTCGCCGTTCTCTCAGCGCGCGTCGCCGCGCGTGTCGTCGGTGTCGCAGTCGTCGTCGCTCCGTCTGGTTGCCGTTGCCTCTCTGCAGTACGAGCCCACCCCGCCGCCTTTTGTCGCTCCCCCGGCTGCCGCCAGCCCCCTATCTGCTACGCACTCACCCCACGGCCTGCTGCCGGCGGTCCCTACCTTCCCCACCGCAGCCTGCTCACTATGAGCCCCGGCGCCGTTTAGCTGACACCACCGCCTCCCTGCCCCCGCGCCCCCCGGCTGCCGCCCACTCACCCCACGGCCTGCTGCCCGTGGTCCCCACCTTCCCTGCCGCAGTGTGTTCACTGCGAGCCCCTGCACCCGGTAGTTGACACCGCCGCCGCCCCCCCCCATCCCGCTGTCCCCGCCTACCTTCTGTTGTCGTAACGGCGAGCCGCCTCACCACCTGTGGCACACAGCGCTCTCACTGCGGGGCGATCCTCGCGCCCGCCATGACCCGATGCCTCTTGTGTGGGTTCGATTCCGGTGCGCAATCTGGGCACACGCAAGTGTCTTGCGCGTTGCGTAGCTTTCCTTGTCGTCGGACGCTTGCCCCTGGCAATGTCTTCAAGCGGCACGCGACGCGTTGCTCGGACCTGAGCTGCGTGTGCCTCGCCCGTTGCGCAACATGCAACCAGATGGGGCACAACAATCGTACGCTGTATGTGGATGGCGTTAACTACCGCAGCGGCAACGGCGACAGCATCTTACGCCGCGAAAAGGCGCCTCCGCCGTGCGGCGCTGACTATGTGTGCTCCAAGATCCTGGACGCGCAAGTCGACGGTTTTCGGGCTGCTGTCGTGTCCGACTACCAGAAGAAGGCGGAGGACAAGGCGCGCCTGGCCGGAGTGGCGGACGAGCTCGTCGGCAACACAGCCGACACGGGGTTGGACGCGGCCGAGGCGGCCGACCTTATGGACGCGCAGGGCATGGGAGCAGCGACGCTGACGCCCAAGAACCGCAGGCACTGGGAAGAGGCGACGCGTCTTCTACAAGACCCGCGCGTATCGGCGGTTGACGCCGCGCTCGGGGCGTGTGGTGTGCCGTCGGCGGCCCTGGCCGCGCAGCGTCACGCGCAGGCGGCAGGCGAGGGGCTCCTCGCTCAAGTGATCAACCTCCCGGGCGGGAGCACACGCAGGTCGACGCCCGGCAGCAGCGCCCATGGAGGATCTGTGTCAAGTGCCGCCAAGCTTTTTGCGGCGCACAACGCGTCGGTGTCTGACGCCGGGCTGGACGCGGCTCGTCGTCTGTCGATGACTGCGTCGGCGCCGTCTCCAGTTGCGTCTCGCTCCGGCTCCGCGGTCTGTTTCGCGGCCGGCAACGCGGCGGCGCGCTCCGCTCCCTCTCGGTCTCCTGGTGCTGCAGCGGTCAGCAGCCCATTTTCGTGGCCGGAAGGGGCACGCGAGAACTTTGACCGCGACTTGGTGCCGTTTGAGCTTCCGTCTCTCAGTGTCATGGATGCCGAGCAGCTCGCTGTCGCGGCCCATGCCGGTGCGTTCAAGGACATGGCCGCGCACACACCCGACCTCAAGGCCGACTTTGTCAACGGGGCTCGGGCAAACATGCTCATCGGCGTCATGATCACCTGCGGCGTCATCACCCCCGCACGGTTCGCTGAGCAACTGTGCTCCACGCGCACGACGAAGCCGAACACCAACATCCTGATGATGCTCGCGACGTGGATATCGAAACTTCATCGTGACACCCTTGCGTCGGGCGAGAAGCGGGGAAACAAGCGGCGGCGGCGGGCGGCGGCCGCTTCCACTGAAGGGGATGGGGACGTGCTTGACAGTGGTGCCGGTTGTGAGCTAGGGAGTGGCACGGCCAGCAGTGAGGAGCATGTGTATGATGTTGATGAGCCAGTGAGTGGTGGTCGTGGCAGTGGCGGCGCGTTGTCGTGAAACTTCCGTGATGCAAACGTGCTTGCATGAGGGTATGTGAGGGCGACTGTGAGACGCTAGTTTATTTCAACTTCTCCATCGCCGCATCATAGTCTTGAAGGAGGAGATACAGGCGAAGGGTCGCATGGAGAAGCGAAGGGTCCCATGGAGGCACTAAAGACGAGGAGCAGCTCCATGTGGCACAAGCAGAAGGCACCCGCGCACATAACCGTGCAGCAACAGGCACGCATACACGCCGCAGTCAAGTCAATGCCCCGTCCAACACGTGTGCGACTGACGTACGCGGCCTTGGAAGTCATACTTGCTGGAAATCCTACGACCACTGGCACAGGCAGCCAGTCACAGGCAGGACGCATGTTATTGGCCAAGGCCGTGCCCCCGCACACGTCCCACAGCTCTCGCACACCGCGCTGTTGCTGTCACACGTCTCCTTGGCGCCGCCACTATGATGACGGCGACTGCACCCGCCACGGGTGCGCCCATGGCCGACAGCATCCGGCACAGTCACAACCACCCAGACCGTTCCCACTCGATCATTGCCATCCCCACACCCCCTTCACAATCAGTCCATATCTTCCCCACCACCGTCTGTGCGGAAATGACGCGCCCGGCCGTGGGCCGGCGCACGCGCGTGCAGAGCCGGAAGCCTTGCACCTTCAGTCGATGGCGCCGCTGTCGACGGCGGTGGCGCTGCCGGCGGCAGATGCGGCGGTGCGTGCCGCGGGGTATCGGCACGGGCGGCAGACAACACCTCCTCGTGGGGCACAGCTGGGGACAACGAAACGATCGTGGCGGTTACTGAGGCACAAGCGCGCGACGCAGATGTGCTAGGCCGGGATGAGGGCGAAGAATGCGCCAGGCCTCCTGCAACGCGCGCCCCCACTGCGCCGCCGCTTCTCCGCCCGGACGGAAGAGCGGGAACGAGACGATCACTGATGTCCGGGTGAACAGCAGCAGGCCGGGTTCATGTCGCCCGGCGACTCGCCGGCCGCGGTCGCCAATGAACGACGCAGCAAGCTGCTTCGGGGACGGGGAAAAAGAGCGGCGGCGAGTCGACCACGGCCGGCAGTGCTGCTTGGCAGAACAGCAGGGAGGGAGGGAGACGACGTCTGCGGGCTGAAGGAAAAGCAGCGGGACGGCAGGATGAGCAGCAGAGTGACGGGAACGGTCGGCATTGAGAACAACAGCTCGAGGAGACCTTTGAGGAGACGAGTCTTCCGGCTTCGTCGCGCAGCTGCAACGGATCCAGGCCGAGCATTCGACTTTTTCAGTACTCTTCGGTCCAGTTCGTCACCTCGTGGAGAAATACCACGCTCTCGTATTTTGGACACGGCGCGTGTTGACGTGGCGACGCCCTAATTGTTCTGAAAGGACATCTTTGATAGAAAGTTCTTTGACCTGGCCGCGACCAAGACAATCTGTCATGAAAAGAGATCTGGCCTTTTTGTGATCACTGCGAACCGCTTGCTGACGACCCATTCAGCTCGTGCATCGGCCAACGTTTCGACGACTCATGCTCAAGGCCGACACTGCACTGGTCAGAGCGAATTGAAAATGGGCCATGCATGGCCTCTCCTGGTGGCCTCATCGATTCTGTCCCGAGAGACAACGACCAAACCACAGCATTCGGGCGAGGTTTCACACAGGATGGCATCGCATTTCGCCACTCGGTGCGAGGTGTCCGTGGGCAGTGCCTGGAGCTCCCGAAGTCGTCAGCATTCCCTCCTCCAACCAAAGGCGTCTCCGCCTCGCTCATCTTCTACCCCGCCGCGAGCGTGCCCACTGACCCCCCACCGCGCACGTGTGCGGTCGCAGAGTACCTGCTCCTCAGCCGCGACGCCATCGACGCGGCGGCGGCTACGGCAGACGGCGGCCGGTCATGACGCCGCAGTAGTGTGACTCGACGACAACGGCAAAGCCGCTGCTGCTGGCACGACCATATCCGGGGACGTGGAGCCGGTCGTCTTCATCGGCTGGGGCGGCAAGGTGGTCGTTGCGGACTTGGACGTGCTCTCGTGCCTCGCACGGGGCGGCAAGGTGGTCTTGGTGGACGAGCAGTCGGTCGTGTGCACCGACGACGGTGGCCAGGTCGTGGCGGACTCGGGTCTGGTTGTGCGGTTTGGCGTCGCCGGTCGTGTTGGTCTTGAAGCCGGTCAGCGCCGTTGTCGTGCTCGGCGACGGCAGCAAAGCCGTCTAGGTGCGCGTGCGGGCGATTTGCGTCGGCGCTGCGGTCGGCGGCGACGCCGACGTCGGCCACTGCGTGGCCGTCGGCGACGGTGCGGTTGTGGCTGCAGCGCCGCGATCGGCAACGACGCTCACGTCGGTGACTGCGCGGCTGTCGGTTACGGTGTGGTTGCGGCGACGGCGTGGCTGTCGGCGTCGGCGTGGCGCTAGGTCATGTCCGCGGCGGCGGATTGGTGCGATGGTGACCCCCCCACGGAGGGGAGCGCGTCGTCAATTGACCCAGTGCATGAGATGGAAGACGTTGCTGCGGCCCGCTCGGGTGACCGGCGCGCTGTATGGTGCGTGGTTCGCCGCTTTGCGGAGCGAGCGCACAGGCGCGCTCGGCGCCAGCGGCGGGAGTCTGTGGAGTTGTTGCTGCGAACCAACCGACAAGTGGTGTGGCGGCAGCAGGCGGACCTCTCCTCACGGGCAACGGCACCACGGCAACGCGGTGTGCCTCTCATCGACGCCCTTGACGGAAATGCGGTCGCTGAGGGTGCAGCTGGAGAGCACCGTTGTCCCTCGCGCAAGAAGCGGTTGCTTTCCGCAGTGGAAGTGGTCGCCACGGTAACTTTTAGTCTCCCGGACCAGCGGCAAGGCAGCGCCGGCGCTGTGTCACTCGTCGACGGAGGAGCCACGGGCGTGGCAGCTCCTTTAGAGCCACAGGTCGGGCGTTCTGAATCTCTGCTGGTCTCCGCCGCAACCGCACAGATTGCGCGGGTTCCCACCCGGACACCACAGGCTGTTGGGACACCCGTCGTCCCCTTTAAAGGTAACGACCGGCCGGCCATCAACACGGCGTCGCAGCAGCACCAGCAGCGCGACGAGGCGTGCATTCCGCTCGCGCCCGTCTCTTTTCCTCCAATCGTCGACAACAGCGTCATCGACGCGGGGCGTCGCCGGCGTGAAACGGCGTCCACCAAGGCCGTGGCTCTCCCAATCGTCTCTCTCCGGTCCTCGTCGCCGCCTCCGAAGATGAGGGCATACAGCTCGGTGCGACATTCCTGGAGACGCGTGCACGCCCCTCCCCCGGTACGAGTCGCGCCGCGCTTGGGTTGGACGGCGGACGGGAGGGTTGCTCGGACGGCGTCGCAGGGGAAGTGGAACTCGGCCGTCGCTGACTCGGAGGACAGCGACGCCTCCGGGACCAGTTCCGATTTGGGCGCCGCCGGCTTTTTCTCTCTCTCTGCACGCTGCTCTCGGGGGCGCGCGCGTCAGGCGGCAGCCGCCGTCGTTGCGGAACTGGGGTCCAGCGCACGGGTTCTCCACGTCCTCCGTCGGGTTCTGTTCGTTTCGCGGCCGGCTCTGTTAGCCATGCTGCAGGTAATCAAGCGTCGGGTTCTGACGTCGCAAGCGGCTTTCACGCAGCGTGAAGCATCGACGCAGCGCGAGGCAGTGATGGACAAGTACCTTGGCGGCGGGCGGCTCGCAGCGGTCTTTGCCTCCGGGTCCTTGCCAGAGCAGCCGTGGCCGCGGCAGCCGCGGGACCTTGATGACGAGCTCGAGGTCATCCCTGCAACATGGCAGGCCTCCACCACCGCGCCGTGGTGTGACGCAAAGACGGCTGCTTTGACGGCAGGTGGGGACGCGGCGGCGGCGGGGCTTTCCTCCACTCAGTGCATGTGGGTATCGGAGCAAGCTGCTCATGTGGCCCGATCATTGGCGTCTTCTGTGGCGCTGCATCGGGACGTGGCTGCTGTCCGCGAGATGCTCCCGGTGGCGCGTCCGCCAGCTGGCGGCTCCCGTGCCGCCTCGTTGCCTGTACTCGGGACGGCTTTGTGTGCGGTTGGCACGCCAGCTGCGTCGCTCACAACCTCTTCCCGGGCCAGTCATGAAACCTGCACACCAACTCCCATGGACGCTTCCGTTTTTTCGCGCGCCACGCTCGACAAGCTCCTATGCCGAGTTTGTTCGGTCTACTCCTGCACCCGTCATGGCTTTGTGCTGGCGGAGGGGGAGGCAGCGTCGCGGTGGCCGTCCCCCGTGACGTCGCCGACCGATCCGCGACGCCTCTCCTCGTGACCGAGCAGTGCTGTGCCATGTCGTAATTGCAGCACCGATGGCGTTGCGTCAGGTGCGTCGGCCGCTAATGCTGGGGGGTCCACGTCCAGTGCTCAGAGCACTTCGAGCGATGTGGAGGTGTCGCTCCTTCGCGCCGCAGGCCGCATCGTCGGGCGGCACGACACGTGCCGATTGGCCAAGTTTGTGACGGCCAAGACGTGCCCGCAGGTAGCCGTCTTCCTAGACTGCGTCGGCAGCTAGCCGCCCCTCGTCGATTTGGAAGAAGCCGTCAGGCCGCCACCGGTGGGCGACCGGGACGAAGACCACAAGATGCCGCCGCCACCTGTTGTGACCGCATCGACTCCGCGCAGCACCCAAGACCAAACGGTGGCGCTGGCGTCGCCTTTTTCGCCCTGCCGTCAATTCGGGCCGTGTGACACCCGACGGTGTCGCTGTATGCGGGCGGGAATCTTTTGCGAGAAGTACTGCGGCTGTTGCAGTACTCGCTGGGCGCCGGTGGGTCGGTCCTTTATGCGTACGGCGAGCGAGGGACTGCCTGTGTATGCGGCACGTGCCGCTCCCGTGTCGACGTTGAGCTTGTGCCCCAACCGGGTGTGGTGCGCATGCGAATTCCCGTCACGCTGTGCGACGAACGCCTGTCCCTTTTTTAAGGCTGACCGCGAATGCGACCCGGACGCTTGCACGTCCTGCGGCGCGCAGTACCACAAGTCCTCTAGCGTGGACAACACCGGGGCAGTGCGCCTGGTAGACGGCTCCGTCGCCGGCGGCCCGGGTAGTGGACAGCTTTGGCGTCGAGCCAAGCACCCGAGTCCCGTCGCTGTCGGCCTTCTTCCGCGGCGGCGCACAATTGACGGCTTGGGGTCGCGTCGCTGTCGCAACGTCCAGCTGCAAGTCGGTGCTCGCGTTCGCCTTGTGCTCGGGCGGTCCGGCTCTCACGGGCTTGGAGTTTTTGCTGCACAAGCGGCGTCCTGTGGTGATCTCGTTGGCGAGTACGTCGGAGAGTTGGTTGCAACCGCCGAAGGTCACCGCCGCGGCATTACCTACGACGCCCAACAGCTGAGATACCTGTACTCGGCTTCTGAGGCTGTCATTGTCGACGCCACGCACGTTGGGAGCCGCACGAAGTTCATTAACCATTCCTCCCGGTCCCCCAACGTCCAACCGCGACTGCTGAGCATTGCGGGTGACATCCGTGTGGCATTTTTTGCCGCCCGGCCACTGGCTGTCGGGGAGGAGCTCTTCTTCGATTACGGATACGAGCTTCCTACGTGGAAAGCGTGAGCTGCAGTGCGAGGTATTGGCAGGGCATGGTGATGGCTTGGCTATGCTCATGGAGGCGACGGGCGTTGGTTCCGTAGGCGGTAAGTTATTCATGTTATAGGCTCGACTCTATCAATCTCCGAGGTTGCTCTGCTGGACGAATCAGCGCTTCCCCTCGTCGGCGAGCCCCTCATCCACCCCTTCGCCCACGACCTCGTGCTCGCCCCCCCGCACGTCCTTGTCCACTCCCTTTCCCTCTGCCGGAGCAATGCGCGTGCATTCGTCCGCCAACAGACCCACACAGTCTGCCGCCACCTCGACGTCGATCAGGCCGTGTGTATAGAGCAGGCGCACGTGCTCAGTGGCCTGCGGCAGGAGCCCAGCGCGCGCAATGGTCCCACAACGAGCGGCGACGAAGTCTTGAAGCAACGTAACGGTCCCGCCTTCAGACCACAGTGGCGCCGCTTCGACGAATGACGACCATAGTGCCATGAAAAAAGCGTCAGATGACGCCACCCCGATGGTTTCGAGACGCTGCGCATCCATACCAGCCTTCCACGCGTGGTCGAGGTCGTCCTCGGAGTCATGCATCAACGCTGTCTCCGTCACGGGGTCGGGCAGCACAACACGCTCGAGCGTGCATGTGTGGAAGAGCGACCGCGTCTTGAGACCGGCACGGGTTGGAGGCGGCCAGCTAATGGAGCAAAGTAGGCGCCGGGAAGCGTCCTGAGCCAGAGGGTGTCGTGCCTCCTCAGCGGGCTCGGAAGATTTGGCGTCGCCATTGCGCCCCGTCGTCGCCGGTTGAGATACTGTCCTCTCTTTGGGGGCGGCAGCTGGCGCAGGAAGCACCGTGCTCTCATCGACGTACACCAGGCGTCCCCTGATGGCCACCAGTCGACGACGAGGGAAGAACGCGCGAGTGCCGTTCTCGTTGCCAGCCGGCCTGCCGAGTAGGGATGGAAGCATGCACGCTCAGCCGAGGTAAAAACGACACGCACAGAGTTGCTGTTGGTATGCAGTAGAACCACAGAGAGAGCATGAATCGACTCACGCTCTCCACACACCCCTCGTCGCTCCACACGGTCGTACATTCCAGCCCTGGGGGACGGCTGCTCCGCTCTCGCGGCCGGTGGTAGAGGCGCCGACGAAGAGTCGCTATCAATGTAGATGACGTCTTCGGACGGAGACCTGCCAGGGCGGCTTCGGCTCAGAGGCTTGGCCGACGGTGAGACCATTGCAGAGCGGGGCAGCAAGGCGAATAGTCGATGCGGCTGCGGGGTGGCCGTGTGGCCGTGTGGCCGTTGAGCGCGTCCACGTCACGGCCAGACAGTCGCGGCAGGCACAAGGTGTCAAGACACGGAAATGAGGCTCGCGAGCTCGCGATGGTCACATTCCCTGAACATGCCACGGTTGTCTGGGACAAACGACTGCGGAATGAAAATGGACGTTGGGTCACGCTTGGGAACAGCAATTTACTTACAGTATACGAATGTGCGGACGAGTTGCGTGGTCTGAACACAACTGACGATCGCGCAGAGCTGCGAAACAGGGATGGCCGCCGATTTGGACCGAGACGTCATTCACGGCAGTGTCAATTGATTGCAGTGGATTGGGCCGGGGGTCCCGGACGCGGCGGCACCGTACCGTCGTCGTCACGGCATCCGCCTCCCGTTTTCTCTCTGTTTCCTCTACATGTGCCACCGGCAGACCTTTGTTGCAACCCGCCGCCCATTCGTCTCACTGTGGCGTCGCTTCTGCGACCTCCCGCGGGGTGCGGCCACTTTCCGTACCGCCATCCTCCAAAGCAACCATAGCCCCCCGTCGCGACCCTGGCATTGGTCTTTGGGGTAAGTTGTGCCTCAGCTCGGGTGGCGTGGAGGTCCCTCGTCATTTGTGCTGGGTCCGTGTCTCGTCTGGACCGTTCTTCCTTCCGACTGGCGCGCCATGTGTTCTTTTCCTGTTGCGTGCCGATCCGTTACGGTGACTACATGTTGTCGGGCGCAATGCGACCAGTTCCTGACGGCTCCCCCTTTCTCACGTGTCCACAGTTGAGCGTCTTTTTGCCTGCATAGGAATGTTCAGCGACTGAAAGAGTGTTTGCGCTGGCTGGGACTCGCACACAACGCTGTTGTTTCTACGCCGTGACTCTGTTTGTCGCTAGTTGCTGCCTGCAGAGAGCCTGCTTCATCTTCTCGTGCCGTGCCTCGATTTCCACTGCCGCGTGCTGTGCAGCGTTTGCCGTCAGGCTGAGCACCGGTGCTTCGCACAGATTTCCCGACTGGAACAGTGGCGGCTAAGAGACCCAGGGCGAGTCACACTGACTGCCCAGCAGAGGGATATTTAACATGGTGACTTCGTCTGACAGCTCATGCGGTCGGAACACCTCCATTTACTCTTTGGCCGAGCAATAAAGGTCCACTTTTTGTGCTAATCCGATGCAGAAACGGACAAGAGCGCGCCATTGCCGCCGTGAGGGCGGCTGCCCCCCCCATCAACATTTCTTTCGTATGGCACCGCGCCTTTTGAATGCGTGACGTAGCTCAAGTGCAGCTTCGTCCTCGCCATGTGCTACACCGCCGCTTGCTCCCTGGGCGGCCGCTGCTTCCCGGTCGGCCACTGCTCCCCGGTCGGCAGCGTGACGCCCGGTTGCGTGCCAGTCGACTGCAGCTCCGTGCCCGCCGGCTGCCTGCCCGGCGGCTGCACGTTTCCCTGATCGGCGCAGTTCCGCCCGTCGACCACAATCTGGACGGCTGTTCCCAGGCCGGAGCAAAGCCGGGCAGCGGGGTGCCAGTCAACCACTCGTCGCCCGGCTGCGTCCGTGACGGCACCGAGCCATTTGGCACGGACCCAGCGCCCCCCCCCTCCTGCCTCCACTTTGTGAAGAAAGACTCGTCGCACGAGGCAGCACTCGCCGAAAAAAAGCGAGCCGACAGGCGCTCGCATCGCAAACCCCGTCTTCCCCGCCCTCCAGGCTTGCGGGCGCTCTGCCCGCTTGTGATCTCTTCGCGGCGGCCAGACCCACTACCGAGGGCGTCGTCGTTTGCCAGAAACCTGCCAACCTTCACTACCATGCCTGCCATCTCCTCATCAACGCAAATGCGTTAAGGAGACTCCGTACTCCGAATGATCAACATGCTAGGAAAAACAAGACGGCCTGAGCTGGCTCGGCATTTACGACTAGAGTGGATTGTGAAGACGATGCATGCAGGTCAATTCCTATCGTAGGTCGCGCCCCAACGGCCAGTTTCCGAGCCTCCTCCCAGCAGAGACGTTCACTACACCTTGTATGCGTCCACCCCGAGACGTCGCCAAAAAAGTGCGTTAGCACCCGTACGCGCCTCGGCCAGGCTGGAGCCGATAGTGTTGCGCCGACCGGGCGGGCGCAGCCCTTGCTTGCCAGCCGAGGGGACGTCAGCCGCGGTCACCCGAGCAGCCAGCGCGGCGTCGACCGAGCGTCGCCCAAACGGACGCTGGCCTAGGGCGCGTCGAACGATCGGGTGCCAAGCGGGCAACGACCTTGTCGCGGAGCATGAAAGGGCTGCGGGTCGACCGTCGGCTGCGACAGGAGGAGGCAATGACGGCGGGATCATCAAGTGTGGGGTGAGCGGTGGTGGGGTTTTCAATGGTGGGGTGAGCGATGGTGGAGTCATCAACGGTGAAATCATCAACGGTGTAGTGAGCAAGGGTGAGGCCATCAATGCAGTGTCAGCAACGGAGGGATGGCAAACGGTGAAGTTAGCAACGCTGAGGTTAGAAACGCTGAGGCCGGAAATGTTGGCGGGTGCCACGGTGGGGTGCCCGCAGTAGCCGGGACAAAAATGACTCGTGGAAGCGGGACCACATGCAGGCGGTGACGGTAGCGCAGGAGCGTGGCACATACGGACGGCGGGCGAGTGGTTGTGCCTACCACGACGGCGGCGACATCGGCGGGGACGCCAGCGACGGCGGCGGTGGGGTCCACGATGGCGGCATGAGCGGCGTCGCAGACGACGACGATGACGAGAGGAGCGGTGACGACGGCTGCGGCGGTGTTCAGCCCCGTGGGCCCGGCCAGGGAGGGGTCCGCGCACACCGATGAATTTTCATATTTGCACAGTATTTGGAATGCAAGCTGTCCTTCTTCTCGAGCCCAACCGTCCATAGGATGCCTGTCGATCGATCTCTGCGACTGACTCCCGCAGATCAACGGCTGAACCGAAGATTTTGTGCAGAACTGTGGGCTGGCTGTCCGTACCCAACGATGATGTACCGTGAAACGGCGGTGCACTCACTTCACAGAGCGGCACAAGTTGCAGCCAACTTGCGACGATCCTCTTCGTCTTCATCGCTGGGGTGCTTCTCCAGCGCGCCGGACAACACAGGCCAGGCACCGTTGAGCGATGGAGAGAATCGCGCGGCACCCGGTGGGAGGCACGGGTGCAAGAGCAGTTATTGTAGTCAGATGCCCTTGACCTCAGTCCCATCAGCCAATCAATGAGATCAAAGAAGCAAATCCCATTCCGATCACACGCCGAGACTCTCATCTTGCACGCCATTGGGCGCTGACTCGTTGGCCACCGTTCCATAGCGCTCGTTGTGCGATGGGCTGTCGTGCCGCGCATCCTGGACTGTCGCTGGCTCTGCTACTGCCGGCGCGCGCTTTCTCCCGCGCGCTGCTCGCCATCTTCTGCAGTATGCTCCCTCGTTTCTCCATCGTGCCCAGCAGGCAGGGTGCCAGCCGTCTGCGCCCTCCAGCTTTTCCCGGCCTCCTGTCGTGCTCGTCGACTATTCACCGGCGAAGCACAGCGCGCGGTGTGGTACGTCCACGGCGTCAGGGGCGCACCATATCGTCTGAAGCGTGTTGGGAGTACTGCGGAGGCCTCCCGGAGGAGCCGTACGCGACGGCTAGTGCGATGCGTGCCGCCAACCCTAAAAACGATGGCAGCGACGCCGTCGCGGACGCGCTTCGCCGTAAACGGCGCCGAACGCGCGGCGGTACTCCCTCTCGCCCGGATGCGACCAGTAAAACAGGTGCCGTGCGTCCGCCACGACTTCCGGCCTCTCGCGGCGTGGCCGTGTCGATGCGCTGCGCGCAGAATTTGTCGCGGCAAGCGATGGCAGACGCTGCCCGCTTCCGTAAGGTTGTCGCCAAGGGTGACGTTGTCGCGACGAGACTCAAGCGTCGGCCGCAACGTCCCACTGCGGAAACGGCGGCCACCTACTCTGTGGCCGACCGCGATTTCAGCGTGTACCAGGCCGCAGTCGCGGACACGGAGACCGCTGTCGCAGCAGCAACTGCTGCTTGTGCCAAGCTGGCAACCTTGGTGGCAAAGGCGGCGGCGACAGCAGAGGCAGCAGTGGCTTCGATTGGGTCCACGGAGCTCTGCTTCCCTGCACCCGACTGTGATTGACTCTTCGACATCAAGCTGTTTCCTTCTTGGCGCGGGACAATGCTTGCTGAGGCGTGGCGGTGTGTTAGCCTACTATCATTTCTATTGCATTATAATCCCCGTGGGAGGAGCCGCGCAGCAAGTCCCACTTCCGTTTGATTCAGATGTCAGTGAGCTGCGTCGCTGTGTCTCTTACAGAGTGCGATTAGAGTCCTTTCCCTTGCCGATGCCCGTCTTCTTTTGAGCATGTACCCACCCCATAACAACCCGCCACCACTCGTCTCATCATGAGGGCGGGCTTCATCACGCCACTCCCCCACGACACCCCGGCATGTTGGCCATCGAGAAGACGGCCGCTACCGACGCGCCTACCGCCAGCGAGAAAGCGGCCGCTACCGACGCGCCTACCCCTCCCCGTTGCTTCTCCCGCTCACTTGGCAGCGGCGGCGGCGCCACAACCTCCGCCGCCACCACCCCTACCTCCCGCCGATGCCGCCACCATCTCCAGCCCCTCCAACAGCGGCTCGTTGCCACGCGCGCCATATTCAGCGTCGGGGAAGATGAGTATGCCCAGTGCACTACGGGTGGCCGCCTGTCGCACGGCCGGGGGGGGGAGGGGGGAGGGAGGGGAGGCGTGGGCGGCATACGAGGGGGGCGGGCAACTTACAAGGGCAATAGAAACATGGCGAAGATCAGAATGGAACACAAGGCAGAGAGTCCGTGGCCAATAGTGCATGGATGGATGGCGAACATGCTGTGGAGCGCGGCTGCAAACCCGTCGACGTGCAGTCTATTAATACTGACACAAAGTTCAGCACAAAGAAGAACGCCAGCGAGAGACATAACTGGTTCGCCGCAAGACCTACAATAAACGATGGCTCGGGTGGCGAAATCTTGCACTGCGGCGCGCCATGGTGCGCGTCCATCCGGGGGGGCACCCACCTGGCCATCAGGGCCAGCGCGGGCTGCGCTACCGCCAACTGGGCGCCGCACACAAGAGACGAGGCAGACCAACTCGTACCGCGAGACGGCCCTCAGACAGTCCCGTACGACGGCACCCGTGCCGCGTCGCCACTATCGTCGTTGCCCATGCCGCTGCCAACCCGATGAGGCCAGCCGACTGATGCACTAAGGGCGTCCGACGCCGCAACAGACGCGCCTCAGTGGAAGCAGAACCGGCGGCGAGTGCGACAGCGAGCTTCCCGCCCCAACGACCCCTGCTGTCTCGGGCACGACCGCTTCAAGTCGAATGACGGGTCGAGCACTGGCGCGGCATGCGCCAATCAAAGTCGTTCCATGCATTTGAAAGAACGCTGACAAAACCGACCACTGCTATTTACTTTTTGGGATGAGAAAGCGCTTCGGAACCTGGTTTCCGCTGACGTTGGGAGACTTTCGGCATCGCATGTTTGCAGACAACTGCACTTTCACGTTGACGATAGCCCAAATACAATTCTACTTGTTTTCCACCTCTTCCCGACCACCGCTTTGGTGCACAAGCAGTCCACGTTCTCTCGCTTTGAGTTCAGTTGGCATCGTTGCACCTCATGCGTTCGAGACAAAGGTGATTCATCGGCCAACGCATCGGCCAAGGCCAACGACAGTTTCCGTGCTTGGGCTTGCTGAGCATGCTTTGCTGTGCTTCTCCGACGCTCACGTTTTCAGGTCTTCGGGGCCTGACGACTGTCCAACAGGCTGCATCGGGCATGGAAGACCACATTTACGTTTCAACAGGACTGACTGGGGACTGTTGATGTCGACAGGTCGGGGGCCACCAAGAGGGCGCCCGCAGCCGCCGCAGGAGCGGCGGCGCGCGCCCTCTAGCGCCGCACGATGCCCCCCCCCACGTGCACCATCCCGGCAGGCGTGCCGCACGTCTTTCACCGCCTCCCACCAACGGCCACCCCCGCCGCCGCCTTTGACGGGCGCCTCCACGCGCTCCGAGCCGTCCTCCTTCCCGCCATTGACGGGGCGCCGCAGGCGCCCGACGGCACCGACGGGCCTGCCGACGGCACCGGCGCCGTCGCTACGCTATCCGTCCACCAACGCGTCTCTGGTACGTGTATCCTGGTTCGTAGGCGCTCCGCCGCCTTCACGGCCGCGCCGCCGCCGCCGGTGACCACCTGAGTGCTCAGGGCGGCCCAGGCATCGACGGCCGTGGTGTTGCCACACCCCCCCGCCTGCCACTGTCGTCAGCTCGACGCTGGATAAGACGGTATGGCCTGCGGCTGCGGCGGGCCGAGCAGGCACAAAATTCGGCGGCTGCTGCACGCCACAGCCGCCGCCGCCGCCCGTGGCGACCGTGGCACCCGAGGAACTCGCAACCGCGGGGCAGCAGTACGAGAAAAGAGTGTGGCAGACACAAGCGGCGGGGATCAAAGCGTCTTCGCGGCGCCCGCGTCCAGGAGGTGCAGGCGGTTGAAGACCCTTGTGCGCCTGGCCGACTGGCCGGCTGACCGGCCCGGGAGGCAGCAGCGGCGGCATCCCGCCGGCCGTGAGATAGCACCACGAGCCATCGGCGGCGGTAAAATGGCCCCAGGTGGTGAAGCGAGCGGGGGCGGTCGTTTTCATGGTGATGGTCAGGGGCACCTTGGCGGGCTTGTGCGGCAGGAGCGACTCGAGGTGGGAAGGCGCAACGGGGGCAGGGGCACGAACTCAAAAGGTATCTTTTTGTGGCCGGAGCGCGACGCGGACATGTGCTCAATAAGGGTGCCAGCGACGCGAGAGCGAGAGAGCACAAAAAGCAACGAGAGGCGACGTGTTTATCATAGAGCGCTTCCGGACGCGACTAAAGCAAGTTTGCGCTCCACGCGCTGGAATTGCCCGATGACCTGGCCGCATGTGAGTAGACTCGCGGCGAGCGCGTGCAACCGTACGCCATCGGTTACCAGCTCCTTGTTGAAGTACACGAGGTTGCGGATGATCACCTTGAGGTCGTTAAAGACACCCTCGATGGGTTGCAGGTCCGGGGAGTACGGAGGAAGCCGGATGAATGGTATTCCATTGTTCTCTAGGAAAGCGTCCCCCGCGGCGTCGTGAATGGGGGCATTGTCAAATAGAAGCACACAGTTGGGAGCTTGCAGGTTCCACGGAACCCCGGGAGAGTACCGGCCCAAAGACGGCAATAGCCGACCGAGAAAGAGACGCCAATCGTGGCCAGTCAGCGCGCGCTCGCAGAGGACCGAGTGGATGCCCAGGATCTTGCCGTTCGCGCCGACAGCCATTGTCGTGCTCACACGCTCGACAACGCGGGGATCCAGGTCCCGCAGCTCCAGCCGCTCGTGTCGGAGCGCGCGCCCACACGGACGGAGGACATCCCGCCCATCCGTATGCGTCTCGTCTATGGAGACGATGCACGCCGTGCCCGCCATCTGACGGAGCACCGCGTGCTCCCGCCTGCGCTGCGGGTTGGCTGCATGATACAGCCGAATGATGACCTTGCGAGTGAAGCCTAGACGCCGCAGCATGCGATCCACAGTGCTCTTGGACACCTTGATCTCGGAGAACTCCGGCGTGGACTTCATTGCCCGTAACATGGCCGAGTGCTCTCGTAGCAGAGCTAGGGGATGCTCACGCACGAGACTCAAGATGGCGCGCAGCAGCTGGTTGTTGAGCCATCATGCGTCTTCGTGAAGGTTCTGACGCTCGGGTACCCGCCATACGCTCTGATTGGCCCGCCAGTAGCGTAGCCACCGCTCCAGCTGCGCCGACTTAACGCCGATGACGGCACATATTGTTGCCCGTGGCACTTGGTGACGTTCCATCGCGATGGCCGCATAGCGAAACGGTGCCTCAAACATGTTGCATTGAACTGCCACCCCGGGGCACAAGGGAGACGAAAGGAGGAGCACGATTAAGCAGGGCACGCGACGCCGTGACCAGTTTGCCGACGACTACGACCGCCTCCGCGACGTTTCCACCGTCGCCAACCGGCGGCCTTGCCACCGTCGCAGACGCACACAACCACCTACACGTCCTCCGCGACCGCCTTGCCGACCCAGCCGATGAGCACAACCGCGTACACGTCCACCGCGACCGCCCTGCCGACCACGCGGATGAACACAACCGCGTACACGTCCACCACGAACGCCTTGCCGCCTCAGCCGATGCACACAACCACCTACACGTCCACCGCGACCGCCTTGCCGACCCAGCCGATGAGCACAACCGCGTACACGTCCACCACGAACGCCTTGCCGCCCAGCCGATGCACACAACAGCCGACACGTCCACCACAACCGCCTTGCCGACCCCGCTGATGCACACGGCGGCGTCCGCGTTCACAACGACCGCCTGCCGCCCCAGTCGATGCACTAAACCGCGTACACGTCCACCACGATCGCGTTGCCAGCCCTGCTGATGCACACAACCGCCTACAAGTCCACCACGACCGCCTTTCCCCCGTCGGCGATCAACGTGACCGGCTTCACGGCCGCCGTCACCAGTCGGCGGCTTTGCCGCCGTTGCCAACAGGCAGCTTTTCCGCCGTCGCCAACCGGCGGCCTTGCCGTCGTCGCCGACCGGCGACGTTGCGGCTGTTTCCAACCGCGGCCGTCACCAACCACTCCGCCGTCGCCACCCGCGGCTCCGTGGCCACCGGCGGCCCCAGTTGGAGCCGACCAACCGCCGCGCCGGTTACGATCGGCTCGGCGTCCATCTCGACGCCACGTCGCCGTGGCAGACCGCGGCGCAAATCGCGGGTATCTCGACCGCGGACCTCGACGGCCTTGCTGCCTTCGCCGGCCGCGGAGCCGTCACCGACCACGCCAACGTCCGCTGGTAGTATATACGCAGCAGCGGCCACCTGAATGCCATTGCCGATCGGGCCTGGGTCACCCGGGGTGACCCGATCACGACGACGGCGCTGGGACACGCATGGTCGTGGCGATGAGCGTTGGGCGCGGAGGATGGTGGCAATGGGCGTTGGCAATGGCCGTTGGAGCGGGTCGCTGCACTCGAGAATGATCTCTTTCGTGCTGTAAGATGATCAAACGGCGGGGCGTACCTAAACGAGCTCGCCATTGGTCGAGCAGAGAAGAGGGGGAAAAAATGACAAACAGAGTTCCACTGTAACCCCGTCTGGGCGTGCCATCATTTTTTAGGGAAGTGCCATAAGGTGGTGCCCTTTTCTTCGTGCACAAATTGTCAGCACATGCCTGCTCTAGAATCTGTGCATTTGATTGGGCCGCGTGATCGTCACCTGTCGAAGTTGCAATGAATGACACTTTCCCCAATGACACGTCAGGATGTGCCCGCCTCTGCTAACACTGTCAGGGGCTGTTCTGGAAGCATAAAGGGACCGAGAGGGTCACATTACATTATCGGACCGTTGCAGAAGGCCTGTGGGCCGAGAAAAAAAGAAAAAAACTCCATGTCCCAT
>Ga0114957_1002216_pt1 | contig 19000 bp, 29 predicted proteins | sample BantaG_FD_87175 | JGI IMG/M metagenome (GOLD analysis project Ga0114957, IMG submission 87175) | Marine algal microbial communities from Bantry Bay, Ireland - BantryBay_4 metaG | ecosystem: Host-associated > Algae > Red algae > Unclassified | place: Bantry Bay, Ireland | collected 2014-11-21 | reverse complement strand
CTGGAAGAGCTCGCAGGATAGAGTGCTGATTAATTCCATGTCTCGCCCCACATCGGGTTTGGGATCGCCTCAGGACGATCCTTCGGAATAACTGACAGACGGTCCTGAGCCAATCTGTGGATCCATACAGTACGATCTTAGAAACGCGTCGAACCAACCTCGAGAATCGATGTGGCTGTATGGGAAAACCGATCCTCAGTCTTAGCCCGTGGATTTCTCGATTTTGCGGCTAGGATTAAATAAGGACGAGCATCCGTCTCGCTGTGACGTGAGCGTGTGCGAGAAGTTCTGGAATATCTCGCACACAAACACGCGTGGCGAGGCCATCAGACGATCCCAGGTCGGTTTTTGGACCCTGGTCGACTGTCAGAAAGTAGTGCCCACACGTGACCGACCCCGATACGAGGCATCACACAACGGGGGCAGACATGGACGATCGTCACTGATTGAGCGCTTGCAGCCACGGCTCTCGCCTGTTTCACAGAAAATGAGATCGCGTGGCTGGCCTCCATCGATTCCTTTTTCACCCGATTTGCGAACATATCTGCTGCGCCGTCAAGACCACCCCCGCGCCAGCCCGACTAAAAACAGGACTTTGACGTCATATGCTGGTCGTTCACGTTCACATGTTCTCAGCTTCAAGACAAGGACTGATTCTAGATCGTCCGCATTTGAGTTTTTCTCATCGAAATCGAATCGTTCCGGCCCGAGGCGCATCAGTCGAACAACGAGCGCTTTCGCTGCATTCTTCGATGTGCATCGAAGTTCCGATCGTGTCGAACGCGGCGATGATATGCTGACTCGAGAGGCCGATGCACCGTGAATGCGGTACTAGTGCCCGTGAGCCGTCTAGCGCCTCGCGCCGGTGTGTCGGCTTGCGCCTCTTGAGCCACATTCGGTCGCATTCGAGCAATTTCAAAGTAAAAGCACCCTCTGATAAACTGTCGAAAAGCTATCACTCTTTTTTCGCACGAACTGGTATGGGCTGTCACTATCGAACAACAGCATGCAAACCATAAAATACTATAGACAAATTGACGGCTAAAGATGAGTGAGCAGGCACGAACACAGCGTTGCTACCCTGGTGCATGTCGGCCGGACAGAGCTCGTAGAGTACCCAAGAAGCATATCATGAAGCCCCACGCAGAGGATGTCCCAGAAGTACCCGTGTCTGCGTGACGTGTCCATCTCTGTGCCTCCAGAGAGCACTGGACGGCTAGCACCACAGTTGTTCAGACACAGGGAGAAACGGGTGTTCTTCATGCACAGAGCACCATTTTTGCGATGCTCTGTACGATAAATTTGCCCGTTGGCTGGCTAGCGCATGGAGGGTTCCACAGAATAAAGTTTCGCGGGCCCGTCCAGAAGATGAAATGTATGTCGCCGCTATGGCACGAAGTGATCATGTCCCTGCCTGTCCATTCTGCACTCCCGTTCATACGACAGTGCCACAACTGCGCCATCATTCACGCTTCGCACTCTATCTCATCTACCGCTCTCACAGCGCCCTACCCCACCCCACCTTGCCCAAGAGGGTCCGACCCGACCCGACTCGTCCCGACCCCATCACACGCAACCTCACCCGACACGACCCGACACGAGCAAATCCCACCCCACCCCACCGGACCCGGTCAGCCCCCACCCCACCCCATCAAATCCCCCGCGATCCCACGTCGCCCCACACCTCCCCAAGCCACCCGCGCCACCCCACCTTACGCCATCGCACCCGCGTCATCCCACCACGCCATACCGCCCGCGCCACTCGCGCCACGCCACCCCGCCCGTGTAACGCAGCCACACCGCACCCAAGGCCACGCCACTTCACGCCGCCACGCCCCACTCAACACCACGCCACGCCATTCCGCCCCAGCCCACCCGCTCATCCCCGCTACACCTCCCCCAGCCCTAAATACGTTTGAGCACCGGCCCACTGGCTAAAACCGGGGCTGAACACAGTCACTGTTGAACGCTCAGCAATCGGGGGTGGTCGCGGACGGACGAACAAAAGCAGCCTGCGACCGTTTTCTGACGGAGCAGATTGGGTAGGCCCTGCGCGGGCTCTGAGGGCCCACAACAGGGCGCTGCGCGCAAACCATAATCTAAGATGTTTTGTCCCCGATTACTTCAAACCGAGAACTGCCAGATTCGAACACGCGCACCAACTGTTCGCAGAACTGTCGCATATTGATCATGAGATCAAGAAATGCCCACTTTTTGATGATCTTGGAGACAGAGCCCGCAGTGGAGTTCATAGGTGCTCGAAAACTGCCTGCACCGATGTTCAGTGGGAATCATCCTCCCACCAGCACCTTAAGATTCGGCAATTGTCCGGCGAAGTTGCTGCTAAATTCTCATGAAGGGTCATTCCGATTTGCTGGTTCTATCGTTCTGCGTGTCGTACTGAGAACTTTCCTGAAGCCGGAGTAAGACCATCCTGGGGATCATGCTCACGACTGTCCTGGCGTCGGAGTACAATCAACCTGGGGATCGTCGTTATCGATTTAGTGGACGAGTGCGCCGGATTGTTGTAGACTCTTGCCTCAAAAACAATCGATCGCAGATGATAGCCTGCACCACTTCGAGTGACGTCGTCAGGACTGTTGGCTATTACCGATCACAGAGCAAGACTTGCTCAGGAGGCGTCGCTCCTGGAACGTGTGCAGAGGGAGCCTCAATGTGACTTCGTATTCGTGCGACAGGCACGCTGTTGCCTGGCGCAGAGGGCATCGGAACTGGGTAAACATTCGTCGGCGCGGTCACCGAGTCAAGTCCTGGACGAACCCAGTCCTCTTTTATCAATTCTTGGGTCTCTCTCACACGCAGTGCCTTCGTTTTCAGCTCAGTGACATCCTCGTCCCTCATCCTCCTGACACAGTACGTCCGGATCTCGCAATCCCCCAGTTCAAGACATGTCGGAAGCGCTCGCACTAAAATATAGAGTCGCGAAAGTGATTCGTTAGCTGACACGATGGGCGATGGTCTGAACGAAGGGAGTGTAAAGGAGCTTTCGTTCACGCGGCTGGCGGAAAAGAGAGATATATGGTTTGCCGAAGAGGCAGTCAGACTATCGAATGAACGAGTCCTCACATTTTTTTCGAAGGACGATCCCCCAGATGATCGATGGGTCAGGATGACACTGCTTCTGGAACAATCCCAGAATCAGTCACGAACATGATTCGTATGGCGAGTCCATAACGTCTAGTGATGAACTACCCAATCACAGAGAAAACTCGAATATCAGGTAGTCTAAAGTGTGGGAAATCCTCCGATCCACGAGACTGTTTTGCACAAGATCCTTCGAATTATGCTGAGGCCATCTCACAGGAGCTTCGCATGGCTATCTCAAAACATTCTCTTCCGTCTACTCGTTATAGATTTACAAGCCGGCAAATTTGTCAATATCCTGGCGATGAAATACCAACCCGCACTGCTCGGGTCCGAGGTTGATTTGGACGCCAGGCCTTGTGCGGATCGCCGGCAATCTTGGAATGGAAGTCCACAGCAGATTGGCTGGCACCGGCCGTCCGTGCAAGGCTGCCCCAGGACTCTGACAAGGCCAGGAATGGCTGCGCGAGGTGTTAAAGCGCGGGCCCTGTGCCTCGCCAGACGACCCTCAGCTCCTCGCAAAAACTTTCTTAGCCCACACGCTGCCCTTCGTCCTGCCACTCATCCTGCACCGCGGCCGTCTATCCCCGCCCCCCCCTCGCCCCTCGCCATCGCACTCGCGGCCGCTGATCCTGCGGCCGCTCCCCCCCCACCTCTTCCCCCTCCTTCCCCGCCTACCCCGCTTCTGCCCCCCACCGCTCCCCCTCCCACCCCACGTACCACCCCGCCGCCCCCCCCTGCGTTCATGCCTCCCGCCCTGAACATAGCTGTCTGCAGGTGTAGGAGGCAAGCCATGCGGTGCGGCAAGGGCGGGCAATCAGGTATGCGGGGATGGCGGGGGGGGCGATGGGGGGTGGGGTGCTGGAGGAGGGGGGGGTGGGCAGCGGCAGTGGGAGTGGTGCATGGGTTGCGCGGGGACTGTGAGAGCACGGCGCCAGGGAAGGAAGATGGGGCAGCGCGGCGAGCGCAGTTTGACTACACGAGCGGCGCGCGAACGAATGGCGAGCCTGCGGCGTGGACCGAGGCCGTTCTGACCGTCGGATCTTTAAAGCTCTGTCGCGTGATCGGGTGTGTTCCTTGACACGGCCGGTCTGGCCATGGGATTCGCGCTCCCTGGAATACATCGACCAATTTAAACCTCTCATGAGATGAACAAAGAATTTCAGGGTGGTCATCCAAAATGGCGAGCGAACAAATGCGCACAGTGGCTGTGTTTCTGTATGGCCAGATGCTCCTTTGATGTGTTCGTCTGATCTTGCCAGTAGCCCCCGTTGGAGACTTAGTGACGACACAAGCTGTGTTAGTGTCGCTACCAAGTCGCCAAGAAGTAACCACCAAACGCTGGTGCGCCAAACCACCGAGAACGGTACGACGTCCGCAAAAAGAAACGCCTATTCGACGCCGCCGGCCTTATGGGCGGCTAGGAGCGTACGAAGCAACATGGTGTTGCCAACGCCAGCGCCGCTGGTTATGAAACTGTGCCGGCCGCTGACGAGGATGACCGCCGCCAGCTCGCTGAAGTCAGTCAAGTGGGGCAAATCCAAGTTGAGCACGGGCGGCGCGGGCATCAGCGCGACCGAAAGGGCGAACGGCTTGGTATCCGTTTGGGAGCAGATATGTGCGATGAACACCCACCTCTGTTCGTCTGCGTTGACAACAACGCATGTCGAGACCGTGTTGAGCGACAGCTTGCCCTCCTCGGCAAAGCAAAAGCCGCGGGCGTTGCAATCGGCCTCGTCCGTATCGCTCAGGATGAGGAAGGCCTCCTTGATGTCCTGCCTGCTCGACTGGTTGGCTACGATCGACTGGAGGCCTTTGCAGATCCATCCAGCAAGCCAACTCAGAGCTGACGCCGTCCGCGCATGCTTTTCCACCTCCATGACGGGCAAAAGAAGATGCGGGCGGGTACAGAAAGCGAAAAAAAAACCAATCAAGCAACTAAGCCGCACAGTCGCCGCCTGACGGGCTTCGTAAATGCCCGTAGCAGCCCGACATAGCGGCATCGCCCGGCGAAGGGGTGGCCCGAGAGGCAGGGCGACGGACTCGGGCGGCACGGCGCGGAGCAACAGAGCAGCACTGCCCGGCGCAGGAGCGGCTCAAGGAGCAGGACGGCGAACTCGGGCGCCCTGCAGACTTCTTTGCTGAACACATCGTCGGGCGGAAAACTCCCAAAGCGCCAATTCTACGAGGTGGTACATACGGCCAGAGCGCCATCCCAAATGTTGAACAGTAAAATTGCGGTTCTCTTCATCAAGGTTTTCAGCTGCAACGAATTTCAATGTGGATTATGAGTCGGAAACTGAAGGGCCTTCTTATATGCATCGAAACAATTCATCAAAAGGGGGCGCTGACATGGCAACTCGCATCAGTCGCGGGTCCTTTAACAGTCTTGGACTTCACAAAATTGAGGCGAGGGGAAGCAACCAGGCCTGCTGGGACCTGCTTGCCCTTTTCAAACGTATGCTGCTGACCCAAAACGACCGCAATGTCCACTACCCGCTCTCTGCCTTGCATGAGTTGCAAAAAATGTATAGATTATCTCTGGAACGTGGCCGCCGCAGGGACCGGCGCTGTGCGAGCAGTACCCCGAGGGACGATAGGTTGGAATGCGCCAATCTATTCTTGAGGGGGGACCGCTGAAGGGACCGTTTGGCATGTGGAGGGACCGCGCTTGTCCGCGGCGCAGCGTCCACATCAAAATCTTTAAGAGAAGCTGGCGCCGGCGTGCAGCGCTTCCCGGTGAAAGCTCACATTTTGAGATTGACCCCTTTCTCTCTGCCGCGCGGGCCGCCTTGCAGTGTTTTCCGGGGCAAAGCCGATTGGCAGCCACGCTCTGCCCTGCGCACAAAACTCAAAGACGTCTTGGGACCCTCGGGACCCAACTCCGGCGCTGCGCGCCTTCGCTGCAGGCTCCGAGGGTGCCTCGCCGGAACTGCGTTTTTTGCCGCCGTGCTCGCTACCAAATTTATACAGAACGATGACACGCGCATTCCGGGACATGTGATCGGTTGGATGACAATGAGAATCTACAACCTAAGTTGTCACGCTCAGCTGCCAGAAACTGAGTGCAGTCGTTTTCAAATCCCCCGTCTCCCCCGCGGTCCCCATATCTCGAATGAGGTTAGAGTATTTCTGAAATTTGCGGGAGGAACAGGAATAGGAGTGCCGTCGTGAATTATATGTGGTGAGATGGGTCGACAAGAGAATTGTCTGGAGGCAACTATACGGTCTGAGATGCTCCTGAGAGCTTTATCTGCATCTGGCGCGCGTAGCGCGCGCTATGCACCCCCCCCCACCCCCCCCAGTGCGGTGCTCATCTTCGCAGCTCATAATCGCGGATCTTTTGCGATAACAAGGATGCCCAATTTTTACCTCCCCCAATCTGAGGCGCCAGGAAACTGGCTGCAAACGACGGCAATCGCTTGGAAGTGGGGCACACAGGAAGACCACGCTTCTGTCGGCACGAAACAACCAAAGACTGTGATGGCCTGCAACAGGGCCGTCTAGAGGCTGAAAGCGACCCACGGCACGGGACAGATGCGCCATGCGGGACGTGCCTGGCCGATAGCCAATAGGATCCGTAGAAGTCCCCTGCTGGATGGCCTCATGAGCGCATTGGGAATTGCTCCCAGCCTGGTTCTGGGCTGCACGGCAAAAGCCTAGCGGGCCATTTTCGCGACCTCGAGGGCGCTTTAGGGGCTCCTCAGGTGAGAGTCTCTTTTCGTGGTCCAGCGGTCCTTCATTGGTCAAATTCTTCTGTCAGCCAGTCGCACGGGCGAACGCGCTTTGGACGTCAGCGATCACCCATGAATGAGATATGACCCGGGGACCACTGCTGCCCTTTGCGTGATCCGTTGCTCATCAAGAGCGCGCCCTCCGAAATCGGGCACCGGGTGACCGCTGTTGGCCCGGCCAGCGTGGCGCCCGCGCAGCGGGCCCAGAACCGTCGTCAAAAGCACGTCAGTTTTTGCCTGTTTTGAGCCTCTTGAAGGCCTGTGTTCCTGTTTGATGAAACAGATTCCCGGTGCAAAAAACAGATCGACCCCCCTTGACAGGCTGTCAGAGGCCATCCCATGCAAGGTCCTTGCATGTTTATATTTGCGAGAGCAGGAATCGTTCCTCACTCCACACATTGCGCGTGCTAGCAGGGCCATAGATGCTTCTCCGTCTCTGTCTCTCTCTGGAAGGGTGAAGTGTATACGTCTTATGCTGTGTCTCTCGTTTTACGTGTGGAGTTGCATCTATCCCGGCGAACATATGATTTTGGTGACCTTTCTGGAAGAAAGCAGGATTGACAAAGCCCCAGGGCGGTCTGCAGAGAATCTGTTCGTCCCAAGACACCCGAAAGAAGACGTGCTCTTGACGACGGTTTTGGGCCCGCTGCGCCGGCATGGCGCCCACGCGCCCCACCGCCACCGTCGCCCCCGACGTCACCGGCGCTTCCGGCGCCATCGGCGCCCCCGCCGCCACCGGATCCCCCGGCGCTGCAACGCCAGCATCCGCCGCCATCGCGGCGGCTCGCTACAACCGGCCGCTCCTCGGCCGCTGCTAGCTGCCGCCGCGGTTGCCGCCACAGCTGTCGGCGGCGGCCACGACCACTGCCAACCACCACTGGCAGCCGGTGCTCCCTCCGCACGCTGTGGCGACCGCCTCCTTGTCGGCGATTGCCAACGTTTGCGGCGTGTGCCCTCCCCCCCCCTGCGTTTTGCCCTCTGTTTTGCACGGTCTGCATTTCCGAGATCTGCCCTGCATGAAGTTTTTGGCTGCACGACCGCCACGCATGACCACTATTGCGGCCTTATGCCACGGCCTTGGCTGTGCGGCGGCTTTTTGTCTCGCCCGCTCATCACATACGATCGAGTTGACACTGGCGTGATTGTCCTTGGATCATCCAACTTCGGACTGCGTGTCGTTCCGGAGGACGTGCGGCAAATTGATATTCTTCAAGCTCTCCAAGGTGGGCCTGGAAGTGGTGCGGACGGGGAAGGGAGAGAGGAACATGATGGGGCTGGTAGGGAAGAGCTCAGTGGAAGGGAGTGTGACCTAGTATGCTGGAGGGAGGGAAAGGCTGCCCGTCGCGACGAGGCGACTGCGTCAACTGCCGCTGCCGATGGTACGGCTGACGGCGGCGACGTCGCTCCTGCATATCGGGCCGGAGATGCCCGTGGCTCCGGGTATGATGGTGTTCATCGTGACAGAGCGGCCGCGGCTGCTACCGCGGCGGACGCATTGCCCTCGGCTTCGCGAGCATCTTCTTTTTCCGGCTCTCCAGTGGCGCCTGATACAACCAAGGCAACGGTGTCACTCGCATCTCATCGCCTGCTTCACCTGGCTCTTGCCGGGTCACCCGGAGCTACGGCGCCCCCTTCGTTCTGCTCTTAGCTCCAGGTGCCGACCGCCAACCCGTCAACGATGACGCCCTGCTCGGCGTTTTCTTACTCCAGCTGCGTGCCGCAGTCGATATGACGGCAAGGGTGGCAATCGCACGAGCCCTGGAGTCGGCATGCGTGCACGGCGCGAACGTGCTTGTCACGGTCGACGCGACGATCCTATTGCCACATGAACGCAGTACAAGGACGGCACGATGTTTGCCCTGTGTAGCAGCGCGCACCAGCTTGGGCTTTGGCGGTTGTCGAGTTTCGGGCTCTCCATGCAGTATGCGCAGATGGAGGCGGCGCAGAACCACAGCTGCCCCTGTAGACACGCCATGGCGCTTCTGCGGGCCTACGACGACATTGGCCACGACGTGGGCGCGATCAGCCACGGCGAACTCATTTGTGCGTTCCCTGCCGCTCACAAATGACGCGGACGACCCGCCGGTCGGGACGAATACCAGGGCCTTTCAGAATCCGGGTTTTCCAGCAAAATCTGGGATATATCCAGATATATACGAGTACATGGAGTTTTCTCGCCAACAAATGCGATTGCAGAACGGAAGACATTGCTGGAACGCTCACCTTATGCTCAGGCTCTTCGTGAAAAGACAGAAGAACATAAGATGTTGCTGCGAGCACGAAGCCGCTGCTTACAGAACGATGCTTCATCCGAATCATCATTTCGAAGCCCCTGACGATCACGTACATTGTCCTGCACTTGGGAAAGAGGAGAAGCATCCCCTTGTAGGTGTTTTATTAAGACCATGCCTGCGCGCCCGTCGTAGTCCGACCGACGGCCAACAAGTTCAAGTTGGCAACCTGCTCTTGGATGCCCTGTCAGACAATACCGTGGTCCTGCATGCATGCAAAGGCCGTGAGCAAAGTGACGCCGGCGGACGAGTCGTCGACGGCAGCGCGCGCTGAGATGGAGCGCAAGGAGGCATTGCAGTTTGGTCCCGACTATTTGCTACACGAGACATAGACAGCGATTGAAGCGCCAACTCCTGCCACGCACTGGCCCGCAGCACCGATGCCTGCTACTGTACCCACGCGGCTGCACAATCGGCGCGCTAGCAACATGATTCCATGCGCGTCGATGGTCGCCATGTGCGAATCGTATAGCGCCGCACTCAAAGCAATGCGCGACAACAACCAGGTACGCCAGCTCACATCGGTCCACGTGAAAAGGTTGTGACTGGAGTGCGCCGAGGAGCGGAACGGTAACGAGCTGGCGGCGTAAGCGGCCCTTCTCTTCACGATGCGCGGGCGGTTGCAGATCAACTTTAGCGTTTCGATGTGTAACAAGGGGTTCGTCGTGCAGTACGACGGCGCAGAGGACGGGCTGTTTGTTTTTTCCCTCGGAACGGTGTAAATGCGCGTCTTTTTGGACGCCGTGCTGGGCATTTGTGTCAAGGGACGTTCAACGATGGCAGCAGCGGCGGACTACCTCACCAGCCCGCTCCGCCATACCGTGGCGTACGCAAAGGGCGAGTTTAAAAAAGCAAGGCAGCTCCTCTTCGACGCATGCGGAGACTTTTCCGAGACCCTCATCAACCGCGACGTGGCTTTCAATTGCACCAGCTGCGGAGAGGACTATAACAGCGGCGGGCTCTTTGAGTGCATCTCATAGACGGGCAGCTGTTGGCCATTGTGCAGAAGCAGATCCTTCCCATAATGCGGCCAGGAATGGACGCGCCAAGGTTGGAACTGGCAATCACTCACGCCTGTGCTGTGCGGAGCTTCACGGTGCGGGCGGTGATACAGCAACGTGTGCGGTCCGCGGCCGACGACGCGGTGGCTCTCCCTATGCAAAAGGCCCTGACATAACGGGCCTTTGCAGTGTAGCCCTTTAAGAAGCGACCGGCGCCCTCCTTGCCTCCACCTGCAATAAGACGGGGGCTGCGGTCGCCGCTAAAGGCGGAGCAGGCCCTGCGTTTGGCGGCTTCCAAGCTGTTCTCCGCCTTCCTAACTGTGCCCAAGATTGACTTTTTCTGGTCTCTTCTTGCCGGGGCTGCCGCAGCTGCTTGTCGGGCGGATGATGCAGCGGGAGAGCATTCGGGGGGCAGCAGAGAAGACAGCTTGGTCGGTTTGGTCAGTGGCGCCTGCAGCGCCGACGGAAGCTCATCCGAGTACTTATGAGAGGACATTAACATGTCTAGTGGGGAGGATATCTGCGCGGAATTTGTCATCGGTGACAACGACAGCCCTCGGACGGCGACGGTGCTGGTCGCAACCTTTGCCTCAGCGGAGGTGGCCGCAGCAGCTGACGAGGGCAAGGGTGGGACTACCGCTGGTGCCAACGGGGCCAGACTGGCAGGGTACCTCCCAGGTCTTGGACTCGAGAAGCAGGTGCCCACGGACTCGTCGTCCCCATTGCTATGCACGCACCGTTCGTCATTTCGGGCCAGTGATGGCACCGAGTTTCTCTAGGCGGCGCCCGCAGCAGAAGAAGACGTCGACGTGCTAGACATGTTCGAGTCCGTCCGGGCACGCGTGCCCAAGACCAAGTGCCGGTGCCAAGTGCTACTGTCGTCGGTCGTGCAGGCGTCCGATTCGCCTGCCGAGGAGAAGCACCCCACCACCCTCAACCCGGCTGACCCGAACTCCCAGCTCACGCAAAGGAAAATAGAGGCGGCCAACCAGATGTTCAAGAAGAAGCTGCCCATCGTCCAGCTTGGCGCTATCCCCCTCTACAATGTCAAGTTCCACAACTTGCTGCCGCGGAAGTGAGTGGACGATAAGGCCATCAACGCGTACACGCTGTTGCTGGAGAAGCGCCTCAAGAAGACGTTGCAGCTCATCCCGACCGCCCGCAAGCTCTTCTTCTTCAACATGTTCCTGTAAAAGCAGCTGTGGTTCATGCACGACTACTCATACGACATTGTGCAGCGGTGGGCCTAAGAGTTCTACATCGTCTCCATGGACCAGGGTTTTATGTCAATAAACTGAGTAGACTCCCACTCGTTCCTGGTGGTCGTGCGGGTCGGTGTCGAGACGGGCACTGTCTCTTGGTACGACTCCCTTGGCTCGCAGACTTCGCGCATCACCTCCGCTATCAAGCAGTGGCTAATCGACAAGTCGAGGGTCAAGGGCAACTCTTCCCGCGAGAGAGCATTCCACTACGCTAAGTGTCGCAGCCGAGAGAAATCAGACGACTGCATGGAGTTCATTTTGAGGACAATGGACCTCCAGGCGCGCGGCATGCCCCGTTACTTCAACACAAGGAGCACCGCGTACTACTGCTGTCGCATTGCTGCCGAGCTGCTTGCGGGTTTCATTGATGGAGAGAGCTAACTTGTTGAAATGCAGTTAGGATAGGTGTTGGGGGAGCATGGTCAAGTGGTTGAGTGGCTTGAGCTTGTGTGTGTGTGTGCGACCGTGCTTTGTTGGTTGTTCTACGGTTCGCCTGCCTCTCCTTACCGAGCACACCTCTCAAATTGTCCCCACCGGCCCAAGTGCTCCCCCCTCTCGCGCCCACACCGTCGCTCACGCCCTCGCATGAAATCGAGTCACTCACCAAGTCAAAAGCCACAAGAGCAAAGCGAAGATCAAATCCAAAACATGCAAAATGTAACGCCCCTGGATGCCTCAACACGAATGTGCGCAACTTGACCAAGTCTTGCAAATGTACCATCAGCGGTACCATAGGGATCACCGACCATCATCCATCCGCGAACGAACAGTGGAGTCGGCGACGAGCATCACAGTCCAACAAAGAAGTCCTTCCAGGCGGACCCGGCGCGGGACGAGCCGGGCTTTGCGGTGCGCACGTACTTCTTGACGGCTGCGGTGGCGGGGCGGCGTCGGCTGGCCCGCCGCGCGTCGGGCGAGAAGAAGTGGGTGCACAATGAGTACGTTTGCGGCGACAGAAGAGCCGGTCAGCTTGTAGGGAGTCAAGGCGGGTCGCTGAAGATGAAGTGTTTTCGTATGGCACGTGACCGAGGACATGCGACTGCCCTCCCCTTTCGTGTGTGATTTCTCGCGTCTCCGAGGCACTTCGCCTGCATTGACTGGCTGGTGGATGCTTCCTCAGCTTTTTTATTGACCTCGGGGCTGGCGCAGGGCCGTTGTACCAGAAACGATGACTGCAAGAATACCCAAGGGCCGAGGTAGTGTGCAAAAGAGAACCGCGGCGACGGTACCTTAGGCTGTGTTTGTACTAGGCCCTACCATACGTATATTGTGAGTAGGTGTGTTTACAGGTGTAAGTGTCTGAACTCCTCTACCCCGTAGGCAGCAAGGCGGCTGGCACCCACACTCAACACAACAATTGCGTAGGTAGCCGTGGTCATTTATCAATTAGGTCCGATAGCGGAGATAAAGCCAGCAGAGCGCGCATTACGATGCAATTATGTCGTTTCACCACCGGTAAGTACCAGTTGATCTGTGGTCTTGACTTGAATTCTACAACGGTTCTAGTCGGGGTGGATTCTCCGAACCGCGGTGTGCTCGCCAAAGCGCGCCCGTAAGAGTACTCACGCGAGCCGTTGACAACGTCGCAAACAGAATGACTCACGTGACGGAACGGATCCGACATGCTCAAGAAAAATAGGCGCTTGGCGCTGCTAAAGGTTGGCAGCTGTTCCAAGTCAATCAATTTTGGAATTGATTCGTACCCGTGTTTTCAAGGTATATTTTGTATTGATACACGTGAAAATATACGTGGCCAGCACTCGTACTTGAATTCAACGATTTGTACATACCGTACCCGAAGCTGAAAACGATACTTATGACAGAATTTGGTTTGGACACCTTGGAGAAGGAGTTGATGTCCGCAGATGCTCGCGCGAGAGACTGAGGTGCGCGGTGACTGGGACTCGAGTATGGAAGCTCACGGCTTTATTTGTCGCACTGGTCGCTCAATGTCGCCTTTTGCGATTGTCCTATTTTGCGCGTGTGGTTAACGTGGGAGTATGGTCACGAGAGAAACAGCGTCGCGCTTCTCACGCCCGAGCTGGCGACCTGCAATACGATGTTCTTTCGCTTGTCTGGCTGCGCGCCAGAAGCGCCGATGGGGGTGTTTGTTTTTTGAGCGTGTGTCGCAACTGACGTGTCGTGCCAATATCACTCGGCGGAGTACGGTGCCGCCGTGGCGGTCGCGTTCACCTGCACTGGCGGCAAAATGGTGACCGACGTTGAAATCGCCGGCTGGGAGCGGCGGCGCAAGTGAAGACCTCGACTGCCTGGGCGCGGCCTTCGTTCACGCGGAGGAGGGCGGACCACTTTCGGACGGGTGGAGGACTGCCACGGCGCGCGGCGCGCTCGGTTTAGTCTAGAAGCTGTTGCAGTCGGACCCCGCGATTGAGAAGGCAGTTGTCGGGGTGTGTTAGTACACGATTTAGGCCATGGCTGCGGGGCGCCTCCGGCTGGTGCTCCGCGCGTGGGGCAAGAAGAAGTGGATGCACACTGCGTACCTTTTTTTCCATCTGCGAGGAGTCTGAAGAGTTGAAAAATCGTACACCGCATCTATCTAGATACTGAAGAGGTGAACTTGTCTGTGCCCAGGTGGTGCTGTCTCTATCGCACCTTGAGCGAGATAGCGGCGCGGTATAACTGACCTTCTACACCCGTTCTTCAAAAAATGCCGCACTCCAACAGTTGCCAAAGAGTTTTAAATCGGCCTCTACGACCCCGCAGAGGCCGATTTGGAACTCTTTTGCAACAGTGGGAGTGCGGGAATTTGGGGAGAACGGCTGTACGGACGCCGTCTTTCCTTTTGTGGTGGCCTTGACCTGTGCTTGTTTTGTTTGATTTGTGCGCAGTCTCCATGTCGACCTGGGTGCTGGTGCAGGCCGGCTGTATCCAATCGGGTGGCTGCAGCATTATCCGACGGCCGAGTGGATGCATATCTCTCGGAAAGGCGGTGAAAATACGGCACGTGTTGAGTGAACGGGTTGAGAAAGGAGAGCAGCAACGCGCTGTCGTGGTCATGTACATTTTCTTTTTCGAAGGCTCTTATGATCAAGACAACTTCTGTGGAAAGACATGCTCACCTAGCGCTGATAATTCGTCACGTTTCCTTTCTGCTGAATGACCTCGTCCTTTTCGGCGCTGGTTTTACTCGCATGCTCTTCTCTTCCCAATGGGCGTACGGTACAAGGTTCAATGGCGGCGTGCTGCTGACGCCCGGGCTGGCAGCCGGTGAATCGTTCACCTTCCACCCGTCGGGCCGCACCTGGAAGGCGCGCTTTGACCACTTCTCTGTATTCCCGTGCGACACAGCAGACGACTCGTGCCAGAACGACTCGATCGAGTACTATGCTGCTTTTGCGGCCGCCGCCACCTGCGTCAGTTTGTTATCGCCACAGCCGCCGACTCCGACGCCTCCCGCCAACGCCGAGCCGACGCCGACCGTCGCGCCGACGACAGCTCATTTCCCAACATCGACGCCGTCACAGGCCCCTGTGGAGTCCTCTGACCCGGCCTTTGACGAGCTGACGCCATCAAGTGGCCGCTGCGCCGTCTTCGCCAGTACCAATGGAGTCGTGCGCATCGCCGCCACCAGCGCTGGTGTCGGGAACGGGTGGGTAGAATCGACCATCGCCGGCCGCGAGGCGTTCGTACCGTTGCCCAAGTAATAGTCGTCGGGTATTCATGAGGCCGGGCAAGTGGGCGTGAAGGAGTACAAGTGTCGGGTCGACGAGGCGGGGGGCGAGGCTTGTGATGATGCGGCTCAATGCGCCGCACCCAACCGACCACAACGAGAACGATCACCAAGTGCTTTCATCTGGGCGGGAAGCGAGGCGCGAGCACTCACCGTTGCGTGGCTGTGGGGTCGAAGCAGGAGCGGGGGTCGATGGGATCGGCTGAAGCCTAGACGTCCAAAATGCGCGCGATGGAAGGTGTTCGATGCGCCGTGCGCTAATACCCATTACTCGTCGCTGTGATGTCGGCCGTCGGTTGCCTGCACCTTCTCAATCTCTGTTTGAGCCCTGTTTCTGCTCTATGGGAACAGAACCGGGATAATACAGAGATCACCGTACCGGAACCGGGAAAACCCCGGGATCCTTGTCCTCCACTCCCGGGGTGACACTGATCCTGACACTTCCGGTCGCTTCCAGGCCCATTGATCCCGATTGCGAATTCAAGCGGGGCTCTGAGGCGCTCTCGATCATTCTAGAATAGGCCTCTAGATGCATCTAGAAACATGTAGTAGCATTCAATCAGATGGCGTGAGCTTCCATAACAAGGGACCTTTGCAGCTCAGCGCTCTACTTTAGGGCAGAGTGTGTTGGGTTTAAACAGCTTCTCCGTCCTCCCCATCACGACCACGCCTACTTGCTCAGCCCCCCGCTTCACTGCGTCACCCCTTCGCCCGCCATAACCTCCACCACCGCCAGCCCCCTCCACCATTCTGGAGATCCCTGCCCAGGCCACCGTTTTCTTCGGGGGGTCCCCCTTCTCATCCAGTCAGCATGACTGATATGTGGTCATACCGTTTCCCTGTTTGCTGTGGCAAAGTACCAGGGGGTTCCTCAATGGTGTCCCGCACCACAGGGTTCGAACACCAGAGAATGGTGCGCGGCCTCCGCCCCCGCCGTGGCAAGGCTGGGCCTGCCGTCTGGGTTGCAAATCAAGGGGGTCCTGCTGGTGCCGGTGGCTCAGCAGACGAGGGGGGGGGGGACGACCTGTCGCCCCCACACGCTCCTCAGCCCAGCACCCTGCGGCCTAATGGCGTGTGCATCTCTCCGCAGGTGTTTCAAGACTGCATAGACGACTTTGTCGCATACAACTTTATTGTGAAAAACTGTCTGTCGCGAGAAATAGCCGATGACTACCTGCGACAACGGCGGTCGTTTGGAACCTGTCGGACACCGCACCTTCTCAACTCGATGGTCGAGTCCAGTGTCAACTTACACACGAAGGAGGTCAACCGCTGCCGAAACGGCTGCGTTGCGTTCACCACGAACCGCGCCCTTCTCACAAAGTGCGACGTATGCAAGGTTCCTCGGTACCGCGCGGATGGGCGGCCCTCAAACAAGACCACCTATTGGCAAGCAGCCGCAGCTGGCCCACCGCAAGACCACCAAAACTGGTTTGACGATACCAACTTCCGCAAATTGTCCGCCCAGCGCTACTTCTTGAAAAACACATCTATCGTGCTGAGCATCTCGACGGACGGTTTTAGAGCCTGGAGGCAGCGCGGCTTCCAAGATTGGCCGATTATCGCGACCATTTTTAACGTCGACCCGAGCACAAGAGTCCAAATTGTGCCACAACGTATCCTTTGAATCACTCCGGGGCCGGGGCAACCCGCGGACTTGGATTCGTTCCTGCAACCGATCGCTGAAGAGCTGAACGAGCTGGCGGCGGGGATGTCAAGTGTAACCATGGCGGTGTTCACTGACCATCAGGTTGTGCACGCATTAGTCGTGAAGTTCACCACCGACATGCCTGGTGGTGACAAGCTGCTCAAGGCAGTTGGCAGCACCTGCGAGTACGGCGGACGGTTTCGAATTTGTGCCGGAGTCAAACTGAAGCGCCTGTACTGCTACGCCCCATACGCCCCAGATGACCCTCCCTCATTCAAGCGGCCTCGGTTCGATGTCATAGGAGACGCCGCGCCGCGCCGGACGGCGGTAACCATCACCACAGGCGTCGCCAAGGTCGAGTACGCTCGCGCAGCGCGGAAGAGCAAGGCTGCGGTTCGGAACGAGGCCCAGAAAGAAGGTTTCAAGGTGTACGCGCTTTTCTTCTGGCCAAGCCCGGCGGACAAGGCTCGCTACCCTGCTCTGAGCTATCTCTGGGGACTTGGCACCGACCTTGTGCCATATGATTCTATGCACGTATTCCTGTGCAACGTGGTGCTCAGGTTGTGGGAGCTGTTCGCTAAGGAGAACGAGAAGCTTGGCGAAGACCAGCCATGCCTCATCCCGCAGTCGGTTTGCGAATCCATCGGCCGCGAGATCAAGGCAGGGCGCCCCACCGTCCCGCTGAGCCAAGCGTGGTCTCGGTGAAACATTTTCAAGCATTCGGGCTTCTACAATGCAGTCGATTGAATGTCCTCTGTTCTGAGCGTTGGAGAAGTCGTCCTTACTGACAGAATTTTCGAAGAGTGTTTCAAGTTGTTGATGTATCTTTGTCAAGCTGGGCGCCTGCTTTTCAAACCATGCGCCCTGACGGAGGATGAGTTTTGTAGTGGCTCTGCTGGACGTGACTGCAAACCTACGTTCGTGTGGTTCTGCCTGGTAGCTTTGGCAGTTTCCATCAGAGCATCTCATCGGCACAGTTACACGTCTCATCCGGTCTCGGCGTTTCCCATATGCGGCTCTGACATCTGCGGTATCTGCGTACTCCGCGGAGTTGGTCCCTAGCTTCGCCGAGGCGCACGTAGCGGACGCCTGGGTGAAAGCAAGCAGGAAACCTCGCCGAAGTGACAGTCAAGATCCGGTTGGCACACTGTCGTTCTCAAAGGAGCCGAACGTGAATCTGCTCCCTCCTCAGCAAGCTGCTGCTGCTTTGATTGGCGCAGAGCTCGCTCGGATGAAAACAGTTCTAGTTTTGGAAGGAGTCGCCGAAGTGCCTCCTCACATATTTGCCAAGAAGAACTTCCGAGCGCCGTTTGCATATGGTCAAGTTTCCGGGACTGTCTCCTCGTCGCAGGACGCGGGGGATCGGAGTCGGGACCACCTCGTTCGAGTCAGGTCGCACGTTCTGCCGACGACAGGGCGCGGGCGGTGGCAGGAGCGTGTCCCTGTGAACGTGTATGGGGCCGTACACCACTACGCTGTGATTTTTGTCGCCGGCAAGCTCAAGGCATTCGCCTATATCGAGTGTGTGCGGTCGTCGGCCGACCGGCCAGAGGCGCATGGGCTGCCAGAGAAACGCCGGGACACAGAGTGCTTTTCGAATCTCGGGATTGCCATGCGCTATGTGAATATGACGTTCATTATTGCCGTCGTGGGAACTCTTTCTGTGAGGCAGCGGCACGTTTTCTTGTACACGAGGGAGGTGCTTAGCTCTGAATAGCTGCCCGGGGGGTTCTCTACACTGGCTTTGGTACTGAGGCGCCCTATCCCCGCTCTTTGTTGCTAGTATCCTTGGGATGGGGGATGATAGAACGGACAGAAATGCGCTGTGGAAGAGGCCGCACGGCTAGGGTGGTGTAGTACTCTTGATTGAAACGGTGCACCCAAAATCTACTTCGTAAACTTTCATTGTTGTACTTATATCTGGGAGCCAGGATTAGTGCTGTCACGCTGTCCGCTGCTGCTCCGGCGACCGCCGTCGTCAACAGCTGTCTTCATCGCCCACCGTGTCATCATCTGTTGCTCGTTCTCGTGCGGCGTGGTTTTATAAAAGCTACCTATCGCACTGCGTATTGTGCTTCCCAGAAAAAGTGGATCCCTCTGTGCGAAGCAACTGATCCGCTTCAGAGCAATTGTTGGTCATTAAAGGGCTTCCGACGTCTTCGAACGCACATCCGAGAGAGTTGAGGCTGCTGCAAGGGACAGGGCCGGTGTTCCGCGCCACCCCATTGGGCCACAGGGAACGATACAAAATGAACAGGCCAGTCTTGG
>Ga0114957_1002215_pt1 | contig 19001 bp, 22 predicted proteins | sample BantaG_FD_87175 | JGI IMG/M metagenome (GOLD analysis project Ga0114957, IMG submission 87175) | Marine algal microbial communities from Bantry Bay, Ireland - BantryBay_4 metaG | ecosystem: Host-associated > Algae > Red algae > Unclassified | place: Bantry Bay, Ireland | collected 2014-11-21 | reverse complement strand
GGGGGCGGCCCCCCCCCCCCCCGGGGGCCCGGCCGGGCCCTCCGGGGGGCGGGGGCGGGGGGGCCCGGCCCCCCCCCCCCCCACGCAAAGAGCCATTGGGGCAGAATCGCCGCCATGCAAGCAAAACCGCATGGCTCCAGCGCCCTCCAAAATGGCTCCAGCATCTGAAGCTCGCTGCGAGTAGCCAAGCCCTCGCTCCCCCCAACCCCCCGGGGATGTCGTCAGCTAACGCCGCGGTACAAGCCGCACCACATTCATCCCTGCCAGATGGCGGACCACATCGTGATCCCGCCCTCCCAGCATCCGACCACCCACCTGAGCGCCCTCTGGACACTGCAGAGACACGGAAACGCTACTGGCAGCCGGGTTGGAGGGCAAGGCGACGGAGCCTGCAGGCGCGGGGCACCTCCTCCGATCAATGTCCCTGGAGGGGCGGTGGCAGCGGCAATCGGCTGAGACGCCACCAGCGCCACTATGGCCCAATGATCGGGGAACGCAATGGTGCCTGCAGGTCCTTTATGCACCTGACTCGGCCGAGTACAGTATCCAGCGCAGTGGTGACTAACCGGGGGTGGGACACAAATGCCTTTATGGGCCCCAGAACCCTCTCCATGCCCTCTTCAGGCCCAAGCAAGCGGCCCGAAAATCTCAGTAAATCTCATTGTGGGTTGCAATGGCTCTGCGTGACTCCTGCAAGACACGTTGATTGGCTTGCAAGATTACTGGCGGAAAGTCTCAGCCAATGGCAAATTGTACTTGGCCCCTGAGCTGAAGGAGTTAATCATCCATAGATTAGTTCTTTGTGCTTGGCTCCATGGATGAAATCCTTTGATTATCATCCAGAGCCACCACCACCCCGAAATGCAGAAATGTAGGGTAGACACCACCTGCAGCTGCACACAGTGTGTGCGGCCGGGCGCTCCTGTTGCTGATCAGCATCACCCGCAGCGTAAGATGCCCCCCCTTCCCCCATTACCTATTTCGATGGCACGTACCGACGGGGGACGCAGCACTGGCCAGGGCGCTGCCATGGCGGTCGCGCCTAAAGTTGGGTCCCCCTCACTCGCGGCTGCCGCGCCCGCGCTCTCTGAGTCACCTCTGCACGGCTCGCTAGTGAGTAGGAGCCAACGGCCCACGCCGCCAGCGCACACCCTCACCGTGGAGGATATCTGTCTTGGCAGGCACTCTGCCGCATCCGCCTGCAGCACTCCCAACGTCGTAGTGTGGTACGCGCCATGAAGATGCACACCGCACGCCTCGCAAGGAGTCCACGTGGAGGGCCCGGTGTGGACGCACTCAAACTTCATATAGTAGAGAGGCAGCGCGTCAGTTGCCCAGGAAACAACTGCATAGTTGTCGCGCCAACGACGTCAGCCGGGCTCCAGAGAGAACCTCTGGCACTGGGTGAACGAAGTAATATCTCAAGAAGACTACCCCCGACGAAACCTCCATTGCTCGCTCGACCATGGGGAGGTGGCACCCCTCGCCATCCAGCAGGAGCAATACGTTGGCGGCAGTCAACGTCCTCCCGGCCAAGATTCCACGGTACAACGGGTCAAGCAATCGGCGAAACGAAAAGGTACGATGCTTGTGCTCGGGATGAACCTCACGGTTGAGTGATCGGGCTTGGACCCACCCCGCGAGGACCAGTGGACCTGGGGCTGTACTGCCGCTGTCCGAAGGGCGTAGTGAATCTGCACAGAAGTCCCTAAACGGTTGTGTCACGCAATAGCGTTTTTGGCCGTTTTTTGAGCACCTCAGGGCTTCTGGTGAGCAGCTGACTTTCACAGGCATCTCGAGTCACAGCCAGGTTCTTGAAGATGAACACATGTTGGATCGACCGAAGTTGTGGCCGGTCGTACGATCTTCTATGCAAGCCTCTAATATCAGTATTCCCTTAGGCCAATGAGCAGAAGGACACTCTCGTTCTGCTGGCCAGCCACAGGCTCGTATCATCGATAGAGCGTACTCATTGGCCAAGAATCAGCAGCGCAGTGTGCGTACAGCCGAAAGATGGTTCGAACTTGATCAGCTCTGGCGAAACGTGTAGAAGATCCGGCAGAGCAGCTGCTACACCATATGTGGACACTACGTGAAGAGCCGCAGCCGATGGGCTTCACGCCGCGCTCTGAGGCAGTGAATACGATCCTCGCGCTTCCAACGGTGCACGTGAGGTCCATCGACCAGCCCAACTGACAAAAACTGGCACCAAAAGCCGGACTGGCGGCACATCCAAAGTGGGGTTGACACTGTGGGTCCTGACTAATTTTAGTGAAATATAGTCCCCAAGTAGCACGTCTTTTCGGACCAGAGGAGGCTGACGCCGCAGCGGCGCGTGCCGACCGCGGATCAATGTCAATGCGCGGATCAACGTCGCTGATCCACCGTGGATGATGATCTCACCGCCTCAACCAGTGCGCGTCGACACTCCCCACCCCCCTCCGCCCCCAGGGCGCCGCCGTCTCCCTTCCCCCACCCCCCCACAGCACTGGCTCCTCCCGCAAACCGCTCCCTCCCGTCGACCTTCTCCTGTTACATTTCTGGCCTGGCCCGCCGGCGTCTGGCACGGCGTGTGCACTGGCCACCCCCCGTCCGCTCCAACCGCACCACCCCACGCGCCGGTACTCGGGCGCCATGGCCGCTCCATCCCTTCCCGACGGCGCCATCTTTGGGGGCGCCGCCCGTATCCTGTTAGAGCAGCGGACTGGTGACCCGCTAAACGCCGATGTGGCAACCCGCGAGGGTGGGTGGGGCAGCGCTGGTGTACGCGGTGATGCTGCACAGGAGCGGCGGTGGCATCATGGCCGGCAGCCGTGAGAGAGCGGAATGGGTCTGTGGAATGGGTCTAGGCGAAGATGGCGTCTGAAAGTGATCGGAGCGGAGGGGGGAATGCAGACAGGGGACTAGCGACTGTGTCGGTCCGAAAAGTATGGCGTGCTCGCGGGGTGGACGCCAGGCTTGTCGTGCCGCGTGAGACATGGCCACTCCGCGCCCTCCCCGTCTCCTGTGGTGGGTGTCCTGTGGTGGGCGTCCTCCTGCTGCTCCGTTCGTAATGTCGAAAAGCGAATGTCTGATTCTATCACTGGGCAACGCCCACACTCCTCTGCAGCACCAGTCCTTCACACAAACTGCAGCCACCACATCCCCTTGACCTTCAGGCCGCCCCTCCCCACCACCGTCACGTGCAGCGTAAACGGGCGCCCGACGGGCGCCGCCGCCCACGCCCGCAGCAGGCCGCTGCCTTTGACCTCAGACCCAAGTGTGTACGGATAGACCTTATCGTCGGCCACCCACTTGCCATCGAGCGAGAAGTGGACCGTATCGACGCTGCCGCGGGCGTCAGCCTCGATGAGCACCCCCTGCGCGCGCTTCCGCATACGCATGAGGGCGGGCGACGGAGGCAGCCAGCGTATCGCGTGGCGCTCTTGCACGTCAATGACATAGATGGCGGGGAGGGTGACGGGGCCGGGCGTGGGGGGGCCCTTGGTGAACAGCTCGTTGAGAGGGGGGGGGCCCGCCGACGGCGACATCGGGGGGGCGGGGTGCACCGCCAGCGGCGGCGGCGTACTGCCGGGGTTGGCGACGGCGGTGAAGAAGGACGCGGGGATGCGAGGCGGCGTCGCGCCGCCAGAGAACCCTCGGGGCTGCGGGGGGCGACAGTCGGGCGAGGGGCGTCGCAAGAGGGTGTCCAGAGCAGCACCAGGAAAACCAATGGGCGTCACCATGGGCACAGACACGTAGGCGTCAGCATCGGCGCAGAGACGGCGGGAGCCCAGACCAACAGGCAGACATTCAAACCAGTGGGGCCCCTCGCTCTATTAGCAACCAACGAGTGGGGGCCTCGGCAAACACCAAGCGGCAAGAATAGTGAGCGTACCTTCAGGTGGTTCTGCGCGAGCGTCACGTTGCACGGCGACACAGAGCACACCCCGAGCGCGTCCACCGTCGCGATGCATTTGTCCGGCAGTCTGGTTTTCACATTCGTGGAGCCGCCTGGCCGGAAGGCCGGCTGGTGGAACTCAGTCAGGGGGGCACCGCCCTTGATACGCACACGGGCGCAGTCGTAGTAGTCGCTAAACACTGCATTGCTCAACAGTGGACGCCAATAGGGCCGCGCAACAATGCCAAGAAACAAGGACGCAACCGTCAGTAGCTGTCACTGTGCAGCAGACGCCACTGGCGCAACATGGAAGCAAGGCGGTTTTGACACTGTCCTACGTCCTGCTGTCGGCAGAACGACAAACGCAGCAGCCACCAAAATGGTTCCAACGTACCCGTGGGCGGTTGGAGGGCGTAGCCCCCAAACCAAGACCAGCCGAGCATGTACTCTCCGTCGGCAATGTTGGTTGGCACCCTCACCGTCGCGTGAAAGGCGGAACCCGTGAGGTCCCCCCCGCAGTGCTCCTCCTTGTCAGCCGGCGTGCACTTGAGGTGGCCCGCGCTGAAGCAACCCCACTCGAACGCCCCCTCGTCGTGCGCCTCGTGCGACTGCGCGAGGTGCACGGGCACGAGTGTCCACCGCACAAAGCCGCCGAGGTGGTTGTTTTTGAACCAGCGTACGGGAAAGTCAGCACCGCGGGTGGTGCTTGTCACGGGGGTCACGTCCTTGATACGTGCGTTTGGGCAAGGCCCCGGGCTGACCGGATAAAAGAACAACACCAATTGAAGGACAATGCCGGTACGTAGACAAACGGGAGAGGTAATGTAACAACAGCGGAGCAGGCGCATGAGTACTTGATTGCGGTGACATGGGCGGGTACGAAAGCACAAGTGTTACACAGCTATAACCATAGTGGGGGAGTTCTCTCGCACCGTTGGTTTGTGTTTGACAAGCTGGGCCAGGACATTGATCAGAGTGACAAGCGCCTCCACGTACCAGTAGTGATAATAGCCGTCGATGCCCTTGCCAACCTTGCAGTTCCCATGGGCGCTGTTGGGCGACGGCTGGGTGATGGACGAGTGGCCTCTGGCAGGGGCAACATGCGCCGCAGCGACGGCCGCCACGCTGAGCAGGAGCAGCGCCCATCGGGGCCCCATGGCGGGACCGACCGTGATCAAGTTGAGCGGGAACGCTGGGACCTGGAGGTTGGCACCAAGGCCGAGCTGGCGAACGGGACTACCAAAGCACGAGCACGCGGGTGCACGATGCGTCGGCGCAGGAATCAGCTGACCTCTCTGCCTTAGGGACACGGCTGAAAGCCCTCAGGACCCCCGCTCGCACGTGGCTCTCTCCTTCTTATACTCTCCTGACGGAGAGACGCGCTCTGCCGGGTGCCGCGATCCACTGCACTCGCGCCCTGGCGAACGGCCGCGTTACGCCCCCCGTTGGCAGCAACCTACGTGAAAGTGCTCCAATGGGGCCTCAGCCAAGTTCACCTGAGGCACCATTCGTTTTTCGTATGGATGGCCCGCGGCGACGATCTGGCCAGCCCCCCAGCACTACGAATCGGTCAGCAGAGACGGGGGGGTGATACGCAAAAGACCCGCGGAAACGCGTCGGCGGCATCCTCAGACTCCGCCATGCATGGCGAGGACAACCGCAGTTCGCTGCCTTCTACAAGCATACAGGGATACGTGGATGGGAGTAGCGGCGCACGACGCATCCAGTGGTCGAGCGTTGCCGAGGTGGGCCTCGGCCGACTCGGGGCGGCCCGCGCCATCGCACGCCGTCTTTGAATGCCACGATTCCCACTATTGTTCCCGACGAGCGCCGCCTGCCAACGTTGCACGTCTGCGGCACCGCCCTCAGGAGGTTGAGTTGGACGCGCAACAGGCGGTGCAGTATCAGGACCACGGTCGGCAGCGCATGCAGGCAACGTAACGACGCCGATGCCACATGGCGGCTGGAGCGGGTGTGGTCCAGAGCCCGGTGGCCCACACGGAGTAAACTGGATCCGCTGCATGGACCATCCTGGCGACGACTGACCGCTCGCTGGGCACTAAATGGCCATGAGCCGCTGCCTGCACAGCAGGAGCGCGGCGCTGTGGCCCGTTCTGGGCGGACCTCGACACCTCGTCAATCTCTTCCTCGACCACTACGCACCAGCCTGCAGGTGCCGGCTACCAATGGCGTCTGCGAGCCACACATCCGAGGGGCTCCACACGTATGAGAAACAGAACAGCTCCTGTCGACTGGCAAGACGTTGCCATCGGGCCAGGATTGGCGAGGAACCCGGCTCGATTCCGCAGAGGCTGACTCGTATGCAGTGAATGCACCCAATTCAGGCGGCTAAGCGAGACGGTGCGCCACACGAGGTCAGCCGTCTCCATTTTCCATCCTGGTGACTGCTGGATTGGATGGCAATGGATGGCATCTGAAATAGCCGACCATCGTGTACTGTACGCAGTGGCTGTCGAGTCGCATAGAGGTGGCCAGGCTTGCGCTCGGTGTGGCCACGCGCGACACACCGTCAGCTTCCGCTAGAATCTCCCATCGGGCCCCACCGGGCCCCACCGGGCACCAAAGCCCATCGAATCGGTGTTTCGATGGCGACCGATGGGACCCGATGGGGCCCATCGAACGCCCATCGGCCGCCCATCGAACAGGGGTTCCGATGGGCTTTCTCACGAGCCCCGCGCGGAGTTCCGGGCCGAACAGCAGACAGCCGAGGCTCGTCATGCAAGGATGCTGATGTAAAGCGAGCCACGTGTAGTGATAAAGACCGGTAAAGACCTCTCATCTGACGAGTTCAACAGGAACGTGGATGGATTTGCCGATCACAATCTCTGTTGCCTCACCTGGCACACCACAACCCGAGGCCAGGGGCTCTTGTTGTTTTTGAGTGTCGCACAGGCCACGGGCGCTGTGTCCTTCGGCGCACTGCGCGCCCGCGGCGTCGTTCACTCCCACGACTGTACCAGCATGCTGGAAAGGTGCTCGCGTCCATGAGCTCGTGGAGCGAATGTGCGTTTCTCGTGCGCGTGGCTCTGCAGGAGCTTTGTGCTATCCCGTTGCACAAGTGCCTTCTGCATTCCTTCGACAAGGCCGAAGCAATGCTATGGGAAGTAGGTGAGGAAAGCAAGCATGACAATGGGTAACATTATACGTCCCACGGATAGAAGGTATTCAACCAGTAGCGCATCGCCAAGCGGTCTGACAATGGCCCGTCACGGGCAGCGGGCAATACGCCAAACCCCCGCCGCGAGGCCAGGTCCGCAAAGTCGGGCACTACGTGCACGACTCGTATGACTCGCTCAATCGGCACAACGCGCACCGCACAGTCCGCCTCGCCGTCCCACTTGAGCCAACGCAAGCGCTGGCATCCGCGTTTGGCGAGTGGGCAACCCTCGTCCGTATCAGCCGGCGCCATCTCCATGATGACTGCCAAGTCGCCCGCCCCTGACCGAATCACAGCGCGCACCTCGCCCACGCACCTCTGGTCCGAGTTAGCGACGGGCCGGTATAAGACGGAGTCGTACCACGAGGCGCCCCGGAACTCCTCCGCCGAGCGCAGCAGCTGCTTAGCCGTACCGCCGCAGTCAAACACCCCGTCGATGGCCAACCGACTCAGTGCGTGCACCTTATCCTCCGGGTGCACACCCAACACCGCGGCGAGACGAGCCAACCCCGGCCGCTGCGCAATCTGCCCGACTGGCACCCGCTTGAGGTGGTAGGCCTTCTTGTTCGACCCCCTCGCCGCGCGCGTCCTGCGTCGACGGCCGCGCGCGCCGCCGTTCTCAGCACCGCGCCGGACGCGCGCTCGTTCTTTGTCCTTTTCTTCGAGCTTGGCCATCGCCGCGCGCGCGCCCTGCGCGTGTCGCACCAGCTGGAAGGTGAAGGTCTTCGGGTTCTTGTTCGTTCTCAAATAGTACGCCTTGTCGGCCTTATGCATGGCCTCGTTTGGCCCCGTGTTTCCATTCTTAAGGTTGCCATGGTACTTGATGCATTGGCAGACGTGCGCGAGCAGCCGGTGGACCTTGGTGCTGTTCATCTTGCCGAGCAGGGGAGTCACAAAGTTGTTGACGAAACGGGTGGCCTGCGCACCAATGTCAGCTCCTTCTTCGACCGTCATGGGGGGGGGGAACGACATTGTCACCTGTCCAGCGATGCGGGAGTACAAACTTGCGTATTCGGCAAACATAGACGTCACAGCCCGGTGGACGGGCATATCGCCGAAGGCCGCCCGATAGGCGCCCCAGTCGTACTTGAAGCCCTTCGTCACAGTGGTCACCTCGTCATCGTTGTCGGCGTCGTAGCCGTCTTCTGCTCCACCAGCGACGTTGGCTGCTCCTCCAGCTACTCCGCTCCCTGCAGGTCCTACTGCACGTCGAGCCCGCGCGCCCGCCCCACCAAGAGCAGCTCTACGGTCCGTGACAGCATCGTTCTCATCAGACAACATGGGTCCAGACGCCAGCGGCCCAATCGGCTGGCCGCACGCGTCCCCGAACAGAGCGTCGACCATAAATGGTAGCGCGCACACCACGCCACGATGCTGCTTTCCGGTGTATGACGACTGCTTCTGCTTGGCCGTGACAAAGTAGCTGCTCGTTTCAATGCTCCAAAACAACCGTAGCGAAGCACGCATAAGCGGTGGGCTCGTTAGTAGGCTGTCGTTGGGCTGGGGGGTGGATACTGGCAGCACCCTAACGCGTCGCAGGAGGTCAGACGGCGACAGCGCGTCGTAATCAGCGACAAAGGGGGTGGCGAGGGCTACCGGAGGCGCAGAGAGCGCACAAAGATGCGCGACTAAGCGCACGACGGGTGGCAGCGCCAGAGCTGCTGCGCTGGCGGTGTCAGCGACAGAGGCGGCCACGCGCGTTTCGGCGCCGGCGTCTGGTGCGCCGAGAATCAGCAACCGCCACAGGTCTACAGGCCGGGGAAAGCCGTCGGCGGTCATGTAGGCGGTGCCCTCGCGCGGTAGCGGCACGGCAACGGGCGTTCCGCGCACGAACAACGGCAGCCGGGCGACAGGGGGGTGACTGCCGTCTGCGGCCAAGTCTGCGGTGGCATCCCACCGCGCCGTCGTGGTAGCCAAGTCCGCGGCGGCAACTGACCGGGCCTACGCGGCGGCCGGAGCCCGATCTTGCACCAGGACGCGCAAGATAAAATCAAAAGCAATACGTCCCGCAAGAGATAGAAATGCGACACTTACCCTGGCGGAGCCTTGCTAACCCGGCTGCGACGATGAAGTTCCTTTCCACGGTCATTAGCAGCGCTTGCGGTGGCCTTGCGTGACTTGAGCGGCGGCTGGCACTCATCTTTCATGTGTGGGAACACTGCCATTAAACGATGGACGAGCATGCGTGTCACGCCTTGGTCCAAGATCTGTCCGAGTCAGAAAACAGTGCCAGTGAGGGACACATTCAAAGAAATGAGCAGAGGGTTAAGAGTCGGTACGCGTTGCTGGAACGTTTGCATTCACAGAGAGATCACCGCGGCTCAATGATAACCAAGCGACGGGAACGGAGACGGACAAACGCACATGCAACGCGTCAAAGCCAATCATCTTGTACATCAAGAAGGGGGCGGTGGACAGCCCAGCGAAGCAAGCCAGCGCCGGCATGCTCGCGTTGAGGCTGTACTTGGCATGAAGGTCGAGGAGACGGGCGGACTCGCGGTTGCGGAGCCTGTGGGTTGTCGCTTCCCACTGCTTCTGCAGCCCATCCAACGCGTCGCGCTCCTCGGCACTGACGGCCTCGGGGGACCCTGAGTCCTCAAGGTTGACCATGCAGGAGGTACAGGGGTGAGCGCACTGACCCTGCTTCAGACACACGACCGCCCTCTCTTCTGGCTGGTCGCAAAGATAAGCCAATATGCGTGGGTACGCAGTGAGCGTGCGCTGCCCAACTGGATCGTAGATGGCAACGCCGCCGTGACTGGCGCCAATGGTTGAGCGCAATGCCGCGTACAGGACCCGCTGGAAAATGTTGGTCCTGCGCTGGCGCGCCCGCGCCTCGCCAGCCGTCTCCTGCAGCGTGGGGATGACGGGGATGTACGCGATCGTGATCCACACGGGCGCGTCGTCGTCAATGTTGACCAGCCGCAGGCGCACTGGGTACAACTTGTGTGCTGCTCAATGGGCGCGCAGGGGGAGTGGTTGAGAAAGAGCACGCGTCATGCGAGACGAGACAACCAATGCACGTGGGACCATGAGCCATGAGAAAGCAGTAACAGTCAGTACAGATCCCAGCAGGAGCGTCACGCGGACGGCTGTGTCTAGAGTACCACTGCGGCCACCTATCCGCTTGAGCAAGGACTAACAACACGCGAAAAGCACAGTTGGCCAAACTTAACTCACCCCCCGACCAAGACAGCTGGTTGCTGTCACTGTATAGATGCAGTCCAAGCACGCAGCACCGCTCGCCCTTCTTGGCCACGTCCGCCTCGCATAGACGGAAGGCATCACCATCCAAGGGCGACTCGCGGGCGTCCGTTGGGGCAGCGGGCCCGTCTGGGCCGCTCCAAAACCGGACGTTGCGTGAGGTGCGCACGAGATCGATGATGACGTCAAGTGCAGAGAGAAAGAAGGCCTGGTATGACTGGCCGTCCTCTTTCATAGTGACCTTCTTGAAGCCCGTCTCGGCCAGAGCTTCGTCAATATCGTCCTTACACGCCGCTTGGAAAGAAGTAACCGTCGGGAAAGTCTGCCGCATCGCAACCCCGTCGTCTTCCGCCGAGTCCATGTCGCTCCGAGTCCCATCCCAGGCGTTGAGAAAGTTCCAAATCTTCTTCTGCTGCAAGAGTGACGTCCCCGACGGGTCGATTGTGAGCATTAGTCTCTGCAACTCGCGCAGCCGGAACGAGTCAAACTTTCCGGCCTTGGAGCCGGCACGCTCTGTGACCATCGGCGCCGACGCCGCCCAGTCCCCCCGCGCCTCAAAGTGGGCCCGTGCTTGTGAGGCAAGCGTTCCGAAACGCGCGTCAGCCGGAGCGGCGGCCGCCGCCGCCGCCAAGACACCGCGGCGTCGCTTCGGCGCGGGCTCCTCACCAGAGCTCGTGGAGTCGTTAACGCGCGTCCACTGCATGAGCGCGTTGAGGTCTGCCTGCACGTCCTTCTCCATCTGCTCCTTGGTGCCACGCCCGTCAATTGTAGCCCTCCTCTCGCCGTCTCGGGCGACCGCCGCGGGGCCGCCGCCGCCACCGGTGACTCGTCGCTGGAAACTACGCTCAGCGGTGCCACCGACATCGTCATCGCCAGCGGCGGCGGCAGTAGCAGACGAGGGTGGCAAAGAATCGGCTCCGCCGTCACCTGCGGATGGCAAGGGGGGGGGCGCGTCACGCGCAGGAGCGCCCGCCGCTCGAATAGCGCGCTCAATGTTGCGTAGCAGTAGTGCTCGACGGCGGCGCATCTGCCCCTCCGGAGACCCACCGCCTTGTGGTGTGGGCAGGAGGCAGGCAGACGGTGCATGTAGGTGGCTGCCAAGCTCTCGGCGATGACGGTGGAACTCATGCCGCCGAAGAGACACGTACGCACTGCCGGTAAAGTCACAAAGTCTGCACGACCACTCGTTCGTTGCAGGCGGAACGTCCGACATGACAGCTTAAAGTTTGGGAAAGGGCCACGACAATGAGCAAGTGAGCCCTACAAGTGAGGATGGCAGCGGAGGTCAGGCTCACGAACACAATCAACCCGTGAATAACGCCCAGCACAGCCGTCCAAGAGGTGTCTCACACACCCGGATCGTGCAATGCGCGGGCTCCTTCCGTTGACTCACAGCCTGCAGCACGCCCACAAGTACACCCACTCAGAACACGGCAGTCAGTTCCCCCCGCAGCGCCGCGTGGCAGCCAAGCCCCTCCACGTCTCCCAGTTGCGCTGCCCCCTCGCGTGCCTCAATTGCAACCCCCAATGCGCCATACCTATTTGTGCTCAAGACCGAGGCGCGTGCACCCATGCGCTCAAGCGGCAATTCGTAACAGCTGCGGCCATGTACGGCGGCGCGACGGTCAACGCATCTTGCAACGGCCCATGCTGCTGTGGCTGCCTGGCGGGCCGCGCACGTGGTCTCCAGGCGGCAAGGTGGTGCTCGTGCGGCAATGCTGCCGGGTCTGCCTGGCGGGTCGCGCACGCGGCCGCCGGGCGGTGAGGCGGTGCTCGTGCGGTCTCCCTTCAAACACTCACCCCTACTCGCGTATGAAAAGCCCGCCTGTGGTCCAGCATTGGCGGCGCTCACCACGGGTGTTGGGCAAGGGCACATGCAAAGCGTAGCAATGAGAATCCCTCACAAACATACGTATCTCCATACCGCCCGGGTGCGATAAAGTGGACCGTCTTCCCGCAGTCGTGGGTCTCGCAGCGAGCGGACAGTCAGGCTGCGCAGTGTCGGCGGCCCCAGGCGGAGGACGCCCACGTCGAGCAATCCCATCGGTCACCCACCCGGGCCCCATCGGGCCTGGAGAAATCGCCCATCGGGCACCTACTCCACCGCCGAACCGGCATGGAGGCCCGTTGTGTGACGGTGGAGCACGCCTGCGCGTCGCGGATGGAAGTCTAGCCCCGGTGGGAAGTCTCACATCGAAGCACAAGCTTTAACACGCCAATTTTGCCGATCAATGGCCAGGTAACACCTCTGTTGTAACATATAATTCTTCAAAGATGTACTTAAATACACCATAAAACGCACTTGGAGGCTGCCTGGTCAACTTGGAGCTGCGGTCAATACGATGTCACATTGATTGTCGCTCAAGTCAGAGTCTCGTCCGACTCTTGCACTGGCCCGGACCTCAACGCTGACGCACCACACCAGCTTTGCCCGCCGACTACGTCGCAGGTTTCCCGTTTCCCTCCGACACCCGCTGACGGCCGCGATCCCATCGATGTGGCGTGGATCGGATCGCTGCGGGACGGCTCGCGCCTCAGCGGGGGGGGGGCACGACAACTCACACACGGTGGTTGAGGCACTCCCTTGGCAGGGGCGAGCACGCCACTGCGAGGTCCTCGCGGCGCGATCCGTCGCGCCTGCTGTTTGTCATTGCTCCATGTACGTTGACAGTGCCCGATGCACGAAGTGGGTGCCCCTGCGCTTTTGGAGGTGTCATCGCATGGATGCATCGCATGGATGCAGCCTCGCTGCTGGAGTGAGGGGCGCAAACACCTGGATGCTGACGCGACCTACGTTGGTAGACATGCTACGCTAAGCGTGTCCATCGCTGTCCTGCCCGCTCCGTCCCGCGCTTGCTCCCGCCGCGTACGTGCGCAATGAACGCTTGTCTTGACCGCTTTTCTCGCGCCATTTTTCTTCCCGCCCTGTTTCTGTGCGTCCCAGCTGCCTTTGGCGCTGCTTTTGTGGGCGACGCGTGGATCGTAATAGTCGTAACGGTGCTGGGCGCCGAGGGCGGCGTGCCTGGCACGGCTGCCCTCGGCTGACCGAAGCAGCCGGCGCCGTGCGCGTGAGTGCCTTCCGCCGTGGGCTCGTCTACGGCCGCCCGCCAACATAAGAAGGCTGCCTGGGGCTGGGAATCGGTCGAGATGCTCCACCATGTGCTCGAACACGCCCCCCCCTCGCTCCAACCACCCGGCGGTACCCCCGTTGCCACCCACGCCTGTGCCTTACCCCCCCCACCACGCTGCCTGTCTCCACCCTTGTCTCCTCTCATTCTCTGCACCACGCGGGCTCCCATGGCGGGTGGCGGAAAAGGCCACAAGCCTCCTGGCGGCAAAGCGCCGCGGATGCAGGCGCACACGTACTCCCCTTGGATGACAGTCGACTACGACAACTCTCTCGAGTTGCGCAAGGGCATGCCCTCGTCGGCATATGACGGCGACGGCGAGGTTACGGCCACTCACTTGCAGTCACAATCGGGCTTGGGCGCGGGCGGTGGCGGTGGCTCTCCCTCGGTTGGCGGTGGCGGCCCCCCCTTGCGTGGCGGCGGCGGATCCCCCGCGGTCGGCGGCGCGGTCGGCGGTGGCGGCGGCGGCGCTGGCACGGTCGATGGCGGTGGCGCTCGTGCAGCTGGTGACGGCGGCATGGAAGCCTTTGCTCCGCCCGGGCCTGCCGGCGCACAGGACGGCTCTGTTGGAGGCGCCCGCGGTGCTCTGCTGGCGGGTTTTACGTCGTGGGGCGGGCCTACCGCTTACCCTCCTGGCCCCCCGGCGGTCTACCCCGACGGAATCTCCAAGCCCGTCGCGCCGCCCCCGTCGGTGCCGGCGTCACTGCAGGCCGAAAACCACGTCCCGTACGTGGCCCCTCGTTTTGGAGGCCACAACTACACGACACGTGCGGCTGTTGGTCACAACTTCTTCCATGGCTCAGACCCTTCCAGCTTGGGCGTCCCGGCTAGTGGGCTCACCCACGTGTCGGCGTGGCTGCCCCCGTCCTCTTCTGTCCCGTCTGCGCCCTCTGACGGCGCAAATCGGGCGGCGTCTGGTGGCTCGCAGGGCCTGCTGGCGCACCCGACTGTGTCGAACCGTGGGGCGCCGGCTGCTTTGGGCGTGCCGCCGCCGGCGTCTGCCGGCCTTGACACACCGCCGTTTGGGCTCACGCGGGGATGTCTGCCGCACGTGGGGGCACAATCGCAGCACCAGGCCCCACTTTTCGCACCCGGCGCGCTGGGTGCCGGCGCCGCGCCCTCCCCCCCGCCCTCAAGGGGTCATTCTACCGCGGCCCGTGCGCCAGCAGCTGCGGCGGGTCCCTCGCGCGGCATCTCGCACCCGCCGCCGCCACCTCCGCCGTCGACGACGACGGAGCCGTCGGTTGTGATTGTCACTCCGGCTGGGCCCCCTACTTTGGGTACTGCTGCCGGCGTGGTGGCGCCGCCGTCTGGGCAGGCGGCCCCTCCGACAGGCACGCATGTGGGCAACAAGCGCCAGTTGGTCGGCGCCACGAGGTCGGCGGCCAGTGGCAGGCGTGCGTCACGCGGTAAGGCCCGCAGGGGTGCTAGCCCTCGGGAGACGGCGGCAGTGCCGGCCGCGGCGCTGGGGGAGCCCACCGCGCTGGGCGGCGCTCCAATTGACGTTGACGTGCCGCTTGGCGGGCAACCGGCGAGCCAATTGCTCTACATCCCGGAAAGCACGCTCAAGCAGGTCGTCGCGGCAGCCGTCGCCCCCCTTCGCATCGATATCGCCATGACGCGCAAGGACGTCAAAGAGATGAAGGGCACATTGGGCCAGGTGCGGCAGACGGTGGACGCGCAGGGGCAGTCAATCGACCGCATGGCGGGCGGGCTGACGAGCGTCAACGACAAGATTGAGAAGGGCACCGCGGACGTCCCTGACGTCAAAAAGAACGCCACGGAGGACAAAGGCGGCCCCGATGCGGTGCAGGTGCGGAAGATGGCGCTCGCGAACAAGAACTTCAACAACATGGAGGCTGCGCGCTCGGTGTTTAAGCAGCGCATGAAGGAGGACATGGGCCTCACGGACATCAGCACCCGCGTCTACCCTAGCGGGGCGGTCAGCTACGAGGACAGTGTGCGGGCGATTAAGGAGGTGCACAGCATGAACGACAAGGATGCCAACGCGTACGCGCTGAGCGTTCGCATTTTCCCGCGTCGGGACAAGGCCAGCGTGAAGGAGATGCGCGTCTCGGCGCTGATCGTGAGCATCAAGTCACACTTTGGCCAGCAGCTCAAGGCCAAGGTGCTTATGGCGTGGTGCCCCATTGCCGGCGTGAAGCTGCCGGCCAAGCGCAAGCGCCAGACGAAGGGCCAGAAGCACCGGCTGGCGACGAGCCCCACCGCGAAGGCCAGCAAGAAGGGCACCAACAGCGCGGCCAAGACGAGCTCGCGGAAGCTCTCGACCGCCAAGAGAGCCGCGCTCAACAAGAACCAAAGCGCAACCGCGATGGACAAGAAGGAGCGCGCCGTCACCGCCACGAAGTGGCTCAAAGACGACGCCTACGCCAAGACCCCCACTGGATTTAAGGCCCTGATGGCGGCGGTGGAGCAGCAGCTACTTTTCCTTGGGGTCCCAGAACGGGTTATTAAGCCCAAGAACGTCGGAGAGGTCAAGTACAACTGCTGTACCATGGGCCACGTCGGCCTGCCCGCGGCGATAATCCGAGATTACCTGGAGAAGGAGGCCGGTGTCCGTTCGCGTCGTCGGTGCGGCGTCGCCGACGGCATGTACGAGCAGTTCGCGGCGGAGCTGCGGAGGCTGCACAAGTGGCTGCCGACCGATGGAACGATGAAGGATGGTCTGCTGCTGGTGGACGGGGCGAGTAAGAACCGCTGCACGTTCGAGGCTGACGCTGCTGACGCAGTCGCCAAGGCGCGCCTGCTCAACACCGAAAACCAGGCGGCCTCCAAGGCGGGCGCGGCGTCCGACGGCTCCGACGACGGCAGCGGGTGCGATGGGGAGGGGGAGGGGGCGGACAAGCTACCCTGCGAGGGGTCAGAGCTCGAGAAGGAGGAGATCGATCTGGAGGAGGCTGGTTTTGGTATCGGAGGGGGAGGGGGCGCGGGCGGCAGCGTCGGTGCTGTGGACGACGAGGAGGGCGGCGACGACGAGGGCGACGAGGAGGGCAACGTCGACGAGGGCGACGAGGAGGGCAACGTCGACGACGGGGACGACGACGAAGAGGAGGATGAGGACGACGACGTCGACGACGACGATGTGGTCGAGGACATTCTGGATTGAGGGGGGATGATAGGGGCTTGTTGTGGGAGTGGTGGGTTGGATGTTAGAGCGTCTTTGTGCGGCGAGTGCTGCTTTGTTTTTGTTGGAGGAGCTAGTGCATGCGGTTGTGCCTCTCTTTGTTGATCTCCATCGCGCATGAGGTCCTGTTTCTTGTCTACTTGTACACGCTTTCCGCGACACGCGCGCGGCCACCGGCCATTGTCTGGCGCTGCCCCTTAAGGTCGCACAGCGCGCATTGCGTCCGCACGCACATGTATCTTCATGTACACGTCCTGCTCTTTGCATGCAGTGCCCGCACGGCTGGTATAGTGCCACACCCGAGTGGGAAAGCGAGGAAAAGAACAACGCGTAGGGGACACAACGAGCTGCAGCGCTCCGTTCTTCGGCCAGTGATCTGCCGCGAGCGAGCAAATCCTTGTGGTAGTGCTTGCGGTAGTGCTTGTCTGCGACTTGTGCCCATCAGTCCCTCCACAGGGCTCCGACGGGATCATCGATAGATTCCCCATCTGATTGGCTCTCAAAAAGAGGTCAGTGCTGAGCCTCTCGTGACTTTGCCCGATGGGCGCCCGATGAGGCCGATGCCCATCGGGCAAATTCCCCATCGGGTCCCCATCTGTTCCAACCGGGCACCCGATCCGATGGGGCCCGATGCCCATCGAACACCCCTGCCGATGGGGATTCAAGCGGAAGCTGACGACGCAGCGATCGTACAGTGCAGTACTGTACGCTCAACCGGACGTCGGGTTAGGGCACCTCTGGCCGCTACCGCGACGACGACATGGCGTGACACACAAAAACCTCGTAGCGTACCACCCCGGAGAGTTACGTGCAAGACAAGAGCAGCAAAGAAACAAAGAAGAAACAATCAATTTCAAAAACAACAGATCCCGTCGAGCTGTGCCACAGCCATTCCAACCCAGAGCATCCCGCCCGCCACTCCTCTCGGGACGCGCCTCCGCTACGCTGCCGCCGCCGTCGACTGCGCCCGTACCGCCAGCCTCGCGAGGCAGCGGCTCCTCGACCTGCCCCGCTGCTCTGTCGCGCCCCGCCCACGCGGCGCACGCCCCCCCCCGCGTCGCCCGCGGCGGGTGCACGGGCGCATCGAGGGGCGGCCGGCCGAGCCACCGCCGTCGCCACATCGCTTGGCGCCCCCTCTCGGGGCGGCGGTCCACCCGTCAAGTGGCCCCCGCCCGCCTGACACGCCGGCGACCGGTACCCGCGGCCGTGCGGCCGTAGGGTGGCCACACGACCGCGGCCGCCGCGGCCACCAGTGCCAGCGGTTTTCCCGCCGCCACGGACAGCGAAGCCGCCACCGGCACGCACGCGGTTGGCCCACCCCCCTCCCCCCACTGCCCCCCCCCTGCGGCGGGCCACGCGTCGCCAACCGCCCTATGGCCGGTAGCACGGCCATCGGCGCCCCCCAGCCGTAGCCCCGCCGCCGCTGTGCGCCGAGAAGTGGGGGCGGCCGCGGCGGCGGCCGACGCTCACGGCGACGGCGCCCAAGCCGACCGCTCCAGATGTCTGCGGCGACCGCAGCCGCTCCGGTGGCCGCCGCCACCCCTCGGAGCGGGCGCCAGCACCGCCACCCGCGTCGCCGCGCACGCAGTCGCCGCCCTTGCGTCAGCGGCGGCAGCACCCCCCGCTCGCGGCGCCTGCCGCTACGGGCGACACGGCCGCCGGTCGGCCGACAAGCCTGGGCGGGGTGGGGGCGGGCGATGGGTACGCCTGCGGCGTGCCCAAGTGCGACGCTCGACAGGTCTGAGCTACAAATCCCTGCAGTGATCCTCATTGCAAGTCACACGGCAGGCATCTTTGAAAGCGTTTGGCATCAATTAAATAGCATTGTCTTTGACCATCGTGACCAGGACAGTACAGCCCGCAGCCCAGTTCCAGGGCTGGATGGGCCGACGGACAGCAGTCTCGTTCGATCGCCGTCCGCGGCGCACGTCGTAATATCTGCTGATTTGCAATATTAAAAGAAAGGCCAGCGGCAGCACCCAGGGAGAGACCGGGGACCGTGCGCCACTGCCCAGATGCGACTGAAGGCTCCCCATGATGCGGATGATCCACGAGCAGCGAGTCAACGGGCGGCCGCACTCGAGTAGTGTACCCACACGGGGGTACAGCGCAGAGGACGATTAACGGTTTCTCGCCGCAGCCGGGGTCGACGGCGAGTTCTGAGGGTCGCTCCAGTGACCCAAAAACGTAGATTCTCTGCAAGCCCATGGGCAGAGCTAAGGTCAGAACCTGGCACCATCCTCCAGTACGATGCGGAGCGACAGCCAGATTGTTGGTCTTCTGCGGGAGAAAAGTCCGCGCGATTCTCACACTGTTTACCCTGTAACTCGGAATGACTCTCGATCTCGCTGACCAATTTGAACTTGAGGATGAAAGCAGAAGAAAATTAGTCGCGATCGCTGAGACTGACTGAGGCGCCGGAGGGAGGAGAGCACAGTGACGTCCCAGAGCCAGTATGTTATGTCC
>Ga0114957_1002206_pt1 | contig 19081 bp, 22 predicted proteins | sample BantaG_FD_87175 | JGI IMG/M metagenome (GOLD analysis project Ga0114957, IMG submission 87175) | Marine algal microbial communities from Bantry Bay, Ireland - BantryBay_4 metaG | ecosystem: Host-associated > Algae > Red algae > Unclassified | place: Bantry Bay, Ireland | collected 2014-11-21 | reverse complement strand
TCTAATAATTACAAAATCAAAAGATACGGCCTTAACTATTGTTCTATCAAACTCAAGATCAACACCGCTTTCCTGAACGTCTTGGTTTAAAGTGTCGTTAGCAATTGTAAAAACATTTGGTGAGACCGAACCACCATTTTGAATTAATGTCTTGATAGCTTCTTTTAACTGGTCGTAAGTATCATCTGATTCGCTTAACAAAGTTATTCCAGCCTCTTCAACAACCCCTGCGATTTCTTCTTGCCAACTATTTGCGGCCTGACTTGATACGGCCGTTGCAGCTATACTTAAAGAAGCGTTCCCCTCCGTATACCTGTTATCAATGGTTGCTCCATCTGCTTCAGTTCTGTGCATATTCTACTCCTTGAATTCTATTATATTTAATCATAAGTTCGTTCCGTATGAAAATAAAACATTCATGTGCGCTGGTTTAAATTTAGTAACAACGCATTCTAATTCCTGATTCTCAACTAACACCAATCTCTCACCAACTGAAGACTGTCCAACCCTAAAAAACCTTGAAGGGGGCGCTGGTGCTTCGATAGCAAAGGTGTAAGCCCATCCAGTTGCGGGGTTGCTTCCGTTCGTTAATCTATCACCGATTACAGAGACACCTACCCTGAAATCCTTGAAGTCTTTGACATCAACAACTTCAGCGTCATACCCAAGCTGAGATAATATTTTTTTATAGAAAGCAGCGTTTTGACCGCCCCCTGTAGTCAGTTTCTGTAAAATTCTTAGTCTTCTTTCAGCAATCGAAGGTTCATAATTATCAGGAGTACACTCATCAGGAATGCCCAAGAATAACTCCCAATCTTCAATCATTTCAAAAGTACTCAGTGGATTAGCTTCTCTTAAAAGTCTAGTTATCCTTGTATCAATATTTTGAATCTCAGTCGCAATAACACAATTAATTTTATCAATCTCTGAGTCATTACTTCTGACACCATCCCAAGCAAATCCTTGTGGCCATAAGTCTTTGACTATTTTTTTATAGCGTTCAAAAATTATGCTAAGGGTAGCCATGTTATCTCACCTAAAGTTACAAGATTGTTTGTTGGAGGGGTTACGTCTGAAGGAGCATTGCCATTTATAAAAGTTATTTTATGGTCTTCCTCACCAACCGCTAAACTAATAGCTTCGTTTATTTTTGAAATTAAAATCTTTCCTGTGAAATTCTCAGAAGCACTTTTATAAGCACCTTCTAAGGCCGCATCTCTTAGAAGCAAATCTTTAAGTTCTTCTGTAATTGCATTTTGAACTTCAGTCGTATTTGGTTTTAACTCTATGGTTAAATCTATAGGAAAAAGTATTGGTGCAAAAACACTTACATTTGCTCCAACTGGTCTAAGATCATCTATGTAAGCCCTAACTTCTTCAACCTTTGCAGCACTTGGAGTTATGGGGTCTTCACCATCTTCAACAAAAGTAACGCCGACTGTTCCAGCGCCTAAGTTTTCAGGCAAGACCCATGATCTTGTCACCGAGCTAACTTCTTGTGCCCATTGAATATAATCGGTTGCAGTTCCCCCAGAAATTTGGCCCTGTATTCTTGCAATAATTCTTGCCCTATATAAGTCTAAAGTTTCAATGTCTTCTGGTTCAGTGTCAATTGAAGAAACCAAAGCTTCAGAGTCAACGCTTGCAATAGGGTTTAATATTGAAACTTCAGCACCAACTTCCAACTCAGAATCAACCCCAACATTTTCAGAAACAATTTTTAACAAAACAGAGCCACTTACTATTGAACCGGCTTCTTGTGTAAAATATTCTAAATTGTCACTTCTTTTAAAAACAGTATTTGCTGGAATTGTAGTTCCATCAACTCCGGTAACTGTTATGTTGTAAATTCCGGCAACCGCTTCTTTTCTTGGTATATTCCATATTCCACCAAATTCAATAAGATTTTCTTCATCCATTGTTGTTGGTAAAAACTGCTTTGAATTATAGTCTAAGTGTCCATGCCATAAATGAGAGATACCTGATAAAACCTTAGAAAGTATCTTAATAAAAGCTCTTCTTAATAAATTCGTAACCCCTAGAGTTCCAGAAATTTCTGCTTCAACTCTTTCGTTTATTTCACTTAATGTTGGTCTGTTAAATGCCATTAGTTGTCCCTTCGTTTAAAATTCTAGCCTCTTGATTATCCCATAAAACATTGAACTTTGTTTTATCTCGGTTAGGTCTCTCAATAATAATATCCAATAATAAGATAAAATCATCATTGTAATTGGCCGAAACTGTTATGCTTCTTGCAACTCCATCTTCTATTAAGTGCTGAAGAGCTTCTCTTGAATAATCTTCATAAAGCCTTAGTGTTTCGTTTGAAACCTTTGACCTCTTTAAAGTCCAAATCCTCGAGCCTATTTGATCTTGATTGACTTCGGAAATCATATCACCCCACCAACCTTTTTTATCGGTTTCTAGCTCCGGTAGCTGCTCATCCGTAACTCTCTTGTCAGTAAAAAGAGAAACCGCAACCGCTGTTTCTAAACCATCATCACCGACTAAATCTCCATCGGCTAACCTAATATCCCAGCAATTGTTCTCTAAAATTAAAGCAATATCTTTTCCTGTGCTCATCCTGTAATTGTCCCTGTTTGAGGGCCGCTTGAAGAACCGCCGCTTACAACAACTGTAACTTCAGCCGCTGCAAGAATATGACTTATAATTCCATCACAGAAAGCCTCTAATTCAGCCTGAATTTCCGGTGTCGCTGCGGCCGTGTCTGAATTTATTGCACCGACTTTTGAAAGTATTAATGCGGCCATTGCGCTCTTATCCATTGCCATAATAGAAACTCCTATATTTTAAAACTGTCTATTTTTTCTTTTATTTCATCAAGCTTAACACCATCTGCTTCAAAGATCGGTTGCGGCCCTATCGCTGTATTCCATTTACTTTTTCTTAACTGGTCAACAAGATCTGACAAGACAGATATTAACTCGTTGTCATCATTTTCTATCTTTATTTTATCTAAACTTATTTCAATGTTTTTCTTTTTAAAGTGAAGATATTTTTTTTCTTTAGTGTAAATTATAGTGTCACCCTCTTCAAGAACAGGTAACTCTTTTAGAGTTTCTCGGTGCTCACTCCCAATTGCTATCAAGTGCTCTGAATTGCCAGCAACTGAAAACATTAAGCATTCAGAGCCGGTTGGTGCGTGAGACTTAAAACCAAAGTTGTGAAATTTTTCAACCTCGTCACGAATATCATCTTCAAAGCTTTCAACTTGTATCTGTTGAATCTTTGCAGCCTCTTTTGTTAGCTTTATAATTCCTCTAAGGATAGAAGTTGAAACCTGTCTCTTTATTGGTGCGATTGCTTTTCTAAAAAAACTAACTAAGTCGTTACTTTTCATCAACGCCCCCAACTATTTTTGAAACGTCTTTTGCTTTTGATACAGTTGGCTCAAATAAGTAAGCGTCTGGCCTAATTAACTCCATTGAGCATATCGTTCCACTTGAGCTTTTTGAATAAGTAACAGAGTTTATTAATAAATCTCCTTGGTAACCTAGAAAAGAAGATTTCAAAGCAGTTGTTTTGTTTATATCCCATAGGTCACCATTTTCTTGAAACCAGCCCTGAACGGAGACAGAGTAAGAACTACCTTTTGCAGCTCTATAGCTTGACTCGTAATTGGCTCTATTTAAAGCCCCTGCTTGGTTAACAGAGTTTTCTGCGATTATAACCATTGGTCTATATCTCTCAATACCTTCATCAGTCGAGCTTGCTGTATTCTTAGTTGCATTTTCAGCCGTCCCAACAGTTCCAGAGGTCTGACCCTTAACTTTGTAAGTTGAAAATCTATTTGTTATGTCGTGCGAAACTGAGCCTGAAAGAAGATTAACCCCTTGAATTATCTCATTTGAAGATCTTTCAGTTCCTTTTTTTGAAAATATTATCCCTCCATCTTCAGAAGCATAAACAAGTAATCCTTTCTGTCTGGCCATGCGATCTATAACTTCAGCAATTGACTCACCCTGTTTAATGTCTATCTTCGGAAAACTACCACCATCAGAGATAAATGAAGCTGCTATTCCAAATGGTGATATTATCTTTTCGGTTATTGATTGCATCGTTGAGTTTTTAAACTCTGTTTTGCCATCGTAAGAGCAATCAACCAAATCTCCTGACTTAGACCTACCTGACACCTGTATAGTTCTTGAGTTAGCTGAAATTGATCTTGAGAGCGTATCTATGTAACCAGACAAAACGGACTTTTTGCCAATATATATTTCACAGGTGTCGCCAACTTTAAAGCTCATCGGTTCTTGGTCAACCCTCCATCTATCTGTTAGGTTTAGTGAAAAGCTACTAGCAAGTGAATTTATTTCTTTGCTTATGCTTACGTCTTCCCATCCCGCATATATCTTTCCATCGACAAGAAGCGTTACTGCATCAGGAACTAACTCACCTTTAATTTGGACAGAGCTACTTCTTTCTAACATCAATTACCTCAAGACTAACGCCTTGTTCAATAAAAGCTGGATTTTTAATGGAGTTTCTATCAATTAAATCCTGCTCACTTTCTAAGTTTTCAAACAAATCATAAGTTACAAGCAGCGAGTTTGTTGTTCTTCGTGGAACAACTGTTTCTATATTTGGCAGTTCGTTGTCAATATCAGGGATTGTTTTAACTATAATTGCATTTAGTGCCTGCATCTCTTGAAAAATATCATCACTACTTGTTGATTCTTTTTGCTCTTCAATTAAGGCTGAAATCTCTTCTCTTTTTTCATTGGCTTCAGCCAGTGAACTAAATTCAGTGTTTGCTGAGTACTCAGCATTCTTAGCAATTGAAACTTGCTTGATAAAGTTGTTGAAGGTTTCTTGGTTTTCTCTTTGCTTTACTCTTGTTGGCGTATCACCACTTATGACTTCTCCTGATGAACCAAAGGCACTAAAGTTTGATATTGATTTGGCTTTTGATTTAAAATCAGGAATTGAGTCTTCTAATAATCCAAATGAACTTATTATTCTCGAGCTTAGAACAGATGGTGACTGTAACAAAGTATCTGTTTCAGCTATTAAGTTTCTGTTACCAAAAGCTAACTTACTTGCGCTTTCACTAATCGTAACGAGTCCACTTGTCGAGCTTGTAAATTTCTCTGTTAAGCTTGTAATTTGATCTCGTGAAGTTTGAACAGCGTGGCCAGGTAAACCATCAATTGAGAACTTAGAGTCAAACTCACTTTTTGCTGCTTCTATAGTTGAAGCTGATCTTGATTCAATTATTGATTTCTTATCTTCGACATTTGAAGGGAAAGCATTATTTCCAGCTTCATAAAACTGCATACTAATTGCTGCAATTCTTCCTTGACCAGTATCTTCATTAACAGTAAAAGCGCCTGCTTGAACAATTAGAGTTCCAAAATAAGGGTGAACTAACTCACCAATTCCTTTTTGCTCAAACGCTGCGATTAATGCCGTCTTTGTATCAAAGTAATCGTCACCAAGTATATGCGCTTCGACTGTAAAAGATCTCGAAACTTTTCCTAAGTCCTCGGGAAAGGGGTTATCTCTATCAGGGTATTCATGAACTGCAACTCTTCTTCCTGTCGTTATGCTTGAGGTATCTACAAAAAAAGATATCCCTCTAAAGCTTGATGGTCTTAAGTTATCTTTCCAGCTCATTAGAAAGCCCCCATCATGCCGTTATTAAATTTAAAAAAGTCATTATTATCTGATTGAGACTTAAGAGAAACTCCGTCTGGAATATTTTTTCCTTCAATCGTGACCATTGCATTATTTGTTCTAGTCATGAACTCTCTATTGTCAGCCTGTTTTTTAACTTGCTTTGCTCCAACCGAAACAGAACTTCCTGAACTTTCTTTTTTGTCGCCACTAAAAAGATTTGTAAAAAAACCATTTTTACCAAAACCTGTGAATTTCTTTATCTTATCGAAGTGCTTAACCGCTGCAACGATAGCGAGGGTCATTCCAGCAACGGCTGCAACAACTAACCCAATTGGTGAAAGAAGTGCTGATATAACTGTTCCAATAACTGCGAACCCGAGTTTTAATAAAGGTAGTATCTTCAACAAAACACCCCCTATTTTCATAAACATTCCAAAGCCTATTAATAAAGGCCCTATGGCAGCCGCTATTCCAGCGATTGCAAGAGTGAAAGAAGCGAGCCCCTCATTGTTTTCAAAGAAACTTATAACTCCCTCTAATTTATTTGCTAGTATTTCAAACGCTGGTTTTAATCTTATACCAATAACAGTGGCCAGCCTTGTAAATGCATTTGAAATTCTTGAAAAGGTTGCATTTAAAGTTTTTGTTTGAGCATTGAATTCTGCGTTTAAAGCAGTATTGTCTTTCCATGCCTTAGAACTTCTTTTTAAGTTTTTATCTAAAACATCATTTTTCTTAATTAAAGTTCCCAAAATATCATTAGTTCTTAAACCACTTAAGCCCATATTTGAAAGCGCTTGAGTTGTGTTACCACCGCTTTTTTCTATTCGAGACAATCCATCAATCATGGATTTAAAAACACCTGTCGCATCTTCCTTAAAGGCTTTCTTTAGCTCTGCGCCACTCATTCGAGTAACTTCTTGCAATTGAGTTAATTCTTTTCCACCATTTCTAATTGCTTGGTCAATGGCATTAAAGGATTTTCCCATTACTGAGCCGGAACTTTCAGCCTCTTTTCCTAATGACTTTAATGCTGTTGAAATCCCTAAAACATTAACTGCGCCAAGATCAAAACGAGCTGTCGCACCGGCAACCCTGTTTGCAACACCTAATATTTCAGACTCACTAGCCTCTGCATTATTACCAAGATCAACAAGCGTACTTGAAAACCTATCAACGTCTTTAATTGCTGTTCCTGTTACTGATAAAATTCTAGCGATTGATTTCGCACCACCTTCACCCGCAACATTTGAAGCAACCTCTAATTTTGCAAAAGCTTCTGTAAAAGACTTTATATTGTCACGACCCTTGACCCCTAGTTGTCCAGCCGCTCCTGATATTTCTAAAAGCTTCTCAATTGGAACTGGTAAAGCTTTGGATAATTCAAATGTATCTTTCTTAATATCCTTGAAGGCAAGTCCGGTTGTTTTCTGAACGTCAATGATTCCCTGTTCAACGCCAGCAAATTTTCTAACTGCAAGTGCTCCGAAACCAACAATAGGTAATGTTAATTTAGTGCTTAAACTTTTACCAAGCTTTATGCTTCTCTTCGAGAGGCTCTCTTGGACTTTGTTCATGTTCTGGCCAACTTTCTTGATAACATTAGAAGCGTTATCTATTGCACTAATCGAAAGTTTTAAATTTTTAGCCATTATTGTTCCTCTTTAAGTTGTTCTTTGGCTCTTTCCATCCAGAAAAATAAATCTTCTGAATCAAAGTCCATTAACTCTTGTGCGCTAAAATGGAAAGTCCTAGCGAGTAAGCCTAAAGCTAGCTTCCAGTCTTTTGGGAATCTGCGAATAAGTTTCCCACTATTTCTACCAGTCTAATAATATCAACCGCATCCATCTCATCAAAAAATGATGTCGTTTGATTTGTTAATTTTTCAGCTAATTCTAAAATTTTATCTTGGTTTAAATCTCCAAATTCAAGACCCCTAATGTCTTTGCCTTTGATTCTTCGGAAGTTTAAAACCTTAACTTCTTCGAGCGTTCCAATTTTTATTGGATATCTTAAGTTCATTGCCATTTGTTCTTTCATTACTTTCTCCCAAAAAATGAAAGGGAGCGACTTGCGCCCCCTCTAAAAACTAAAGTACTTCTTCAGCATTAAGGCCTTCAAACCTTACTGCGATTTCACCCTCTTCAGTTGAAGCCGTTCCTTCGCCTGCAAAAAAAGCTTGTTCTAAAACAACAATTTTTCCGTTAGAAAGTTCCAGTTGAACTGTAGCGTCTGAAATATTTAAAAGTGTTTTTAAATTAAGATCAGCATCGTCAGTCGCAGTTCCTGAAATAAAAGGAACTTGAGGAAGTTCTTTATAACCATGAACTCCATCACTCCCAACAACCGCTTCACGCATACCTTGACCAATATTGTATTCCCAAGAACCCTTTGCCTTGAGTTGAACTCCATTGTATTTAACAAAAATTATTCCACCGACTCTCATAATATTATCTCCTTATAGTAAAAATTGAATTTGCATACCAACAATTCTAAGTTGATTTACTAGGTTAGGCGGCAAGACAACATCAAGTCTATTTCTATTGGCCGTATTTCTTTCAACAATTAAACCTTCTTTAAAAGCGTCAATGTCTTCAATTAATCCTCTTCTAACCCAATCAATTGCAAGTGTTACAAGTTCAGATTTAAAAACACGAGGCGTGACGATTTTCTGGCCAGCTCCGAAATTCTGTCCGTCATTTCCAAGCTTATGCCTTTCGTACTTGCTTTCAATCTTCGATTTAACCTCTTGTCTTAAAAGAGAAAGAGTTAATGGAGAGTTTAAATCCATGTAACTATTATCAGGAGAGCCAAAAGAATTTTCTTTAAAAGTTGTAACCAAACGACCAATTAAAACATCGTTATTTGGTGAAACATTAAAAGTTGCAATCCCATCTAAAAGTAAAAGATTTTTTTCACTAATATTAAAAAGATCAACTGTTTTTGGTGCTGTAATACCTGTAAGTGTTAATGTTTGAAAAGGTTGAGCGGGGTCATTTTGAGCCGCTGCAGTTACTTTTCCAACAATAGCAGCACTCCATTCAGCTTCATCATTAAGACCACCTTGGTAGCCCATGATTGTAGTGAACTGAGAGTTCTTACTGTCTCCTAGAGTTGAAAGATTACTTAGAGTGTCTTTCTTAGCAAAAATTGCATAACCATCATTTTGCCTAATAGGGCCAAATCTACTTGCAAGCTCAGCTTCTAAAGAAACTAAGTTAGTAGTATCTAGGTAAGGACAAGAAATTAAAGTATATTGATCTTCACCAATAACTGTAAAAACATCGTCAATTGCTGGATTAGCAGCACCTGAATTTAAAGCAACGATAGTTCCTGAAATTCCGTCTGGATAAACTTCGCCATCATTGTAGTTTGCTTCAAGAGCAATTGAATTTGAAACCTCACCCTTGTTTCTTGCTGTAAAATTAAGCTTCTCGGATACCGAACCATCAACAACAGAATCGACTGTTCTATACTCGTCAGCATTTATTTTTGTATTTAAAGCGGCTGCAATATCAGAAGCTGAGTCACTTGAAGAAACCGCAACTTGATATTTTCTATCACCAATGTAAAAATTTACAACGCCTGCCTTTGTGGCCGTTCCAGCAAGGGTAAAAGAACCAGTCGCTGCAACCCCTGCATCATTATCATCAAGGGCAACGCAAACAAGTTTATTAAAGCTATTATTGTCTAAATACTTCTCAGCCATTCTAGCAAGCATTGAGCCCGCTCCAAAAGCAGAAATAGCTGTTTCTTTGTTTGTAACAATTGTTGGAACAAGTTTTTCAACTGTTCCAGCCGAAAGTTTTTGTCCAATCATTAAAACTTCTAAGGCACTAGAGCCCGCAGTTGACGCTTTAGAGTTATCAAACTCAGCATAAAACAACGGCTCTTGAATATTTGAAGGCACTTCGTTAAATGAAATTGTCATTTTCTAGACTCCTTTTTTTTAGTCTTTGGCTTTATTGCCTTAGTTTCTTTTTTTACTTCTTTCTTTTTAACTTCTTTTTTAGGCTCTTTTTTCGGAGCGGCTTTGATAAGTTTATTTTCTTTTTTTTCTTCACAGATTTCCACCTCACCAAATCTAATTCTTCTCCCCCAAAAAGTACTTGGAACAACAAACTCACCTTCTTTTGCAAGCTTTGAACCATCGGGCTTTTTAGGGCTAAATCCTTTACAGGGCTTAACCTTAATTTTTACACTCATTTCTTATTCCCCTTATTTATTTAAGTTATCAACAATGTCAGTTGCGTCTATTTCGTCTTCAGTTGTATTATCTTTTATTTTCCAATCGGAGTTAACACTAATCAAGGCATCATAAGCAACCTTATCAAAGTCTTGTGCTGATTCTATAAACTCACAGTTGTAAGTAAGAACGGCCGCTGCAATTGGTGATTGACCTTCGCTTGAAAAGTCGTAATCAATGTCATTTAAGATTGTAGTTCTTTCTAGTCCGTTTAAGTACTCGTTGGACTCAATTATCTGCTCAGTTGTTTTTACCATTGATTCTAAAATAGCATCTGACTCTTTGAAGTTTGAGCCTGTGGTTATGCATTCAACATTTAAAATCAAAAGTCTTCTGTATGTCCTAGGGCTTTCGTTGAAAACAGAAGTGTTTTCAGAAACTGAATTAATATTAACTACAGGAAGCTCTTCAATTTCTGCTTGAGCACCCCTGTTAACAAAAATGTATTCCTTAGCTACAACCTTATCGGTCAAAGCTTCTTGGATATTTTCTAATATTAATTTTCTCATCTTCCCTAATTTTCTGGATTAAAACAGTCGTTCCACCTTGACCATCTTCTTGAGAGTCTATCGTTCTATAGAGAGAATCTCTTACTTTAAATTGATCACCCTTTAATATTTCATTATTAGGTATGTCGTTTAAATTAACTCCAATCGTTGCTTGATTGGAGCTAATAACTTCTTGTGTTTCAGGGTCAACCGCTTGATAAGCGTTATCAAAAATTCCTTTGATGTTGTAGACACCACCCGAGGAAGGATAAAAAGTAACTTCTTCTCCAAACACTCGAGTGCTCATCTTTAAAATATCATCAGTTCTTTTTCTGAAATCGACCATAGTTTTTTAAAAAACAGAGGGTGTTAACCCTCTATTAAATTCCTAGTAACCTGAAGCTTCTCCACCACCGATTAAAAGAACGTGAGCAATTCCACCAGTTGTAACCTTAGTAACGTGGCCAACATTGAAGTCGCCAGCGCCCGAAGCAACTAACTTATTATTAGCTGAATCATATCCAACTAAAAGACCTTGAGTTGCCGCAACGGAATCTTCGTCATTAAACTTATAAACCCCACCAAGAGCTAGTCCGTATTCATTTTCTCCCGATGCAACTTGTTCAGCTGAAAGAGCCCCTGTGGCCACTCCAATAAACTCTCCAACCTTGTAAGCTTTCCCGCTTTCAATGGCAGTTGTAGCTGTAATGTCAATAACCTGGCCTGGGTGTACAAAATTTTTCATAATTTAATCTCCTTATTTATTTGGTTTTTAGTTACCTTCGTTTTTGTAAAATTGTCTATGGTCAGTAATTCTCATACCAAAGTCATATCTAATTTTAACCTCCATTCCGTCAATGTCCCAGTTCTCTCTTGTGAAGATTTCTGGCCCTTGTCCATTAAGAGTTGCTTTTTCAGCCATTGGCCCTTGATCTTGTGAACCAGTTGCATAGAATGCAGTTGTGCTGTACTCGCTTAGGATAGGCTCAACTAAAACTTTATTTAAAGACTCACTGAAAACATTAACATTCCCAACACTATCAGGAGTGATTGTTTTAAGAAATTTAAGAGCTTCAACTTCTCTTTCAGGAGAAACAACTAAAGTTTTAAGAAGAATGTTTAAATACTTATCACCCTCTTTTTGCTTACGAGCAAGAAGTAAAAAGTCTTTTAAAGTAGCTTCTGTAATTCCACCTGTAACAGTGCTTAAGTTACCATGAGTTGCATGATAAAGAGCAACGCCATCACTCATAACTTGAGGAGTAGCAAAAAGATCCCAAAAAACTCTGTTTTCAGTTCTAGCAACTTGTGAACCTAACATTTGAGGAATAGCAGTAAAAGCATCAAGATCATCGTTGATTAAAAGTCTTCTTGTTGCACCAATTACTTTTCCGTAAGTTTCTAATTTATACTTCTCAGCATCTTCATCAATAGTGTCTCTTTTGTACTCGCCATGCTCATTAACTTTTTCAAGTAATCCACCATTAACTAACCTTGAAGAGTTAATGTCTTTAAAATCAGAAACGCTTCTGTTTCTTACGAACTCTTGGTAAGTTGCGTTTGCTTCGTTATAACCCATCATTAAAGACTTGTTGCAAGAATCCTTAAGGATATCAGCAAAGTCACTTGTATGATGTAAAGCTCTTGTAGCAAGATCACTTTTGCTCATTCCTAAAACTCGCTCAGCACCAATTTCTAGGGCCAAGTATTTTCTAGCTGCTTCAAGTGGTGAAAGAACAAACTCGTTGTCTCCTTCTTGAATCTTGTTAATTGAAGGATTTGATCTGTGAAGCATCCCTCTTACAAAAGCTTCTTTTCTTGCTTGCTTGTTTTCCATAACTTTAATCTCCATCACGTTATTAGTTTTTGTTTCATTATCTCTTTTCTCTAAACCCGCTAAAATAGTTTCATTAACTTCTGAAATGCTTTTACCATCGTTAATAAATCTAGTAGCTTCGTCTTCGCTTAGATTATGCTTTTTCTTAAGAGTTAGAATTTCACTTACTCGTGACCTTTCAGCAACAACTAAATCTTCCCCTCTGTCTTCTTCCTTGGCTTCAGCCTCAACTTCTTCAGTTGCAACTTCTTCCTCTTCTTTTACTTCCTCTTCGCTAGGAGCTTCTTCAGTTCTTTCAACCTCTTCAACAATTTCTTGCTCTTCGTTTGACTCAACTTCTTCGCTTCTAACTTCAAGGTTTTCTTTTTTCTTCATTGAAACCTCTCCTTTGTTAGACGTTATTACTTCACAGTCAAACGACTGCATTTTATCTTTTTCACTTCTTACCTGTGCTTTTGGGTCTGCTGGAACTGCAACGAAAGAAACCTCGAGCGGCTCCCAGTCTACAACTCTATAAGTCATAAGGTCGTCACCTTTCTTTTTAATTTCTTCAACTTTATGGATTTTATAACCAACTGAAATATTTCTTAGAATTCCATCTTTAATATCTCTTACTATTCCAGCAACTTCGCTTCTTGATGAAAGCCTAAGAGTTGCTATTCCCTCGTCTCCTTTTAAAGATGCTTTTTCAACAACACCAATAACTTTATTCAAGCCTTCTTGGTCATGTGAATTTAAAACAGGAGCACCGGCTTCAAGCCTTTCCATTCTTACGTTACTTTTAGCCATTGCTAATTCTTCAAAGTAGTATTCACCTGAAAACCAATCAAATCTTTTAACGGCCGCACCTGTAGTCCATACAACGTCAACTGTATTAGATTCCTCATTGTAAGTTTTCGGCATCATTCGAGCGCCAATCATACTTTTTGGTAATTTAATTGTCTTCATTACTCACCTCGTTTTCTGCTTGAAGTATCCCTGCAAAAGTTACGTTTCTCGGGTCACTATCAAGAATTATTTTCTTGTCATCTAAAATCTTATTATCTTTCTCAATCTGAGCTAAAATCTTATCAGGGTCTCTTCCCATTGCTGTTATTTCTTCACTCAAAGAAGTAAATCCAGCTCTAACTGATTTTAAAATTCCGTTTATTTCTTTACTTGGGTCAATCATTTCTCTTCTTGGTGAGATATGTCTCCAACTGATATTTCTTAAGTTTGCATTATTTGTTAGCTCGTAAGTTTTGATAAAATCTTTTACGACTCGCTCAATAAACATATTAATCATAACGTGTTGTCGCCAAGAATCTATATTTCTACCCATTTCAATCCAGCCCATACGGCCAGAGGAAAAATTAACTTCAGAAAGATCACCTGTTATTGATTCGTAAGTTATCCCAAGACCCGAGGCGATTGAGTGAACCATTACTGAATTAAATTCTTTGAAATCCTCCATGCTCGGTGGATTTGCAAACTTAATATCTTTTCCAGCGGGAAGACTTTCGATAACCCCCGGCTCAATTCGTTCCATAACATCAGTATCATCAAAATCATTAAGGTCATCGACTTCGACATTTTGATTTACAACGAAACCAGCGAAACAAGCTGCAACTTTTTGCTTCATAATTGTAGCATCAAGAAATTCGTCAACATCACGAAGTCGAATAATTGAAGGAGCTAACCATGTGATTCCCCTTACTTGGCCAGGCCTATCTGGTCTAAAGGTGTGATAAATCTCGTCTTTAGAGATTGAATTAGTTGAAATACCTTTCATTAATCCATTTTTACCAAAGCCAATTGTTGACCAGTCGCCAGGGTGAGTTTCATAAATATGGTAAGATTGAACTCTACCATCTTTATCAAATTCAATCCCATTGTTTATAAAATTTCCCTCTCTGTCGGGAGCTGCAACTTCTTGTGCGATGAAATCGGACTCTAATAATTGAACCTGCATTGGAAAATCGAAGTCTCGACTAACTCTTTTTCGTGCTAAGATCTCACCACTCTCAACAACACCCTCCATTACAGTTTTTTGAAGTCCGTAAAAGTTTAGTTGTTCGTTAAAGTCGCAATCAGTTGACTCGGCCCATTTATTCCAAGCTTCTTGAATTTTCTCAGCACCCGCACCATCAAACTTTGTTTTTATTCCACCACCAACTACATTTGAAGAGATTACCATTATGCCTTTTGCAGCCAATGGGTTATTTCTTCTTAAGTCTCTTGCTCTGTTTCTTAAAATTTCAAGTGAGCTAAAAATTTCAGTGTTTGCGCTCGTACTTGGTGCGAACCATGAGCTCAGTCTTCTTGATTTTGAGGCGGCTTGATACTTTCTCTCTATTTTCTTTTTAGAAAAAAGTTTTCCGAAAAATGTTTTTTCTTTTTTAGCCAATTAATTAATCCTCGTTCCTATCAAACTTACTTTCTCCATGCTCTTTTGAGCCCCTAGACTTGTCAAGCCCTTTACTTGGTCTCATTGTTAGCCTTTTTCCTCCAAACATTCCAGAGTTAAGGCCCTTGCTCTTCTTTAATCCAAGTCTATTTTGCATGTATTCGACTGCTTTAAGCATATCGTTCATTGATCGGTATACAACTTTCTTGTCGTTGTATTGAACTTCTCTAACACCTTCGGCAATAGCAAGTTCTAATCTGCGAAGATCTTCAAAAGTGTATGGGCTTTCATAGGTTTTTTTACTCAAAATTCATCCTTAAATTACCAGTAGCTAGAATCTCTTTTCTTTTTCTTTTTTAATTCTTTGTTTTTAGTTTTGGCTTTGATTTCTGGTGGTTTCGCAATCCCTTGGCTCAACCTATTTCTTTTTTCTAAGTCTGCATCAGTTAGTTTGTTAATTCCCATTATAATCGCTGCAGCTTTGTTGTAAACCTTTAAATCCAAAGCCTCATTCCTGTCTCTAATTTTTTGCCACTCGTACACGAAGAAGCCTTTGTTGTTTTTCTTTTTTACCAACTGCTCAGCCGTTAACATTTTAAAATATTCTTCATCGTATTCGGGAAAGTGATACCATCCGACAGGCAATGGTGAAGCTGCATCGAGAGGTTCTTCTTGGTTTAAAGCCCCATAAATTTCAGACTTTAAAATATCAATTCCAATAGTCCAAACACGCATTCCGAGACGCTTTGTTTTGCCACTTTTTCTTATATCAACGGCCTTTGGAATCTGCACGGCAACGCTTGCCTTTGAGCGTCCTTTTACAGGAATCACTCTCGATCTTGGATATTTCCGACAAAAAGCATAAACCATTTGAGTGTTATAACCTGAGTCAATTGCTGTAAGCGCAATTGGATATTCTTGGTCAGAATCTTTTAAATTATATTGTTTTTGAACATAGAAATCTAACTTAGACCAGACTTCATCGCTTGAAGTGTCACCCTCTATGATTTCGTAAGTAATAGAATAGTTTTCACCACCCGAAAGCCAAGCAACGACTTCAAGCTCAAGCCTATTTTTCTGAACATCAACCGCCATTGTTAAAAAGTGAGGAGCAACTGGAATTTCACCAATCTTATAGCTTTCTCTTCTCTTGAAAATTCTTTTCCAACTTGGCGCATCTCCTTTCTCTTTCCAAGTTCTTCCCAAAACAGTGTTGTGAAAAGTTTTCATCTTTTCGTTATTACCTTTTGCTTTTACAAACTCTTTGGCTGCATCTTTCCAAGAATACCAACCTAAAGGAGAGTATAAAGAAGAAAGATGATAGCCCCTTGATTCATTTTCAGGAAATTCATGCTCCCAATGACCTTCAGTTAGCATTTGAGTTTTGTAATGCTCTTCGATTCCTTCACCGCAATCAGTGCAAAAAAGCAAAACTGTGTCAGTATCTTCATCTTCCCACTTAAGATTTTCCCAAATTATTTCCTGTTTATGATCACAGTGAGGACAAGGAACTAAGTATTTAGCCTTACTTGAGTTCTCATAGGCCACTGCAATAGTGCTAGTGTCTTCATAAGTCGGTGTTGAAATTCTAAAAACTTTTTTCTTTGAACCAAAAGTCCTTGTTCTGGCCATACCAAGTGAAATTGGTGAACCTTCACCATCAAGGTCTTTAGGATAACCATCTTCTTCATCGAACATTATATTTTTAATTGGCATTGACCGAATTGAAGCAGCTGAGTTTGCACCACTTATAATTAAGAGCCCACCGGGGAAAGATTTAAGCATTGTCGTGTTGTCTTTATCTTTTGCTTTTGATTCTCCAACTTTTTTCAACAATTGAGGTGTTTCTTCAATCATTGGCTCGATTCTCATCTTAACATTTCTTTTGGCGGTGTCAGTTGTTGGCATTAACATTAATGTAGGGCCAGGGGCGTGGTCGATAATGTATCCAAGCCAATTAAATCCAGCTTCAGAAAAACCAATCTGGGCCCCTTTCATTACAATGACTTCATTATAAACAGAGTCTTCACTCAATGCGTCCATGACTTCTTTTAAGTAAGGTGCTCTTGAAGTTCTCCATTGACCAGCTTCAGCTGAAGATTTTCTCGAAAGCATCCTGTATTTATCCGACCACTCACTAACAAGAAGTTTTTCAGGAGGTCTTAGGACTTTTAAAAAGAAATTATCAACAATTGAGTAATCTGAAAGCAAGTCGTAATCAATTTTCTCTTCATCGATCACCATTACTTATTAAACCACTGCTTTTTAATCTGCTCTGATACTTTATGCATAACTAGAGGAGGAACCGACATTCCCATTTGATAATTAGCGAGGTTGTCACTTTTAAAAGAATAATCCAATGGAAAGCTTGATAAAACACTTACCTCATATTTGGAGAGTGCTCGAGGTGTGTCGTAGTGCCATAAATCATTACTGGCCGTAACTGTTCGGCTTGGCTCGTTTAAAGAAACCTTTCTTTGAGAAAAAGATGAATTATTATTATGCTTTCCAAAGCTCTCCCCAGGCTTACATTTTTTCCAAATAGGGAGTAAGATCGAGTCTGACCTGTCGCCACCTTTGTAGTTTATATCCTCTATTGTTTTAAAAGCTTCTTTTACAGATATAGGTCTTTCTTTAAAATGAATTTTTAACTTAGGAAGTTTTAAATCTTTTCTTCTGCATACAAAGAAAACTCTCTCTCTTTTTTGAGGCAAACCCATTGACGCAGCATTAAGTAAAAATAACTGCACCTCGTAACCTGCATCACTAAATCCTTTTATTATTTCTTTTACATACCCTCTAGCATTACCAAAAAGCATACCCCTTACATTTTCAGCAACGACAACTTTAGGTTTAAGTTTCTTTGCCAACTCAACGTAATGAAAAAATAAATCATCTAAGACTTGGTTCGCTTGACCTTCTCTGAACTTCTTGTCTTTTCCCCAATCTTTTTCCCTGTTTCCGGCCATTGAGAAACTAGAGCAAGGTGGTGAGCCATCAAGGATATCAAGCTCAAAAAGTTCCTGAGGTAAGTCTTCTCTAAGTCTAAAAGTTTCAATTGATTCTAGGAAAGCATATTTGGGATTATGATTTTTTTTGTAAATTTCAATCATATCTTTATCAATTTCATTACACCCAAGAACTTCAAAGCCGCTCATTTTGTAGCCCATGGTCGACCCCCCACCGCAAGCAAAACAAGAAAAAACTTTAAGGCCATTCTTTTTAACTTTTTTTAAATCAGACAACTTCCAGTTGTAAGTGAATTTCATTTTTTTGCCTTATACTCAAAGCCGCACTTAGGGCACTGAGAATCTAGGTCTTTACCATAACTACTTGTATCTATCTCTGAGTTTTTAGAGCTATAATCTGTAGTATCTTCATATTCTTCTGAATTAAGAAACCCTTTAATAATAGACTCGTCAAAAGCAGTGCTTAATAGAAGTTCATCATCAAGCTCATTTAATTCTTCAAGATTAATTTTTAATAAGTCTCTATCCCATATTGCAAATTCAGAAGTTTTATTATCGGCTAGGTTGTACGCAATGAATTGCTCTCTCGTCATTTTCTTTTTGAAGCATGGAACTTTTTCATAACCAAGCTCAATTGCTGCGAGTAATCTTGTGTGACCAACGCAAACAACATACTCGTCAGAAATAACTAAAGGCTGATTAAAGCCATGCGCTTTGATTGATCTCATTACATGCTGAACGGCCTTAGTGTTTATTCTTGGATTTTTGTCATAAGGTATTAATTTATTAACTTCAATTTCCTCAACATTCATTTTCTAATCCCTTTTTTAATTTTATTAAATTCACCTTCACTAATTAACTTAAGGTGATCTCTAATTGTTTTATCAATGTAGTTTCTTATTTTTTTTTCATCGGTCATTGAAGCAAGTTCAGGAGAAATTTTACTTGGAATTGTTAGCATCGCATCTCTTACCAAAAGTGCGAGCTCAAAGAGTCGCTTTTCGACAACATCAACTTTTACCAATTGCTTAAGCTGCTCTTCGTATTTTACTCTTGCCATTTTTGCACTAAAACTTTCTTTAATCGCTTTCGATCTTTCAAAAGAAGTTTTAACAATATGTATTTCTGAAGATTTAGAATTTGGTTTTTTTCCGTCTCCTGAAATTCCAACTTTTAATTGATCGGCTGGGCTTCTTGAGTCTGAATAAACCTGAGCTGCTTTCATAGCTTCTTCTCTGTAAAGAACTCTTTTTCCATCGACTTGATGAGACGGCACGTGTCCTGAATTTACCCAACGAGTAATAGTGTCTCTTGAAACTCCGAATCTCTTCGAGAGTTCAACCATTGAAATTCTTTCCCTTGCCATAATTTACCTGACTTAAACTTTAAGGGTCTAATTTTGCTTTGTAAATTTAATCAAAATTTTTGGAAGAAGCTTCGGAAACCCAGCTAATCGGTCGTGTAAGTACTTGATTAACAGCGTTATTTTTGCGAATTACTGCGAGTCTAGCGCCC
>Ga0114957_1002205_pt1 | contig 19085 bp, 17 predicted proteins | sample BantaG_FD_87175 | JGI IMG/M metagenome (GOLD analysis project Ga0114957, IMG submission 87175) | Marine algal microbial communities from Bantry Bay, Ireland - BantryBay_4 metaG | ecosystem: Host-associated > Algae > Red algae > Unclassified | place: Bantry Bay, Ireland | collected 2014-11-21 | reverse complement strand
TGCTTCGCCGGGTGCTTCGCCGGGTGCTTCATCGCGTGCTGACCGCGCGCCGGCGCATCGCCTGATGAACGACGAGCCCGGTGGCAAGCGTCCCGAGGCTCCAGGCGCTGGCGTACAGCCAGCTTCCGTGGGTCGTCTCGAACGAGTGGAAGAATTCCCCGCGGACGAGCTCGATCATGTGCAGCAAGGGATTGTACTGAAGGTAGTGCAGGGCCTGCGGCGGCAGCGACTCGGCCGTGAAGAACAACCCGGAGCTGAAATACAGCGGTCGGCCGAGGACCTGAGCCGTGAATTGCTTGATCGATGGCACGAGAGGCTCGAGACTCGCGAAGATGAACCCCGCGCCGATGCCGAGCGTCGCCAGCAGGAAGCAGCCGAGCAGCACGCCGAGGGGGCGTTCGATGCGCACCTCGTAGCCGAGCAAGGAGGCCAGCCAGAGCAGGAAGCCGAAGGTGAAGAGGGTGACCGCGACCTCGAGCAGGCCGCGCGCGAGAATCACGTCGAAGGTCGTGACCTGCGGAAAGGTGAGCAGCATGCGACTTCCGCTGATCGACCCTTGCATCTGGTTCGACGGGTCTCGAAAGAGGGCGAAGGGTACGAAGCCGGTGAGCATGAACGCGATCAGCGGCATCCCGCTCGGCCCGTCCGCACGGAACAGGGAGAAGATCATCACGAAGGCACTGACGGACACTGCCGGCTCGATGAGAGCCCAGAGAAAGCCGATCTTGTAGCCGCCGTAGCGGGTCTTGGTCTCACGGAGGATCAGCGCGTTGAGCACACGCATCTGTGTCGCCATCGCGTCGACGACGATCGCGGGCGAGACGGCGTGGCGCGACGGCCGGTCGTCGAAGGCGACATCACCGTCTGCGGTTCGGGTACTCATGAATCAGCGGATCGCCGCGTCGCCACCGCCGAGACCACGGGTCGCAGACCAGTGCCCGTCCGCCCGTCGGCAGATCACCGATGTCGCTGAGCCATCGCTCCTCGCCACGCGTCGGCAGAGACGCCCGCTCGCGGCGCGGTACTCGTGGAGCACGCGAACACGGCGCTCGCCGAGCGGGTTGCCGGCTGCGAGATCCACCGTCGCACCGGTCGCCGCCGCACCGATCCGGTCGAGGGCTCCGACGAGCGCGGTCGAATCGCCCGTCGGTGCTTGCGGTACGGCGCCGTTACCGGGTGGACCGCTCGCGCAGCCGCCCGCGAGCAGCAGGGCCAGGCCGGGGATGACGAGCGATCGCACGCCCGGACGGGACGAGAACGCCACGCCTCAGGCCTCGTGGTTGGCGAAGATCTCCAGCAGACCGACGACGTGGTCCTGTCCGTCGGGTTCGGTGCCGGTGACGATCAATGCTCGAATCTTGTACTTCCGCATCAGCACTTCCGCGTCGCTCACCATCGCGTCGGCCGGAATGGTCACCGGCACCGGCGTCATGAAGTCGCGCACGCGCTTGTCGAGCATGGTCGGATCCATGATGAGGGCGCGCCGGAGGTCGCCGTCGGTCAGTATGCCGAGCAGCCGTCCTCGCTCGACGATGATCGCGAGACCGAGCCGACCGGACGTCATGCAGAAGATGGCCTCTCGAACAGACTCCTCGGGATCGATCAGCGGCAGGTTCTCCGTGATCATCGTGTCGACGACGCGGGAGAGCAGCCGACGCCCGAGCATCCCCCCCGGATGAAACTGGGCGAAGTCCTGCGGCTTGAAGTCGCGCGCCCGGATGAGGCAGACGGCGAGCGCGTCGCCGAGCGCCATGATCGCGAGGGCGGAGGTGGTCGGCGCGAGATTGTTCGGGCAGACCTCGCGCTCGATGTCGACGCGCAGCGTGACGTCGGCGCGTCGCCCGAGCGTCGTCCCCGCGTGGCCGACGATGCCGATGATGCGGTTGCCGAAGTACTCCAGCGAGGGCATCAGGCGCAGGATTTCCTCGGTTTCCCCGCTGTAGGAGATGAGCACGATGAGATCTTCCGCGGCGATCATGCCGAGGTCGCCGTGGATCGCCTCGCCCGGGTGCACGTAGAAGCTCGGCGTTCCGGTCGAGGCGAACGTGGCCGCCATCTTCTTTCCGACGATGCCGGACTTGCCCATGCCGGCAACGATCACCCGTCCCTTGCAGCCGAGGATCAGTCGCACCGCCTCGTCGAATTCGTCGCCGATGCTCTCGGCCAGCGTGTCGAGCGCCCGACTCTGGCTCCTGAGCGACTCGATGGCCGTCGGCACGAAGCTCGAGGCCGAACTGCTGGAGCAGCTCTGTTGTCCGGTGAAATTCATCGCGCGTCGGGGGTCTGCTTGAGAGTCGGGCGAGCGAGGGCACTCGCGGTTGTTCCCCGGTACTGCCAGTTCCGTACCAGCCGGTGCCCCGCGGGTCCGTCGGTCCGCTCTCGCCTCGAACTAGCGCCGCGCGAGCCGATCCCGAAGCGCGAGCGCGCCGTCGAGCGCCGCGCCGGCGCTCGCTGCCGGACAATTGACGTGCCCCATCTTCCGACCCGGACGCGCTGCGAGCTTCCCGTACAGGTGCAACCGCTCGCCGTGGTCCGTGAAGGCCGCCTCCCAGGCCGGCGCCGTGCCGCCGCGCCAGAGATCACCGAGCAGATTGACCATGCACACCGGCGTGCGCAGCGTGGTGTCGCCGAGCGGCAGGGCGCACAGCGCACGCAGCTGCAGCTCGAACTGCGAGCTCGCGGTCGCGTCCAGCGTGTAGTGACCGCTGTTGTGCGGGCGGGGCGCGATCTCGTTGAACCAGAGCGCGCCGTCCGTATCGACGAAGAATTCGACGGCCAGCACGCCGTGATGATCGAGCGCAGCGGCGAGCGCGACGGCAAGCGAGCGAGCGCGAGCCTCGAGTGCGTCGCTCGCACCGGAGGGCACGCGGGATGTCGCGAGAACACCGGCCTCGTGCACGTTCCCCGCCACCGGAAAGACTGCGGAGGTGCCGTCGAAGCCGCGAGCGAGCACCACCGAGACCTCGGCCGCGAGCGATAGCCGGCGCTCGAGCACACAGCGCGCCTCGCCGAGTTCTCGCCAGGCGGCGTGCACCTCGTCAGCACTGTCGCAGGATCGCTGCCCCTTGCCGTCGTACCCGAGGCGAGCGGTCTTGAGTATGGCCGGCAGGCCGCTGATCGCGATGGCCGCCTCGATGTCCGTGACCGAATCGATGACGCCGTGCGGCACCGGTTCGAGACCGCAGGCACGCGCCGCGCGCTTCTCGGCGGTTCGATCCTGCGCGACGGCGACGCTCGCCGCGCCGGGTGCCAGGCGGGTCCGGGTCGCGAGCCGCTCGAGACTCGCGGCCGGTACGTTCTCGAACTCGATCGTCACCGCATCGCAGGCCGCCCCGAGACGATCGAGTGCAACGCCGTCGTCGTAGGCGGCGACCAGCGGATGGGCGGCCACCTGCATGGCCGGAGCGTCGGCATCCGGGTCGAGCACCCAGGTGTCGTAGCCGAGGCGCCGCGCCTCGAGAACGAAGTAACGTCCGAGCTGACCGCCACCCACCACACCGAGTGTCGCGCCGGGCAGGAGCGCCGCCGGTACGTCGACATCGGCGGCGCTCATGGCTTGACGGGCGGCAGTTGCATCGTGGATGCCTTGGCGTGCTGGGCACGCCGGAAAGCCTCGAGCCGTTCGGCAAGGGCCGCATTCCCCGTCGCGAGCATCGCCACCGCGAAGAGCGCGGCGTTCGCCGCACCCGCGTCCCCGATCGCGAACGTCGCGACGGGCACGCCGCGCGGCATCTGCACGATAGAATGCAGCGAATCCTGACCGCCGAGGTGACGGGTGGGCATCGGTACACCGAGAACCGGCAGCACCGTCTTGGCCGCGAGCATGCCCGGCAGATGCGCCGCGCCTCCGGCCCCGGCGATCAGACAGGTCAGTCCACGTTCGCGAGCAGTCTCGGCGTAGACGAACATGTCGTCCGGCATGCGGTGCGCCGACACCACGCGCGCCTCGTGCGGGACGCCGAGGTCCTCGAGGACCTCGACCGCGTGGCGCATGCAGGGCCAGTCACTGTCGCTGCCCATCACGACGCCTACCCGAATGTCGCCCATCGTGCCTCCGGAAGCCCGCGGGGCTCGCAAACCGCGCAGTATACTGGAGCCGTCCGCCCCACCCCGCTCCGCGCGAGAAGCCATGACGCCCTCCCCTTCGCCTCGCGACGAGCCCGGCCTGCACACCACGACGATCGCCTCCCTGCCGCTCGTCTACCGCGGCAAGGTGCGGGACATCTACGAGGTCGATGCTGCGCACTGGCTGATCGTCGCGACCGATCGCGTGTCGGCCTACGACGTCATCCTGCCGACCGTGATTCCGGGCAAGGGCGAGCTGCTCACCGCGCTCGCGCTGTTCTGGTTCCGGCGTGTGCGCCCGATGATTCCGAATCACCTCTCCACCCTGTCGCTCGAGGAGATCCTCCCGGACGCGTCCGAGCGGGCACAGGCGGAAGGGCGCAGCATGATCGTTCGGCGTCTCGAGGCACTCCCCATCGAAGCGGTGGTGCGCGGTCACCTCGCCGGGTCGGGCTGGAAGGACTATGTCCGCGAGGGACGGGTCTGTGGTATCGAGCTGCCGCCCGGACTCCGTCAGGCGGAGCGCCTGCGGCGACCGATCTTCACCCCTGCCACCAAGGCCGCGGTGGGCGAACACGACGAGAACATCGACTACGCGGAAGTCGAGCGACTGGTCGGGACGGCGATGGCCGACGATGTGCGACGCGTCAGCCTCGCGCTCTACCGCGATGCCGCCGCCCATGCCGAGAAGCGCGGCCTGATCATCGCCGACACGAAATTCGAGTTCGGCACCGATGCGGCCGGCAACCTCGTGCTGATGGACGAGATCCTCACGCCGGATTCCTCGCGCTTCTGGGAGGCGTCCACCTGGTCACTCGACACCAGCCCGCCGAGCTACGACAAGCAGTACCTGCGCGACTGGCTCGAGACGCTCGATTGGGACAAGACGCCCCCGGGCCCGGAAGTGCCCGCGGAAATCATCGCCGGCACCCTGGCCCGTTACCGCGAGGCCTTCGAGCGGCTGACGGGCGAGGCCGCGACCCCGTGACGAGCCGCTCGCTCGTGAACGAAGGGTCGCCCGTGATCGTGCTCGGCATGCACCGGAGCGGGACGAGCGCCCTCACGGGATCGCTCGAGGAGGCGGGACTGGCTCTCGGGCCGGTGATCGAATCGGCCGCCGACAATGCCAAGGGCAGCCGCGAGTCACGTCGATTGATGACGTTGCACGAGGACATCCTCGTGCGCAATGGCGGGGCTTGGAACCGGCCCGTCAACAACGCGAGCTGGAGCCCCGTTCACCGCGAGCTCAGGGACAGCGTCATCGAGAGCTTCCAGGGGGTAGCATGCTGGGGCTTCAAGGACCCGCGAACGCTGCTGGTGCTGAACGGCTGGCTCACGGCGCTTCCCGCGGCGAGGCTGGTGGGCATCTTTCGCCACCCGCTGGCCGTCGCGCAGTCGCTGCAGCGCCGCAACGACATGCCGCTCGACGAGGCCCTGTCGCTGTGGATCGCCTACAACCGCGTGCTGAGCTGGCATCACGAGCATCACGGACCCTTCCCGCTGCTCGAGTTCTCGGACGACGATCGCGACTTCGTCGGGCAGACGCGGGAACTGGCCGCACATCTCGGGCTCGACGCCCCGCCCGAAACGTTTTACGACGCCTCGCTTCGTCAGCCTGTCGACCTGGACGCGGTCATGTCCGAGGAGCGCGGGCCGGAAATGGTTCGGGCGCTCCGCCTCCTCGACACCCTTCGCGAGCGCCGGGGGGACGCGAACGCCCGACGCGTCGTCAGGCGATCGTGACGCGATCGTCCAGGTAGGCATCCTGGATCGCGTTGAGAAGCTCGACGCCTTCCTTCATCGGCTTCTGGAACGCCTTGCGCCCCGAGATCAGACCCATGCCGCCGGCGCGCTTGTTGATGACCGCGGTGCGAACCGCCTGAGCCAGATCGCCCGCGCCGCCCGAGCCACCGCCGGAATTGATCAGGCCGGCCCGGCCCATGTAGCAGTTGGCCACCTGGTAGCGACCGAGGTCGACCGGGTGATCGGAGGTGAGCTCGGAGTAGACCTTGTCGTGGGTGTTGCCGAAGTCGACCGACGTGTAGCCCCCGTTGTTCTCCGCCTGTTTCTGCTTGACGATGTCGGCCTGGATGGTCGAGGCGATGTGGTTCGCCTGACCGGTCAGATCGGCGGACACGTGATAGTCCGTGCCGTCCTTCTTGAAGGCGGGGTTTCGGAGGTAGGCCCAGAGCACCGTGGCCATGCCGAGCTGGTGGGCGCGGTAGAAGGCTTCGGAGATCTCCTGGATCTGGCGGCGCGAATCTTCCGAGCCGAAGTAGATCGTCGCGCCGACCGCGAGCGCACCGAGATCGAAGCATTGCTCGACCTGCGCGAACAGGGTCTGCTCGTACATCGCCGGCAGCGTCAGGGTCTCGTTGTGGTTGAGCTTGACCATGAACGGAATGCGGTGCGCGTACTGGCGCGATACCGCGCCGAGCACGCCGAGCGTCGAGGCCACGCAATTGCAACCGCCCTCGATCGCGAGCTCGACGATGTTGGCGGGGTCGAAGTAGATCGGGTTCGGCGCGAAGGAGGCGCCCCCCGAGTGCTCGATGCCCTGGTCGACCGGCAGCATGGAGACGTAGCCGGTGCCGCCGAGTCGACCCGCGTCGAAGATCTGCTGCATGGCCCGCATGGTGCCGGGACCGCGATCGCTGCCACCGATGACGCGGGTGACAAAGTCCGGGCCGGGCACGTGTATCTGCGCCTTCGGCAAGCCCTTGCAGGTGTGGTCGAGGAGGAACTCGGCCTCGTCGCCGAGCAGTGAGAGGGTGTCGGTCATCGGTTGGCGTCCTGAAGCGAGTGAATGATCTGGATGGGCGCCGGTCTGTCCGGGACGCCCGCGTGTTCCGTATCGGTAGCCTGGTGGTCGGCACCGATACCGTTTGGCGCGAAGCGACGAATGGTCGAGCCGCGAACCGTGATGGCCGGCGCGACCGTCATGCGTCCTCGCGCGCGTGCAGCATCGCGACGGCCGGCAAGGTCTTGCCCTCGAGAAACTCGAGGAAGGCCCCGCCGCCGGTCGAGACGTACGAGACCCGATCCTCGATGCCGTAGGCGTCGATGGCGGCCAGCGTGTCGCCGCCGCCCGCGATCGAGAAGCCGTCCGCCGCGGCAACCGCCCTGGCGAGCCGCTCGGTGCCGTGCCCGAAGGCGGCGATCTCGAATACCCCGACCGGACCGTTCCAGACGATCGTGCCCGCTTCCTTGACGAGCGAGGCGTAGTGCGCGGCCGTCTCCGGACCGATGTCGAGAATCAGATCGTCCGCCTCGACATCGGCGACCGCCCTGACGGTCGCCGTCGCGTCGGCGGCGAACCGCTTGGCGCACACGACGTCGACCGGCACCGGAATCGAGGACCCCTTCGCCTCCGCCTGACGCATCAGTGCGGACGCCTGCTCGACGAGATCCGGCTCGTACAGGGACTTGCCGACCGGGTGGCCGGCCGCGGCGATGAAGGTGTTGGCGATGCCGCCGCCGACGATCAGCCGATCGACCTTGTCGAGCAGGGTCTCGAGCACGGTGAGCTTGGTCGATACCTTCGAGCCGCCGACGATGGCGACGAGCGGACGCGCGGGGCTCTCGAGCGCCTGCCCGAGCGCGTCCAGCTCCCGCGAGAGCAGCGGCCCGGCGCAGGCGATGGGCGCCTGCTTCGCGACCCCGTGGGTCGAGGCCTGGGCGCGGTGGGCGGTGCCGAAGGCATCCATCGCGAACACGTCGCAGAGCGCGGCATACCGCTCCCCGAGCGCGGCATCGTCGGCCTTCTCGCCGACATTGAAGCGCACGTTCTCGAGCAGGACGACCTCGCCCTCGCCGACTTCGGGCGGGTGTTCGAGGTAGTCCGTGACGAGCCGAACGTCCTGGCCGAGCAGCTCGGCCAGGCGCTCGGCCACCGGCGCGAGCGAGGCGGCCTTGTCGGGTTCGCCCTCGGTCGGGCGCCCGAGATGTGACATGACCATGACGTGCGCGCCGGCGCCCAGCGCATGCCGGAGCGTCGGGAGCGACGCCCGAATCCGCTTGTCGGACGTGATGCGGCCCTTCTCGAGCGGGACGTTCAGATCCTGACGCACGAGAAGGCGCTGCCCCGCGAGGGGCAGCTCGGTCAGCAGGCGCACGGTGCTCAGCTCGCCTGCATGGCGGCGAGCGTCGTGTCCAGCATGCGATTCGAGAACCCCCACTCGTTGTCGTACCAGGAGCAGGCCTTGACCAGCGTCCCACCCATGACACGCGTCATGCCGGCGTCGAAGTTGGACGAGGTGCCGGTGTGGTTGAAGTCGACCGAGACCAGCGGCGCCTCGTTGTAGGCGAGCACCTTGCCGTCGGCCGCCTTCTTCAGGATCTCGTTGATCTCCTCGACCGACGTCGCCCGACCGGCGGTGAAGGTCAGGTCGACGATGGAGACGTTGATCGTCGGTACCCGCATCGCGAAGCCGTCGAGCTTGCCGTCGAGCTCCGGCAGCACCAGCCCCACCGCCTTGGCCGCACCGGTGCTCGTCGGAATCATGCTCATCGTCGCCGAACGGGCACGGCGCAGATCCTCGTGGTACACGTCGGTCAACACCTGGTCGTTGGTGTACGCGTGGATCGTCGTCATCAGGCCGCTCTCGATGCCGACCGACTCGTGCAGTGCCTTGGCCATCGGCGCGAGGCAGTTGGTCGTGCAGGAGGCGTTCGAGATGATGCGGTCGGAGGCCTTGAGCGTGCCGTCGTTGACGCCGAAGACGATCGTGGCGTCGATGTCGCCCTTGGCCGGGGCGGAGATCAGCACCTTCTTCGCCCCGCCCTCGAGGTGCAGCGACGCCTTCTCCTGACTCGCGAAGAAACCGGTGCACTCGAGCACGACGTCCACACCGAGATCCTTCCAGGGCAGCCTGGCCGGATCGCGTTCGGCGAGTACGCGCATGCGGTCACCGTTCACCACCATGTGATCGCCATCGACCGAGACCTCGCCGGGAAAGCGGCCGTGCGCGGTGTCGTACTGCGTCAGGTGCGCGTTGGTGTTCGCGTCGCCGAGATCGTTGATCGCGACGACGTCGAACTCCTTCTCGCGGCCCCCTTCGAAAACGGCGCGGAGCACGTTGCGCCCGATGCGGCCGTAGCCGTTGATCGCGATCTTCACTGCCATGAGTCTTCTCCTGAGAAGGGACTGCCGTGGAGGCCCGGCCGGCCTGAGCCGGCGAGGCGAAGGACCATCGGTGGATCGTCCGGTCAGCCGTGGGCCGCAAGCACCTTCCGAACCATCTCGGCAAGGTTTTCCGGGCTGAAGCCGAAATGCGCGAAGACATCCTTCGCCGGGCCCGACTCGCCGAACGTGTCGATGCCGAGCACGTCGCCGTCGAGTCCGACGTATTTCCGCCACGGATCGGGCATGCCGGCCTCGACCGCGACGCGCGCGCTCACCGACGGCGGCAGCACCGAGTCGCGGTAGGTCTGATCCTGGGCATCGAAGGTGTCGGTGCTCGGCATCGAGACGACGCGCACGGCGGTACCGTCCTGTTCGAGCAGCTCGGCTGCCGCCATGGCGAGGCCGACCTCGGAGCCCGTCGCGATCAGAATCGCGTCGGGGCCACCCTTGGGTTGTCTGAGCACGTAGCCACCCTTGCGGATGTCGGCGATCTGAGCCTCGGAGCGCGTCTGATGCGCCAGGCTCTGGCGACTGAAGATCAAACTCGTCGGGCCGTCCATCCGCTCTATCGCGGCGCGCCAGGCGACGGCGGACTCGACCGCGTCGCAGGGACGCCAGACGCCCATGCGCGGCAGCAGCCGCAGCGTCGCGGTCTGCTCGACCGGCTGGTGGGTCGGGCCGTCCTCACCGACCCCGACGGAGTCGTGGGTAAACACGAAGATGCCGGGGATCTTCATCAGCGCCGCCATGCGCAGTGCGTTCCGCTGATATTCCGAGAACATGAGAAACGTCGCGACGTAGGGGCGGAAGCCCCCGTGCAGCACGACGCCGTTGGCCATGGCCGCCATCGCGAACTCGCGCACGCCGTAGTTGACGTAGTTGCCGGCCGGGTCGTCGTGGACGACGACGGAGCCGGACCACAGCGTGAGGTTCGAGCCGGCGAGATCGGCCGAGCCACCGAGAAGTTCCGGCAGATGCGGTCCGTAGCCCTCGAGGGCATTCTGGGACGCCTTCCGCGAGGCGATGGTTTCCCCGGCGGCGACGACCGATGCCACGTAGGCGTCGGCCGTGGCCGGCCAGTCGTCCGGCAGCTCCCCGGCGAGCCGTCGATCGAGCTCGGCGGCGAGTTCGGGAAAGGCGGCGCGGTAGGCATCGTGTCGCGATCGCCATTCACGCTCGCGCGCCTCGCCCTCTTCGGTGGCGTTCCAGCCCGCATACACCTCGTTCGGGATCTCGAACGGGCCGTGGTGCCAGTCGAGGGTCTTCCGCACCAGCGCGATCTCGTCGTCGCCGAGCGGTGCCCCATGACTGCTCTTGGTGCCGCCCTTGTTCGGCGAACCCATCCCGATCGTCGTGCCGGCGCAGATGAGGGTCGGCCTCGCGGTTTCGGCGAGCGCGGCCTGGATGGCCTGCTCGATCGCCGCCGGATCATGCCCGTCGACATCGCGCACGACGTGCCAGCCGTAGGCCTCGAACCGTGCCGGCGTGTCGTCGGTGAACCAGCCATCGACCTCACCGTCGATGGAAATCCCGTTGTCGTCCCAGAAGGCGGTCAGCTTCCCGAGCCCGAGCGTGCCGGCCAGCGAGCACGCCTCGTGACTGATGCCTTCCATCAGACACCCGTCTCCCATGAACACCCAGGTGCGGTGATCGACGACCGCGTGGCCCTCACGGTTGAACTGCGCGGCCAGGGTTCGCTCGGCGAGCGCCATGCCGCAGGCGTTGGCGATGCCCTGACCCAGCGGTCCGGTGGTCGTCTCGACGCCCGGCGCGTAACCGTGCTCGGGGTGCCCCGGCGTCCTGGAGTGAAGCTGGCGAAACCGCTTGAGCTCCTCGATCGGGAGTGCGTAGCCGGACAGGTGCAGCAAGGAATACAACAGCATCGAGCCGTGCCCGTTCGAGAGCACGAATCGGTCACGGTTCGCCCAGTCCGGGTTCGCGGGGTTGTGCGAGAGGTGATCGTGCCAGAGGACCTCGGCCAGATCGGCCATGCCCATCGGGGCGCCCGGGTGGCCCGAGTTGGCCTGTTGAACGGCATCCATGCTGAGGGCACGAATGGCGTTGGCGCGGGTCCGACGATCGCTCATGCACGGGAATCCGGGGTTGGCGTGAAACAGGCAGGCCGAGCGGCCAGCCGCGGAGTATAAGCGACGGGTTCGCCTTGATTCGGGCGCGCGCGTCGTTATCTTCGACTTCCGGCCCGTCCCCGGACGCCCTGCCGGCGCCAGGAATCCGTCACGGACCCCGTGTCCGGCGGCGATCATCCGCTGTACAACCCGCCACCTCCCGCATACCATGAGGGGTTTGGCCGATCACAGGAAGCTGTATGAGCGCGCGCATCGCGATGGACAAGACCCAGCAGTCCAACCTCAAGGAGCTGATCGCCAAGGGCAAGGTCCAGGGCTTCCTGACCTACGCCGAGGTCAACGACCACTTGCCCGAGGGCATCGTGGACCCCGAGCAGGTGGAGGAGATCATCGCCATGATCGCCGACATGGGGATCACGGTCGGCGAGGTCGCCCCCGAAGCCGACACCCTCTCGATCTCCGAGAACAGCAACAGCACCGACGACGACGCGGCCGACGAGGCGGCGGCCGTGCTCGCCACCGTCGACGGCGAGTTCGGTCGCACCACCGACCCCGTGCGCATGTACATGCGCGAGATGGGCACGGTGGAATTGCTCACCCGTGAGGGCGAGATCGAGATCGCGAAACGCATCGAGGATGGCCTCCTGCAGGTGCTGAGCGCGCTAGGCACCTACCCCGAGACGATCAACCTCGTGCTGGAGCGCTACCAGACGGTGCGTGACGAGCAGACTCGGATGTCCGACCTGATCGTCAACTTCCGCGAGCTGACCGACGAGATCAACGTCGCCAAGCCGCCGTCCGAGAAGAGCGACGACGACGAGCCGGAGAACACCGGTCCCGACCTCGAGGAAGTGCACCGGCGTGTGCAGGCGCTGCAGCGCTCCTACGCCAAGGCGCTCAAGGCGATCGACGGCGCCGGCGGCGTGCAGGACGAGAAGGGCAAGACCGAGATGGAGAAGGTCGCGAAGATCTTCCTCGAGTTCAAGTACCACCCGAACTTCACCGCCCTCCTCGTCACCGGCCTGCGCGGTCAGGTCGAACGCATCCGCTCCCTCGAGCGGCAGATCCGCGACCTGTGCGTGAAGAGCTGCAAGATGCCTCGTTCCGCCTTCATCCAGAGCTTTCCCGGGCACGAGACCGACGAGGAGTGGCTCGAGGGCATCCTGCGCACGCGCAAGCCCTATGTCGCGTCGCTCAAGGAGCACCGCTCCGAGATCGAGATGCTGCAGAGCCGCATCCAGCAGATCTGTGTCGCCGCCCAGCTCCCGATCACCGAGATCAAGGAGATCAATCGCCGCATGTCCATCGGCGAGGCCAAGGCGCGTCGTGCGAAGAAGGAGATGGTCGAGGCGAACCTGCGACTCGTCATCTCGATCGCGAAGAAGTACACCAACCGCGGCCTGCAGTTCCTCGACCTCATCCAGGAGGGCAACATCGGCCTGATGAAGGCGGTCGACAAGTTCGAGTACCGCCGCGGCTACAAGTTCTCGACCTACGCCACGTGGTGGATCCGGCAGGCGATCACCCGCTCGATCGCCGACCAGGCGCGCACCATCCGTATTCCGGTGCACATGATCGAGACGATCAACAAGCTCAACCGCATCAGCCGGCAGATGCTCCAGGTGATGGGTCGCGAGGCCACGCCCGAGGAGCTCGCCGAGAAGATGGAGATGCCCGAGGACAAGATCCGCAAGGTGCTGAAGATCGCCAAGGAGCCGATCTCCATGGAGACGCCGATCGGCGACGACGAGGACAGCCACCTCGGCGACTTCATCGAGGATCAGAACATCCTCTCCCCGGTGGAGACGGCCACCGGCCTCGGCCTCGGGGAGACGACGCACGAAGTGCTCGCCAGCCTGACGCCGCGCGAGGCGAAGGTGCTGCGCATGCGCTTCGGCATCGACATGAACACCGACCACACGCTCGAGGAAGTCGGCAAGCAGTTCGACGTGACGCGAGAGCGCATCCGTCAGATCGAGGCGAAGGCGCTCCGGAAGCTCCGCCACCCGACCCGCTCTGAGCAGCTGCGAAGCTTCCTCGACAACCAGGAGTGACGTTCGGGGGCAGGCCGGCGGTGCCGGCGGCCCGCTCTCGATCGTCTATCGAGCCCGCCCGACACCTTCCGGCACGCCTCACTTCGCCGGCAGGTAGCGCTCCAGCAGCACGCGGACGTTGCCGATCGCGTCCTGCCCGTTGGCGAGCTTCACCGCCACGCGATAGGTGCCGGCGCGAAGGCGCTCGGCCAGCAGGCTGTCGAGTCCGGACGATCCGTCGTCGTTCTCGGCGAGTCGACGGCCGACGCGATCGAACAGCACGATCATCGGATCGACCCCCTGCCCGATCGCCTCGATCAGCAGCAGACCGTCCTCCGGCATCTCGAAGGAAAGCCACTCTGCCTTGTCGCTCACGGCGACGTCGCTGATCAGCGACGTCTCGACCGACCCGAGCGTGCGCACCGGCACCTCGTCGGCGGCAAGCGGTGCGAAGTCTCCGGCCTCGATCTGACGCAGGCGGGCCGCGACTGGATCGAACGGCGCCAGGGCCACGTCGATCATGTTGTCCGGCCCGCCGAGATCGTCCAGCTGCACGCAGTATTCGCCGGCGGGCAGCTCGCGGGGCACGTCGATCCGGCTGTTCGTGCCCTCGGCATCGTCGTTCTCGGCCAGTACCGACCCGTTCTCGTCACGCAGCGTCAGCACCGGATCGCCCGAGCTGCTGCGGGCGGAAACCGTGAGCGTGGTCGGGGTCGCCAGTGTCAGGCTCCAGGCCGGCGTCCGGCCCGCCGTCGAGGAGACGCGCACGCCCGCGGCGAGCGCGTCGCCATCGAGCGGGCCCCCGCCCAGTGCCGGCAGCGCATCGCTCATGCAGGAAAGGTTCTCGCCCTCGCTCGCCGTCAGGGGTTCGTGGTCCGCGCGACCGAGGCGCACGGCGGCGTCGATCGGCTCGCTGTCGTAGCCGCGAGCCACGAGGCAGTAGGTGCCGGGTGCGAGCGTCGTCTCCACCCGGGCCGCGTAGTCGCCGCCGCTGTCGTCGTCGGCCGCCACCTGCACGCCGTCGGCGCCGAGCACCGTGACGAACGGGTCGCCCGTGGGACGTCCCGCGACTTCGAGACGCACGTCGGTCTCCGCCGCGAGGGAGAACAGTCGCACCAACTGTCCCTCCGCCGGAATCCGGCCGTCCGCATCCAGCGCGGCAGTCAAGGTGGACAGGTCAGAGTTCGAGGAATCGCCACCGACCCACTCGCCGGCGAGGCCGAGGCCACCGCACAGGGCGGCCTCCGCCGGCTCCGAGGTGTCTATGCCAGCCGACGCCGCGCGCTCCGCGGCGGCGTCGGTGGTCGACTCCTGAGCCGCGGCCGACACGGCGGTCATGGCGATCGCGATCGCCGGGAGCAGCGTCGCTGCGGAAACCCCTCGAGTCATGCCGTCCATCCCCTGCCGAGCGGCAGCGCCTGTCGCCGCCGCGTCTGGGACACCATGCGACCAACGCCGATCGAGAGCAACACGAAGAGGAACGGCAGTGCGGCGCTGCCCGAATCGGTCCCGGACCCACGAGTGTCGGGTTCGGTCACGGCACCCTGCTCGCCACCCTCGCCGGCGTCCTTCTCTCGGTCATCTTCGTCCTCGCCTTCCTCACCGTCGGTCGGCGAGACGGGCGCTGTATCGCCCGCGGTGGGCCCGGAATTCTCGACCGGCTTCTCGACCGGTTTCTCGACCGGCTTCTCCTCGATCTGCGCCGTGCTCATGACGGCGATGGCATCGGCGTTCGAGGCTTCGACCATGCCGCCCACGGACGCCTGACCGACCTCCACCGCGTCCAGCGTGAACAGGAAGTCGACGGTGGCGCCGGGATCCAGAACGGGAATGCTGCAGGCTGCTCGTCCGTCGACCGGCGCGTCGCAGCCGGACGGCTCGTTGACCACGAAACCGTTCGGTACCGAGAAGGTCGCCTCGGCATCCAGCGCGGCGGCCGCGCCCTCGTTCGCGATGCGCAGCGCGACGCGCGCGCTGTCGCCGAGCTCCACCGTGTCGGGCAGCCCGGACAAGGAGACGCTCAAGCGGGTCGGCAAGACGGGGGCGTCCACCGCGATTTCCACGCGGGCGACGTCGTTCTCGGGATCGTCGTCGCTTTCGGCCGCGACGGCGCTCGCCTCGAGGGCATGCAGACCCTCGAGCTGCGCCTCCAGCGTGATGCGCAGTCGCTCGCCCTCGTCCGAGCCGCTCGGCTCCATCTCGTCGATCGTGCACCGCAGGCCCGTATCGGCGAGTTCGCACAGCGGGCCGAATCCGAGGATCTTCCAGTGATCGGGGTCGATGTCGAGGGTGACGTCGATGTCCGTCGCGGTGTCAAACAGATCGGCGTTCCGCACCGTCGCGAAAAGCTCGACCTTCTCGCCGACCGTCGCCGTCTCCGGCGCGTCGACGAACGACACGTCGAGATCCACGAATTCGTCTGCCGTCTCGATGCGACCGTTGCGGCAGGAAACCTCGCCCGAATCCTGCGGGCTGCAGATGCGCGTGTTGTCGGAGCGGTCCTTGATGAGCATGAAGCGATCGACCTCGACGCCATCCTCACGCGGGCTCATCGTCACGGTGTGCAAGCCGGCGGACTCGACCGTCAACCAGATCGTCTTCGGAATGCCGCAGTGACTGCCGCCCGAGCCACGCTGCTTGCTCGACCAGCTCCAACCGCGTCCGGCGCTGCAGGATTGCACGCGCATGCCGCTCTCGGGCCAGCCGCCGTCGATGCCGACGTGCATGCCGTTGTCCTCGGTACCGGTCGAGAACATGCGGAAGTGCACGTGGTAACGCCCGGGCTCGGGAAAGTCGATGCCGTATCTCGCCTCGGGACCGTTGCCGGGCACACCCCAGAAGAACGGAGGCGCATCGTCGGGAATCTCGCTGTCGTGCTTGACACGCCAGTCGGGCAGCAGTTCGAGGTAGGCGTTGCCGACGGCCAGGTCCGAGTGATTGCCGTCCGGGTCGTTCTCCTGCGCGGGGGTGTTCGGCTCGGTCAGCACCCAGCGGTCGTCGGCCTCGAGGTTGGCTTCCGCCTCGACGGTGATCGCGAGGTAGTCCGCGTGCGAATCGACCTGCGTCGGAGACATGGGAGGGTCCTCCGCGAACGTCGGGGAGACGGAAGAAGCCGCCCCCCCGATCGCCACCGCGACGACCATCGCCCTCCGAATGCCTTTCACGCCCATGCTTCGCTCCGCGGTGCTCGGGAACGATTCCGGAGCCTCTGCCCGGACCTATCGGCCGCGCATCCGGCGATCTCAAGCGAGCCGGGGCACTTCCCTGCCGGAAGTGGATCGGGTACAGTTTTTCGCGCGAAGGGCCTGTAGCTCAGTTGGTCAGAGCAGGGGACTCATAATCCCTTGGTCGTAGGTTCAAGTCCTACCGGGCCCACTTAAAAATCAACGAGTTACGAGAGATATAACGCAAGCCCGACCCGGACTGTGGGCTCAGCGTGGGTCAGCCGCCTCGCAAGGCCATGAACTCCTCGACCGGCGGCACCCTCACCGCGTCGCTCGCGGCAGGCTTGAGGGCGATCGCTTCTGTGGCTGCGACGAGCTGCCCAGGGGGCGCGGCGCGTACTTCGCCCGCATCGAGCCGTCAGCGTGACCCAGGATCGCCACACGGACAGTTCCGGGAACCCCCTCGTCGTGCATTCGCTGCGCCGCGGTGTGCCGTAGGTCGTGCACACGTAGTGACGGAATCCCGATCGCCAGCCTCGCCCGCTTCCACTCGCTGTTCAGCATCCGCAGGACAGGCTCGCCTCGGAAATGGAAGACGTGCGTCAGGTGCACGCTTTCGGCCGCCCTCCTCCGCTCGACGACCGCGTGCGCCGCGCTGTTCAGCGGGACGAGCTTGGGGCGACCGGACTTCGTGATTTTGCCGGGGAGCATCACGACCGGCACGCCGAGGCTGGGGTAGTCGTGGATTCACTCCCAGCGCAGCCGGCAGACCTCACCATCCCGAAAGCCCGTGTGCACCGCGAGGGTCGCCATGTCCGCGAGGTGTGTCGGCAGCGCCGCGACGAGCGCCCGCTGTTCGTCCCAGGTGATCGGCCGACGAACGACACGCACCTCGATCGGCAGGAGCTCGATCCGCTCGGCCGACTGTAGTAGGCGGGGCGTCCACTTGGTCGCCGCCTGATTCAGTACCGAGGAGACGAGGGCAAGCGCGCGGTTGATCGTGTTGTCGTTCGCACCAGCTGCCCGACGCCGCTGAACGAACCGCTCGAGGGTGACGTTGTTGATCTTCGCGAGCGGGGTTGAGGCGAGTGCCGGGTCGGCGTCGAAGATCACCCGGAAGCGGCTGGCTTCGGTCGCGATCGACTTCTTCCTCGTCGCGTTGTAGGTCAGGTAGTGCGCCGCCGCCTGCTCGAGGTTACGGGTCGGGATCTCGCCTAGAGTTTCGGCGTTGTGGACTTCCCGGACGAGCTTTGCGTAGTGTCGTTCGGCCGTCGCTCGGTCAGTAGTTCGCAGGCTTTGTCGAAGGTGGGTGTGGGCGATCTTCCGGTCGATGTGCCAGGTCTCGCCCCTTTTAAAGAGGCCAGGCGTTGCGTGCTTCCTTGCCATTCGACTCCGTCGTGCGGGACGCGTCCCGTCTGCTGGTCGACCCACTCGTCGAGGTCGGTTCGATTGAACGACACAGCGCGATCCTGCCCAGGCAGCTCCGTCAGCTGCGGCCATACGGAGCGGTTGAACGTATTCTTGTTCATGCCGAGATATGCCGGTGCGTCCTTCAGCCGGACGACCTTCGAGGAGTGCGCGGTCGAGGTCTTCGGGGGAGCGTCGCGCGCCTGCTGTCCGTGAAGCAACCCGCAACGTCGGAGTTCGGGAAGCCGGTCAAGCTTCCAGGCCTTCCACGGGGCAGTGTCCACCTCGAGATCCTTGCCGAGTGCCCAGGCAAGGACGGCGAAAACGTGGAAGTCGGCGGTCAGGGCGCTCGGATCGTCGGTGTTGTTTGGGTGCCGATCAACTCGCGGGGTGAGCGCCGCCCGCACACAACCGTCGTGGTATGCGTCTCCGAGTTGGGCGAGCGGCTGCGGCACCTCGTCGAAGTACAGCACCGCCGGACGCACACGGTCGAGCCCGCGAAGAAGGCAAGCCCGCAACGCGTCGCCCCGCTCAAGCGGGATCCGTTCGAGGATCTGCCCGAGGGGTATCCACTGCGAGGCTTCCAGTTCTCGATCGTCCATGGTCGGATAGCGGCGCGAGACCGATCGGTCTTGAATTACGTTTCGGGGGGCGAAACGGGCGGCGAAAATTTCGGCGAGCATCGATGCTCGGGTTCTTATAATACAAGGCTGGCGCTCTCATCGGGGCCTACCCGAGTGCCTCTTTTCTCACCTTCGCCGAGCCGTTCCGTTTTCCGCCTCGATCTCGAATTTGCGCGACCCCTGCGTCCTGCATATCGTCGATCCGCAGAACATCTTACGGGGACACACTTGCAATTCGACCTGAGCGCCTAGATGCACGCGGCACCGACGAGGGCGTGGGGGGGGTGTCGAACGACGGCCCATATCTCACAACCGCCGAGCCACCCTCGAGCGTGGTCGAAATTCAAGCACTTGCCGTGCGAATCAGCCTCGATCGAGGAATGCTCGACCAGTGCTAGGACTTCCGGGCCGTGCTTGCCGATAGTGATCGCCCCACCGACACCTTGCGCATCGCACCACTTGCTTACGCACATGACTCAGCTGCCCGTTGATGCTGTATAATTGATCAGCATATTCAGCAACTTGGCAGCCAGCGATCATGGCACGCAACACCGTCCAGTTTCAGCAGGGTCTCAGCGAAC